>WLWD01000898.1_pt1 | contig 44301 bp, 35 predicted proteins | sample 6712731 | NCBI WGS metagenome assembly WLWD01 (sample SAMN12718690, study PRJNA576275) | sponge metagenome | isolation source: marine sponge | host: Mycale hentscheli | place: New Zealand: South Island, Marlborough, Capsize Point | collected 2014-11-01 | reverse complement strand
AGTGAGTGGGCTGGTCTACCAGAGGTGAGTGAGTGGGCTGGTCTACCAGAGGTGAGTGAGTGGGCTGGTCTACCAGAGGTGAATGAGTGGGCTGGTCTACCAGAGGTGAATGAGTGGGCTGGTCTACCAGAGGGCGAGTGAGTGGGCTGGTCTACCAGAAGTGAGTGAGTGGGCTGGTCTACCAGAGGTGAGTGAGTGGGCTGGTCTACCAGTGGGTGAGTGAGTGGGCTGGTCTACCAGAGGTGAGTGAGTGGGCTGGTCTACCAGAGGTGAGTGAGTGGGCTGGTCTACCAGAGGGCGAGTGAGTGGGCTGGTCTATCAGAGATGAATGAGTGGGCTGGTCTACCAGAGATGAATGAGTGGGCTGGTCTACCAGAGGTGAGTGAGTGGGTTGGTCTACCAGAGATGATTGAGTGGGCTGGTCTACCAGAGATGTGAGTGAGGGGCTCGGTTCTACCAGAGTGAGTGGGTGGCTGGCGTCGACCAGAGAGGGTGAGTTTGTTGGCTGGTTCCACCAGAGGGCGAGTGAGTGGGTGGTTACCAGAGTTGAGTGGAGTAGGCTGTCTACCAGAGGGAGTGATTTGGCTGGTTCTACCGAGGTGAATGAGTGGGCTGGTCTACCAGAGGGCGAGTGAGTGGGCTGGTCTACCAGAGGTGAGTGAGTAGGCTGGTCTACCAGAGGTGAGTGATTGGGCTGGTCTACCAGAGGTGAGTGAGTGGGCTGGTCTACCAGAGGTGAGTGAGTGGGCTGGTCTACCAGAGGTGAGTGAGTGGGCTGGTCTACCAGAGGTGAGTGAGTGGGCTGGTCTACAGAGGTGAGTGAGTGGGCTGGTCTACCAGAGGGTGAGTGAGTGCAAAGTTATTCTTTATTAGTATTTTGTTAATTCCTTTTTCTTTTTTTTTTTTTTTCTTTTTTTTACTCCTTGTTGTTGTTGTTGTTGTTGAGGCTTTGATTACTTATCCTGCTTCTCAATTCTTGGGATTCATTTTTTATGTAATTCATTGTTTTTTAACAGTACCTTCAGAAAGCACTTGACAATGCATGCACATTTTCCTTGAATGTATTTCAACAAATGCCAATTATTGTTTTGTCCTTTGACTGGTGGAGAAAGAAATGGAATACTAGATAATTTTACATACTGTGAGTGAAAGTCTAACAGTTCTGTAAATCCCTGCCAACTTTGTTGTTTTTTTCTTAGTTTTTTTTTTTGTTCTTTTTTTTTTGTTGTTGTTGTTTTGTTTTGTTTTGTTTTTGTTTTGTTTTGTTTTTTGGCTTTTTTTATCATTTCTTTCTAATCTTCTTCAGCTTCTTTGGCATTTCTCTCTGAATACCTTCCGAAGGACAGGAAGATCCTGGCTGTGTATCCTATCTCTCTCTTCTACGTGGCCATTGGATTCCTCATCTTGACTCAGAATCAGCCTTACATCTAACCATCTCACGCTCTAGTGCTCTTCTCTTCTGATTCAATCCTTCCAGGGGTATAGCACATTACAGCAATATATGGCAATACAAATGTACTCTCATTTTCATTTTGTTACGATGTTATATGCCTAGACTTATTCTCTTTGTTTGATCTATTAATATTATTTTTCATAATTTAACCACGCTTGTTTCACTAACGAGATGTCGGGTGTTATGTTCATGTTCTGCAGGAAGGAAGGGTGAAGGTTCATACTTAACATATTTATTTTATTTTATTTATTTTTAAGAGCTGTTCAAGCACGCCAGTAAAATCTCAGGCATGTCCCGCCATGATATATGCATCATTGTTTGTTTTATTTTTTGGTTTATCTTCTCTGAACCCCTGCTGTGTGGCTGACAGGTGTTTATATCCCATATATCTTAACCGATTACACGCGAATAATAATTTTAATTGCGCCTTACGTAATGCGGTCACGGGCGCACGCGAGACACAGAGGATTGATTGCCTGGTGGGAGGGTGACACTAAACGAGAGAAAGAAGACGAACGGTTGAAGATTGCCTCGGGGACAGTATTATCGAACGATAGAGTACGCTCTAGGCTATTGGGAAAGCATAAATTCGACGCTAAGGAGCAGTTCCCGACTTAAAAATAACAAAGTACTCGCACCGTTTGGCAAAAACTTTAATGGCATCACACCGCGGCTCTTAGTAAGCACTCTAGTAAGGTTGGAAGTATGGTTTTATGGCTGAAGCAGTTTGCTACTGGATCATAGAGGTAAGAGAAAGTGTTTTTGTACACATTTGTCTTACAATCAGGAAGAATTTGTTGATATTTATTTAGGGTGTGTATTATTTTGAACTGAGCATCTGTTATAAATTTTGTGAACAGAGAAGCTTTTTTATTGGCTTTTGTGTATGAAAAAGAGTACATCACAAATGAATGATAGAATATTTGAGTGTATTTAGTTTGGTACTCCAAGGTGTCTTTACTTTTGATGTGCTGGTAGGCTGCATTGTTGACAGAATAGCTTGTGATCTTACTATCAAGTGCAACTGGTCATAACATAATAGAAGTATATGTCAGAGGGCTCCCTGCAGTCTCACCTGTTATATAACAATATTTGTTTTTACTTTTTGCTATAAAGAATGTGGTTGAAATTCCTGTAGAATCGCTACCTTTCAGAATCATCAATTCCGTTCTCTCGGCAGAGTCCTTGACCATCTAGTAACTACTACAGTCACTACACCCATCAGCACTGAAGTCATTCTTCCTGTCATCAAACTCCTCATCACTACCACCAGAGTTACTTCCATCCTGGTCACTGCCATCCTTGTCACTGCCATGCTGTGCCAGGTCAAGAATATTGTCTTCATCACTAGGATGCTGAAGTGCCAGTGTTCCACTTGCCAAGATAGCTTTCTACTTGTCATATAATGAGCAGTTATAGCTAAAGTAATATTGGTTTGTAAAAAATTATTCTGTGTACCTTTATTATTATTATGAAATATATTAATTTATACTTTATAAGAAGGAAGTCTTATTGTTGTGACCAAATTTACTCAACATTTTCTTATGGAAGTCTATGTATTTTATAAGCCTAAAAGATACTTACAACAATATAGAATCGTCTGCAATTGTGATTGGTGGCTTCCTTGACTCCACAAAGCTCTAGGGCGAAGTGGACGCGAAGACGCATTTTTGACGCGTCCTCCGCGGTTATCGATTTTTCCAATTTAGACGCGTGTACGCGTCAATCGGGGTTAATCGGTTAACATGTATTCCATCCTGAAAGGATCCTGCTGTAAATGCAATTATGGAGTCCCTTACCAAACTCATTAGCTTTAATTACCTAAAACCAATGGCTGTCCCCATAGACACGGGCTGTTAAACGCCCTCTCTTAGCACTTTATTTCTGGTAAGCGTCCGTAGTCCTCCAGGCTTTTCGCACTTTTTATGAAGTGCTCCATGCATCTCATCAACTGCTGATTGGTGCGCAGCTCCACTTTTTGGGTTACCACTCTCCATTAAGACCTCATCATTAGCCTTCAGCGTGCATGCGCGAGAGGGTTACAGTACTCAGTTGGTCTGTCAGTTGGTCATTCTGTCACACAACAAAAAGCGGATCTCGAAGATGGCAGCCTCCCAAAGATTGAAACAAGCATCAAAGTGTTGTCCCTTTAATGTGTCAGAATTTTTGGTTTCGACTTTATTATTATTATTTTTTTTACATTTATTTATTTTTTTTAAGTTCATTTTAGGCCGTATGTTGTAAGCAATTGTTGGTAGCACCCCTTATAGTCACACCGTACTCATTTGAGCATTTTTTTTTTTTTTGCTGCCCGCAGTATTTTGTCATTACACTACATTCTCAACGGTTTACCGGACCAGAGTGCTTGGAGTTTCCCATTACTGGTGAGGTGAGTGTCGCTTGAATGCTAAGCTTTTCTTAAGAAGATAACATTAAAGTCTACCATTTCATTGTGCGGGTTGCATATGGACTTGCTCAAGCTTTAAATATCAACTTGCATGAGCTATATATTGGCATATTCATATTGACACTACTCTAAATACGTAAATCGAACGCTGAGGGTTCACACCCTAGGTCCCGTGGTTACGGTATTTCCTGGTCTTTCAAACATTCGGTGCTCTGGGATTTATGACCCAAAAAACAGATAGATGGGATAGCTAGCCAGTTACACGATTGACGCCAGGATCCTCGTGTGCTTAGCTGGCTCCGCCTACCCTACCCTCCATGCCACACCCCTTTTCCTGTTCATATTTATATGCTTAAGGGTGGCCGCACATAGCAACGCGCACTGCCTGTAGATCCGGACATTAATTTATTACCCGCCAATACCCCACCATTCGATAATACGCGAGCAGAAACAATCGCGCAGTAGTAGCAGAAGTATACTTTGCAAAGTTGTGGTGTTTTAGTTTAGCTTCTTGTTGTCTCATATTCGTTTATAGCAACTCTCCATACGTTGTCCGAGCTCACGCGGCAAGGTGCACCAGGCTGCCTCTCCTCCAGTAGCCGTTCTCCGGATTCTGTGCACCTGAACTCAAGCGGATGGATCCACCAGGCTCGATTTCTGCGGAGCGAAGACTTCCCAAGCTGCGCAAATCTAATACCTTCACCTCTGGCTATCTCCAATAAACTGCTCTCTCTTCTGACTCTCTTGTTATTGTTGTATTGATGTTTGTTTACGCTTGATATAGGCGGGCTCTTTTTAGAACCAATACAAACTAATTGAAAAAAAAATTGCTCGCGTACTCGTAGTACGAGATATGGGGGTGGGGCTATTTCTTAAGAATTGCGAGTGGAATTAAAGTTCCAAATTTTGTATCAGTTTTTCTTGGAATCTAATAATGAGAACGACACAAAAATTTTACACACTGGTAAACCAAAAAAAAATGAACTGCACCACAACGAGAATTTTTCAATATCTTATAAATAGAAAAAATTGCGAATAAATCATAAAGTAATATTGAAATGGATAAGAACTCGCTGTCTTGCAGTAGAGTATCGGCTCGGCTAGTAGTGCACCAAATTGCGGACTCCAACTTACCGCACCGCTCCAAAAAAGTGCTACAACGTTTTATAACCAGGCCCCGATATTTCCTCCAGATTCGCTCTAAAATTAGTGAGCGGCTCCTTCGGCAGGTACTTTGTCCTTGTGTTGTAGTGGAGAAGCCCCTGTAAGTATACAATAGTAGTAATCGTGCATAGCAACCATCAACAAAAAATTGCGTAGGCGGTGTGCGGCCACCCTTAACAGCTTCTGGTTGGGAAATGGTACATGAATTAGAAATGAGTGAGATGTGTGTTATATTGAAATTGGAAGTGGTGTCGGGTTAATAATAACGGAGTTAAATAGTGGGAAGCTGTGGTATTTGCTTTACCACATGAAAGAATTATGTTCATTATAATAATGAAACTGGGCTGTGGCTATATGGGAGGGGGAGGGGGGCTACTCTTCCCAACCAAGTTTAATGAAATATTATAAGGATGAGTGTACCAATACAGACCATGCATTTTCCAGAACAACTGCTGCTAACTTTTGCTCTTCATTCATAAATTAATTTCCAAATCATTTATAATCAATCATTAAATTTTATACGTTTTGACCTATATATATAGTTTAGCCCCTCCCTGTTGCTAGAGCTGGATCCACCCCTGGGCTACTTAAGAATTTCATTCGTATCCTCTATTCCTTGTCTTGATAACATCATTCATCATCATGAGTTCTTTATCTCTCACTCCTGTTTACAAAATAAGTCATTAATTACCTTGAATTGCCGTGTTGATTCCTCTCAACATCCCAGTACATGGTAATAATCTCATTCATGATTGTTTCAGGGAAAGTATAAATATATTGCCTGGCTGATTGATTTTAGTCATTTGATTATTGACACGATTTTTTTTCCTAATAAGTGCACAGTCGGGAACATTTAACATATGTAAAATATTTCAATTGAATAAATACTAAAGTTTAAAAGTATCCAAAAGTAACAATGAAAATCTTATTATAAATTATTATATTATTATAATATGATTATTATTATTATATTGTTATTATTATTATAATACCACCATGAAATTAGCTATATTATATTTAATATATGAGGGAGTTGGCTTCTACATTCTGGTATCCTGTACTTCACTATTGTGGCTTCCTAAACGCAGGAAGTTGTCTTTTCTGGTTGTTTCCTTACACCTTACACAGTAAAGTTAAAACTTATTCTTATACAAATCCTTGTGTTGATACTGCACCCTGTGGAATGCACTAGACTCCCTGCACTTATATCACTAGGATATAGTCTACCCACTAGTGTTCATTAAAAATGAATTAATATATAATGAAGATAAGCACATTGATTGTTATAGACTACATTAGCTATTGGGTCAGGTCTGTGGCTTAAAATTGACAGGTTTTTCTCTTTTTTTTTTTTCCCCCCCTTCTTTTGTGCTTAGAGACTCAAAGAAACATTTCTTTGCTGTTGGGATATGCACAGAGTCATTATTATCATTACCTTATCAATTGCCACTTAACTAGTTTTTTATATTTTCAAATAACAAGAATATTTGGTGGTTGCAGGGTTATGGTTGGGTGTCACTGTGAATGATCTCTACAGTTTCGTATGTCATTGGATCCCACACAACTTGTGCCTTTGAAGCCCACCTAGATTTCATAGTTTCAAATTCCTCAACTAGACCACCATGTCTGCTAATTACGACTTCATGTACATAGTATAGAATTGAAGCAATAATTATTTAGCAAGCAAGCAAGCACACTCAATTCAATTCTATACTAAGTACATGAAGTCGTAATTAGCAGACATGGTGGTCTAGTTGAGGAATTTGAAACTATAAAATCTAGGTGGGCTTCAAAGGCACAAGTTGTGTGGGCTCTAAAGACATACGAAACTGTAGAGGTCTCGGTGTAGTTTGGGTGTGGCCACTAAGCAACCCCCACCTCCCCCTTTATTAATCCTTGCTGCACCCCTGATAGCTAGTGCATTCTAGCTTGAGTGTGGTGCTGAACATTACACTTGGGTTCTTCTAATATAGCTAGGTCCATCTCACTCATCATTTAAGCTCACCACTAGCTTATACTTACTATGGCATGTAAATCATGTTAGCAAATTTTTCTCATTCTAACAGCCAATATTATTAATTAAAACTTGAATGTGGGCGTAGCCACATGAAGATCAGGAGAACATTGAGAACTTACAGAACAATGTTATATTATCCTATTCAGGAAAATGTTATTTGTGTAGTAGCAGGTGTGGACAAATCATACTTAATATCCTAATATGGTATGTATGTCATAGAATGCAGAGTGATATGGGTAGTACACCATCTATTGATATGAAATAGTGACACTATATCTTACCAAATTTGGTATGAATAACATACTTTGTGTGAATGAATGAATGAACTGACAGTACTTAATAGACTAGCTATTAATTGTATGTTTAAACAGATGATGAGATGGCACACTTTATTCTGCTGCATGGAATAGTTAATGGACATGAGCCATACATTCTGTCTATGAAATATTCCTTATGTAGCATTTTGTAGCCCTTGAACCTCATAGTTCCGTATTTGGTAAATAATAAAGAAAATTCATTTAAAGAAACCCCAATAAATAAATCAAGTAAAAATGCATCATTAGTACACATGTTTTAGTAGCTAGCTTATATATATTGAATAGCCCATCTGTGTGGAGACCGATCCGGCCCACGCATTTTCCTTAAAATTGATGCTGAAAAAAAAACTTCAAGCAATGGTGGCAATTCTTTAACATGCTGAAATTATTTAGGGTGATAAGGTCTCTCTGTACACTAAAATTCAGACCATTGGCATCTTTGTAAGCTGAGTTAGGAGCGATTTACTTCTGGGGACATTTCGTGCCACAACCGTCCAAGCTTTTCTGCCGATTCAAGACGCTACGGCTTCCTCCCATTATGTCAGAGACTGGACACATCAAACACCAAACCATTCTGTTGAGCGATAGCTGAAAGCTTCTCAACTAACTCTTGAACTGCTTCCTGCGGAGCTGGGGAAACTTCAGTGGAACTCACAACTGGATGAGAAGAGACAGGAGGAGAAGTGTGGTCATCATGTGACTCGGTAGTGAGATCATTTAGAACTTGAGATGGACTAAAAAATGCTGGAGGGTGTGATTCACATGGTGGAGCAGTAGGAGTGGACACTAAATCTTGAGAAGGTGAATCAGGGAGCACTTCTGATGATGACTCCTGCCGAAGAGAGGGCGTGACATCATGACCAGTAAAGGAAGGATCATCAAGAGTATCAGTGGAAGCCCCACTATGGGACTTGCTCCAATCTTATGTCTATACACGATTATTTTATTTATATATTATATATATTATGTATATATATTTTTTAATATTATATTTATTTACTTATTTCTTGTATGATTTCGAAGGGTCATTCTTGACGTGGAATCGGTAATTTCTAGATTAAGTTAGTGGACTACACACGTCTTTTTTATTTAAAATACAACGTTTCGAGTTATATTCCACCTGAAGAGAAGATCGAGCAACTTCGATTGAAACGTTGTATTTTAAATAAAAAAGACGTGCGCGTAGTCCACTAACTTAATCTAGAAATTACTTATTTCTTACTTCTTCTCAAAGCACATTATTCATTTTCCTCATTTCTGTGGCTGCACTAATAGCCCTCTTCCTTTTCCTGGAAGGCATGATTATAGTTTGCTGTTGAAGCTGGTTTTGTAACAACAACGTGGTCAAAGCTAACCCACTTATTTATTTGTATTATAATATGTATAGACGTATGTATGTCATTTTGTACTTTGACCCTCGCGTTTTTGTGTTAGTTATGTGGTCGACCCCGTGAGCCATCCCGCAGTTCTTATCAAAGAATTCTTCTGATTGGTCCCCTAGCCCTAGCCCTAGCCCTTGCGCGGCGCTATAATTGGTAACGCGCGGCGCTATAATTGGTCACATGATTTGATTAACCAATGAAATGAGTTTTTTGATAAGAAGTCCCAAATTGCACTAAACAGAATCCTCTGGTTTATCGATCAGTACCCGTATCACCCCAGAAATTGAATTGTTTACCGTTTTGAATTCTTTTTGCGGGTGCAGTTAAAACTTGAAAACTTAAGGGACTTCCATTTCTATTCGAGTTAGTGGCGGTGGTAAGCCAATGCGCTCTTTGTCATGGTTATAAGCCGTGCCCAACAGTATTTACTTGAAAATACATTGTTCACTAGACTACCGCGAAGGTAAGTCTGTGTAGGTGCATGTCCAGTTGTGTCAAAGCATTGCGTGTTACAACCACTACTTAGCTAAAGAATATCACAAAGAAAACTTTTAAATAATGTGTATTGTTTTGTTGTTGTTGTTTTTCCTTCAATTCAAACAGTTGCAGAGAGTTGTTACTATGGCACTCAAATCCCTTTACCGTATATGCAAAATTTAAAAACTGGACCTTATTTTCAGTAGCTTCAGTGTTAGAAGTCAAAATCATAAAAATAGTATAGTCGTTAGGCTCGCCATTTGTGCTCAAGCACATCACTAGTTTAGATATAATTCGTATGTATGCCATTTTGTACTTTGACCCTCCGTATTTTTGTGTTCGCTCGGCGCTCGGCGTTCGACCCCGTCCCAAACTTCACTAAACAGAATCCTCTGGTTTAGCGACCATTACCCTTATCACCTTAGAAATTGAATTGTTTACCGCTTTGAATTGTTTTGCGGGTGCAGTTAAAATGCAAAAACTTATGGGAGCTCCATTTCTATTCGAGTTAGTGGCGGTGGTTAGTTAATACGCTATTTGTCACAGTTATATAAGCCCTACTCAACAGCATTTACTTGAAAATTCATTGTCCACTAGACGAACTACGAAGGTAAGTCTTGCGTAGGTATGTTCAGTTGTGTGAAAGTATTGTGCGTTACAACTACTATTAAGAATATCACAAAGAAAATTTTAAATAACAGGACTTGATTTTGTTGCTTCTTTTTCAATTCAAACAATTGCGGGGAGCAGTTACTATGGAATTGAAACCCCTTTACCGCATTAACTTAATTTAAAACCTCAACTTTATTTTAGTAGCTTGAGTGTTAGTTGTTAAAATCAATCATTTAACAATAGTGTAGTTTAAGGCTCGTTCGCCATTTGTGCTCAAGCACACCACTAGTATATCAATTGTTTGCGAGATGCGTGCCAGTGGTAGATTTTCGTGGTTGATAGCACTTAACACTTCCCACAGCCTTACCAACGGTTGCTATGGGTCTCCTCCCTTAATATATTTGGGACCTTAGCATTTTAGTGGACTGCATGTTTAGATTACGAATGATAAAAGGTGAAAGATTCCACTTTGCAGTGTGATACAGAGGATAAACAAAAGGTGAGAAATAAGCTGTGAAATAAACTTATCAGATTACCAATTCTATTGGGAAAAGAATATTTGTCAAAACTCATTCAATATTGCGAGAAAAAACCATTTTTTTGTTAAGCTTATTACAAAAAAACACTCATATTATTAGCTGGTTTTATTTTCTGTCCTTGGCCTCTCTATATAAATATCCTTGTGCAACTTCAGCCTTTGCTTTCTGCAATATATGTTCAACAACATAAGTAATTTTGCACTTTGGAATGTCTGTATTTACATAATCATTCAGCTTCCTCTTAATCTTCAGAATGCTACAGGAAATTGTATTATCAACGGATGATTTGTGTGTATGGGAGGTCAAGGTGCAACTGGCAGAAACATTTGAACTGCTTGTTTGGCACACAAGTCGCTATAAAAGAATGATACAACAGAAAAAAAAACTTCAAAATCCTTCAAAATATTTTATGCAAAAATCTTCAAATTTACCTCCTACAAGCTTCAGGCATGGAGATGATCTTGATCTTAATATTTGGCTTAATTCACAGCTCCTCATCGTTTATTGTTGCCTGTCCAGATCAGAGTGAATTTTGCGAGTGCCCACGTGCAGAAACTGTGTGCGAATTCACCTTTCGGGTAGAGGAGCGATTCAGTTTTGCATCCTACTCATTCATACCAAATACAAGACAGCTCTCAGTCAATGGAGGATACTTGTTCTCACTTGAAAGAACAGGCTTCTCCCCCAGCTTTAATATGACAAGCCAATGCGGCATAACAGGATTCACTGACTTGCAAGAGTTTCCCAGAAACAACTGCAGTATACCAATGACGTTGGATGGAGTCAATTATCGCCCTCTCCTGTTAATCAACGGCCGTATACCAGGCCCAACGCTGGTGGTGACGAAAAGACAGACGATTGTTGTGCATGTCTTAAACCACTTGGAGAGTGAAGGCATTACCATTCACTGGCATGGCATGTTCCAGAAGGGCACTGCATGGATGGACGGAGTCGGGTTCGTGACGCAACCTCCGATCGATGCTGGGTCATCATTTGACTACATCTTCAAAGCCGAGCCTGCCGGTACGCACTGGTACCATTCACACGTGGGAAGCCAGAAAAGTGATGGTCTCTTTGGAGGATTGGTCATCCGAGAATTGGCTACTCTGGGAACCATTTTGAACAACAGCACGTACAATAGTGTAGTAGACAACGCCGGTGAGCACACCTTCACAATCATCGACTGGCAGAGGAAAGCGGAGTTCTTGCCCCAGTCTCTGGCTGACCTTCCTTTTTACAACAACCTGCCAATAGGACAAGTTCCCACTAACATGGACACTTCATTTCCCGGATACTCAAGTCCCGATGGAGCTAATCTTGGAGGAATACCCTTTTGGTCTGGACTCATCAATGGAAAGGGACGAATGGACAGCGACATTGCCACGCCTCTGAGCATTTTCAGCGTACAACGAGGCAGTACTTTCCATTTTAGGATGGTGGGATCAATTAGTATTTACGCCTTTAGAGTCTCAGTGGATGGACACAAATTGAAGGCAATAGCTTCTGATGGGGAATACTTTGAACCAGTTGAGGTGGACTACATGATAATCCATGCAGGAGAGACGTATGACTTTTTACTGGAGGCTAACAGCCAAGAAGGCACCAATTTCTGGATCCGTGCTGATATACTGGCTGATAATCTTCAGCAGGAGCAGTCTGCTCGCGCTATTCTGACGTACGGAAACTCCAGCGATCTTGATTGGACAACTGCGTATTCAAATGTTCCAGAGCGTAATCGTACATGTACTGCAGAAGCACCTTGTATGACCCTTAATTGTCCTTTTAGAATTTATCCTTCATCTTTCAACACTTTATGTGTTCCACTGACTTCATTGGTCAGGCGTACTGCCACTCCAGACTCGGATATTCCGAATTTTCCTCCAAATTCAAGTTGCGAAGATTGTATGCACTTCTTAAACTTTGACTTCCAGGGAGCAAATGGGCAGAGCTCAGTGAACGCCAACAGTTTCCAGCTTCCCCAGACCTCCTATGCCACCAACTGCTTCCAATATGAAAATCAGAAAAATGACAACACTACAAACACTTGCAACAAGTGTGAGGTTAACCCTAACAGCCCAAACGGTTGCAAATGCATAGATGTCGTTCCCATAGTTAACAACTTTACGTTCAACGAAGCTCTAGCTCAGCCATCTGTTGCCATGGTGTTCAGTGGGATACCGTCAGAATTTTCTCACCCCATTCATCTTCACGGACACGCCTACACCATCGTGTACATCGGTTACGGAGAGTATAACGAGAGCACTGGAAAGCTGATTCGATTCAATCGAGACATAGATTGCGGCAATGACACCCTCTGTACCAATCCCAGGTGGAGAAACGGTATCCCCCAAGCAGTTCTAAACCGCACAAATTCCAACGGGGAAGTTGTAGCCAGCGCCATAAGGAAGGACACGGTCATGATCCCGGCAGGGGGCTACGTGGTGATCTCATTCGAAGCCGACAATCCAGGGTATTGGATAATGCACTGCCACATAGAGGCGCATCTTCTCGACGGAATGGCAGTGATCGTACAGGAATACGGCCCCGGCCAGCAGTGGTCTCCTCCCCCTGGAATCAACCTGCACGGGAGCTTTAACTTCGACGTGGCTAGTTACAATTCAATAACGAGCCTATTACAAATCTGTTCATCTCCGAGTACGCAAACCGCTCCCGGTCCCTTGAGCCCAAGTACAGGATGTGTAGTGTCCAGGGCTGGATTCTCTGTGGCTATGGCAGTTTTGGCTGTACTTATAGTAACAGTAATTGTACTCATCATTGTCATTATCCTGATATGCTGTTTTGCATCTAAAAAGAAAGGTAGCTACACGCCAAAGACTTCTTCTGCTCAAAGCCATCCCACAGAACAACCTCCTGTAGAGATTGAACTCTCTTCACGTACTTAAAAAACATTTTAGCAATTTTTTTTCATATAATTTTTTTTAAATTTTTAATTCATTGTCATGACAGCATTTTTAGTTTTTTCCATTTTGTAACATCTGTACCATAATACTATTACAATTTTATAGAAATAATATTGGCACTTAACTAATACACGAAATTTGTTTATGAACTGGGTCCATCCAACAAAACTTTGTCTTATAAATGTCATCTGATGATTTTTTCCAGGTACTAATATGGTTTTAGCAAACGTTTGTGTGGGGCGTGGTCTTGCTACCGCCAATAAGAAGAGAGATGAATGCGTCGGGTTTATCCTCACGCACTCAGTAGATAGATAGTCGCCGTTAAGTCAATAACGAAGAAACTGAGAGTAAGGGGACACACACACAACACTCATGAGGTACAGACTGATGATACACGTGAGGTAACAAGTATATATAGTTCAGGCTGAGCATGCTCAGACAGTTCATGACCACACCTACAACATAAATACAATAATAATATTCATGACATGACAACTTGTGTGTTGACGATCTTTACTTTCATGAGGAGGGCGGTTCCACAGTTTGGTACCCAATATATCGATTCCAACTCAGTCCAATAGTCTGTTTAAATTGTATTAGCTACCTAGAAACAAATACTGAATGCAAATATTATATAGCCAAGGATTAGGGACCATAAAAGAAGCATAGTTCTCATGCAAATTAATTCTTTATAATCTAATCAGGCAAAAATCAATATGAAGTCCTTAATGTAGGAGTTTTATTGCTACCGTTACAAAAGTGTGACATGGTAAATTGATTTTTTAAAGTTACTGTATACCCAGCTACATAATATCCATCACTTGCTTTCAGGATGGGCTTCCATTCCATTTCAAGAGGAAGGTTGCCCTGAGTGCAAGGCTAAAGCCAATTGCTTTTTTTTTTTTTTTTTTTTTCATAGCTCACTAAGTCACAAGTACAAATATTAGCTTACAAAAGGTTTCTAACCTTTGATTGTTAAAAAATGAATAATGTTAAACATTTCCAGGAAAAATTTATGCAGACATTCAATAATTCGCAATTGTTGTGCCAACACATTCTCCCTAGACAAAGGTTTGAAGTTGAGTTGAGTGATGCTTACATAAACAATCTTATTTGCAACACAAAGAGAACTTGTACATAAAATAAACCCTAGTTGAGACGAGTGGAAGCCATGGAGAAACATCAACAGCTAGCCAAGTTACTGCTGGTATTTTGTGTCTTTTATAAAGAACACCATTTCAAAGTCTGACATGAGAATTATGGCTGGTGCTAATCTATCAGCACTGAGGCTGCATTGAGAAAACATTTTTTGAGATGGGGAATGTTTTGCTGATATAGATAGCTTGGCATTGTATATTTGTACAGTCTCAAATATATTTCTGAGCCTGTACTGTAAAATCATTTATTGAGGCAGAGAATACATAAAATGCAGATTTAGATATTTGAAATTGTTCACTTATACCATTTCAGAATTATTGAGCCTGACCGTGTAGCTATACAAATTGGGTTGGCCACTCATGATAAAGTTGGCTGTAACCCTCACAGACCACTCCCAACGAATTATTTAGCAGCTGCTCTGACCAGGTTCAGTCTCTTAGCCACTCGTACCGGAAGTAATAGAAACTCGTACAATTCCTTTCAAAAGGTCACCTCATTCAAATGATGCTTGCGCGTGGGCGTTCAATTTTTTTTTTTTAGTTCGCAAGGAAGCCATATATACACGTGTTTGTCTTAATACTGTGGTGTGCTGCTCAGTCAAGCTAACAGGCATAGTTTGAGGGAAAAAACCAGACCATTTTTGCATCAGAACACCTTTTAATATGGCAAGTTATATATTTCTTATTAATTCGGGACATAGCAATCTGCAACCAAATTAGACTAAAATAATAATTAGTGATATGTCATAGTGATTCATGTATTTATGATATACCAAATTATTGTAACTGCAAATATTGTGATAATACTTTGTATGTATAATCAAAGAGTTCAGTGCTAAGGGAGGAGACCCATAGCAACCGTTGGTAAGGCTGTGGGAAGTGTTAAGTGCTATCAACCACGAAAATCTACCACCCTCACCTGGCTCCGCACGCATCTAGCAAACATAACCAACGCTTGATATAGTAGCAGGCAAAAATCTCGAGAGAGTCCCTAACCTCAGTAGCCTACTTTGACCACGTTGTTGTTACAACCAGCTTCAACAGCAAACTATAATCATGCCTTCCAGGAAAAGGAAGAGGGCTATTAGTGCAGCCACAGAAATGAGGAAAATGAAATGTGCTTTGAGAAGAAGTAAGAAATAAGTAAATAAATATAATATTAAAAAATATATATACATAATATATATATATATATTTATTGCAGCTTTGATATTTTTACTTGAATATTTCCGCATCACGCGAGCGTTCTGTATTCTCCCATATTGTACGGTTTATATTGTACGCTCCTTGTAGCGCGCGCGTAGCGAGTAAAATCAATGAAAATTGTATTGTAATTTCATGAGAAAAATTTCAAAGAAGCAATAAATCACTTATCACACTCGTCGTACAATATGGGAATGATATTTTACTCTCACGCCACATTTTCACTCGCCTTTGGCTCGTGAAAATATTTTGCGTGCTCGTAAAATATTTTCCCATATTGTACTCTGACTCGTGCTATAAGTATTATATATAAATAAAATAATCGTGTATAGACATAAGATTGGAGCAAGTCCCATAGTGGGGCTTCCACTGATACTCTTGATGATCCTTCCTTTACTGGTCATGATGTCACGCCCTCTCTTCGGCAGGAGTCATCATCAGAAGTGCTCCCTGATTCACCTTCTCAAGATTTAGTGTCCACTCCTACTGCTCCACCATGTGAATCACACCCTCCAGCATTTTTTAGTCCATCTCAAGTTCTAAATGATCTCACTACCGAGTCACATGATGACCACACTTCTCCTCCTGTCTCTTCTCATCCAGTTGTGAGTTCCACTGAAGTTTCCCCAGCTCCGCAGGAAGCAGTTCAAGAGTTAGTTGAGAAGCTTTCAGCTATCGCTCAACAGAATGGTTTGGTGTTTGATGTGTCCAGTCTCTCTCAGTTTGTGAAGAATTCAGCCATGCACTCCAGACTTCTGGACCAGCGTTGGATTGAGCTATGGAGACTTGGAACTGCTCAAATCTGAATGCAAGGACCGAGAAGAATTTGTACCAATTCTGAAGGATAGAGGAATTAACAGCAAACCCCTCCAGGAGAAGCTGTCCAAGCACTTCAAATACAGCCAAAGAAAATAAGTCCTTTTTTTTTCAACCCGGAAGAGCCACTACCTCACAGAAGGTTTCACCTAAAATGTTCGCACACATAATTAGTGGGCTATTTCTTCAAATCCATACACTACGAGCTAATTCGCTTACCTGTGCGTCTGTAAGGCAGACGTGCTAGTATCGCCTGAACGTATGGAACGCGGAATCCGCCAAAACTAACCGTATAGGATCGAAATTTAAATAAACGATTACGAGATCGTTTACTAGATCGAATAGGAGAACGATTACAAAATCGATTAGGAAAACGATTACAAAATCGATTAAGAAAACAAAATCGATTAGAAGACCGATTACAAAATCGATTAGGAGAACGATTAAGAGATCGAATATGAGGACGACAAAGATTAGGAGAATAAGAAAAAAGTATTAAGTTTACAAGATCGATTAGGAGCACGATTACACCGGGTGCAAGATCGATGATGAGATCGATTATGAAATAATTTAGTCGGCGACCTCTTACCTCTCTTTGGTAAAGGGTCTACATTTCTTTCTTGAAAAAGATGGATATTGAAGAATTGCTGGGCGTTTTTTGTACTTTTGGGGAGCACATAATGGAGTATATTCTGAATGAATAGGAAAGGGACCTTAGACAGCATCCTAATAATATCCACAATCTACACTATTGCGTGGTTGAGAGACTTTGGAGGGATTTGTATTCAGTCTGCATCAGCTTCTTCTACTTTTTTTTTTTTACTTTCTAGAAGATATCGATATGCTGAATCCAGATGACCATATAGGTTTATACATTCTTCATTATGTGTTTCTTCCAATTATTCAGCAACAATTAGATGTCTTTCGAGCAGCATGGGCATGCCATGCTCTGAGGACTGAGAGAAATAGAACCCCTCATCAATTGTGGGTTCTTGGGTTGCACGAAGCAAATTTGCAAGATCAAAGTCAGGAAGCAGTTTCTGGAATTGATGTCGTAAGTAGCTATGTAAAATTACATTATTGGCGAGTGAACAAAGCCACTCTCATGTCTCACTCAAGTATTTTATATATGGGCTATGGGCAGTTTCTAAATTGGAAGGTAATAATGACCCCTACAGTGTAGCTTTGCTGGGTTGCTCACTTGCCACGCTGTTTGAGCCATTCTGCTATTTTTCAAGTTAGCTATAATCACAACCATCCTATTGAGTCAGCACATTCTCTTTCTTTTCGTCCAATTCATCAGGAAACAAAGGAATTTTTCTTTAAGCTTTTTCAAGTATAGTGCTTCATCTGCGTTTCATTGGAGTGAGACAAAAATGTTACTAGATAATGATGATGATCAACTTGCATTTGCAGACAGAGCTTTAAATCCAACAAAGTCAGATGTTAGCAGGCTTTATAATGAATGGAGGAAAAATGAACTTGGGCCAGACAATGGAAAAGAGTTATTTGACAAATTGGAAATAGAAATAATGTCGTATAACCAGGCTAATCAGCACAATGGTGGTCGGGCATGGCTTTTGATGTACCAAGATTGTTCTAATTCATGTAATGATAGTGATGCGGAGTCAGAAGCAGGAAAAAAGCCTCCAAAAAAGAGGAAGATATCACAACCTATGATTATAGCAATTTGTACACCACCTATGAGTAGAGTTCATCAAAACATTCAGCAATCCAGGGAGATGATTTTCTGTGATTCAACGTCTTCTTTGGACAGATTCAATACCTCTCTTTTTGTGTTGTCAACTTCTAACGCCATTGGTGGATTACCATTAGGGGTTATAATTACTTCAGATGAAGAGCAGGGAACTATTAGTCAGGGCTTAGATCTTCTTAAAACTGTCCTCCCAACTAATTGCTTTTATGAAAGTGGGTCTGACAACGGTCCATCTATTATTATGACGGATGATTCTTGTGCTGAACGGAATGCTCTTCACGAGGCTTGGCCCAATTATAATCTTCTCTTGCACTTTTCATTTCCTTCAAAGAAACTGGACCTGGCTTCATGATAATACAAATAAAGTACTAAATGCAGATCGTAAAGTTCGTATTACAGTGGCTAAAGGTCTTGTTTACTCTGAAAATAAGGAACAGCTGCTTGTCCGCTACAAATCCTTCATTACCAATGAAACTGCAGTGAAGTACCCAAAGTACGTTGCATATGTGGGTAATCATTGGAATCGGCGAAGAGAGTGGGCTGTATGCTTTAGAAAGCATCTCCTTGTAAGAGGCAATCACACCAATAACTATTTAGAAGCTGGAATACGTATTTTAAAGGAACTGACATTTAGTCGTGTCAAAGCATATAATCATGTTCAGATGTTTTCATTCATAACTGAATGTATGGAGCTTTACTATTGCCGAAAGCTGCTTAGTGCTGCCCACAATCGATTAGATAGATACATTTCCCTGAAGTATCAAGGACTTAACTGCAGCAAAATTAGTTATGAAAGTATATATATGAAATTGATTCAAAAGAAAGTATCTACTTAGTTAATAGTAAGACTGAGCGAGATGTAAAATATTTGGTTAATATGGAGTTAGGTATTTGTAATTGTAATGCTGGTCAGGATGGGTCACCTTGCTCGCATCAGGCAGCTGTTGCTAAACATTATCATGTGACATCAGTAAATTGTATTCCTATTTGTCCTAAATCACGGCAAGTTTTGGCAAATATTGCATTAGGTTCTAAAGCAATACAGGAATCTCAGTTTTATTCTTCACTTCATGAAAATAATCAGGTGAATTCATTGCCAGTAGTGCCGTCTCAAGATTTGAAATTTGATAGTTCTGCATGGGATTTGATACGAGGGCAGGCATCTTCAGAAGACAATCAGAAAACTTAATGAAACAGAAGAAGAAATAAACTGTGAAGATATTGTTGAAGGAATTGAAGAGGTATTGGCCGATTTAAAAACAAGAATTAGAGAGAGTAGTGTTGTGGCAAAAGGGACAAAAACTTTTCTGAGAAGATACAAGAACATGATATCACAGGGAAAATTTTCAAATGCAGCACTTGGTAGCGCATTGTAGAAATTTGGAGTGTTGGTGGCTCTATACAGAATTCACAAGGTGGACATTTTCGACGTGGTCATCGAATTCCGATTAGTGCAAAAGCAGCAGGTAGACGTCGTGGGAAGAGTTCTAAAGGAAAAGGGAAAGCTTTAAGTGGACGTCCTAAAGGTGAACATTCATCTTTTACTATGAAACCTAGAAAAGAACCAAGAGGCAAGCGAATGCATTCATTGAAATCATGTATTGAAAAAGGAACTCAAAATGCTGGCAAATGGTAACTTATCTTTCTGCCTCACTGTATTTTTATTCATTATTATATGTTATATATATATACATTCATATATTCTATCTTAAACTATCTGTCATTTTATATTAAATTTCATTCTTTCTTCTTTTTTTTAAATTTTAATGAAAAGCTTTGCTATCTGCCACAGTGGTATAACCACATACAATCATTAAGAAAAGAAAATGTACAGGGGACAGAAGAAATAAGTTTTACATCTTCTACTAGTAGCCTTTGCCTGTTAAGTAATTGGCGAGCGAGCGAGACACTTACAGGGGTAAAAATGAAAAAATCGGGGATGTTTATTTATTTAGCGAGCGAGCGAAGCGAGCGAAGCTGACTATCAGTCGTGTTCAATTGAGATTTCAGATATATATATACTAGTGGTGTGCTTGAGCACAAATGGCGAGCGAGCCTTAAACTACACTATTGTTAAATGATTGATTTTAACAACTAACACTCAAGCTACTAAAATAAAGTTGAGTTTTTAAATTAAGTTAATGCGGTAAAGGGGTTTCAATTCCATAGTAACTGCTCCCAGCAACTGTTTGAATTGAAAAAGAAGCAACAAAATCAAGTCACGTTATTTAAAATTTTCTTTGTGATATTCTTAATAGTAGTTGTAACGCACAATACTTTCACACAACTGACCATACCTACGCAAGACTTAACTTCGTAGTTCGTCTAGTGGACAATGAATTTTCAAGTAAATGCTGTTGAGTAGGGCTTATATAGCTGTGACAAATAGCGTATTAACTTACCACCGCCACTAACTCGAATAGAAATGGAGCTCCCATAAGTTTTTGTGTTTTAACAGCACCCGCAAAACAATTCAAAGCCGGTAAACAATTCAATTTCTAAGGTGATACGGGTAATGGTCGCTAAACCAGAGGATTCTGTTTAGTGAAGTTTGGGACGGGGTCGAACGCCGAGCGAACACAAAAATATGGAGGGTCAAAGTACAAAATGACATACATACGTCCAAACATAATATATCTAAATAAACTAGTGGTGTGCTTGAGCACAAATGGCGAGCGAGCCTAAAGACTATACTATTTTTATATGAATGATTTTAACTTCTAACACTGAAGCTACTGATAAAGTCCAGTTTTTTTTATTTAGCATACAGGGTAAAGGGATTTCAGTGCCATAGTAACAACTCTCTGCAACTGCTTGAATTGAAGGAAAAAAACAACAACAAAACCATACACGTTATTTAAAAGTTTTCTTTGTGATATTCTTTAGCTAAGTAGTGGTTGTAACACACAATGCTTTGACACAACTGGACATGCACCTACACAGACTTACCTTCGCAGTAGTCTAGTGGACAATGTATTTTTAAGTAAATACTGTTGCGCACGGCTTATAACCATGACAAAGAGCGCATTGACTTACCACCGCCACTAACTCGAATAGAAAAACTGCACCCGCAAAAGAATTCAAACGGTAAACAATTCAATTTCTAGGGTGATACGGGTACTGATCGATAAACCAGAGGATTCTGTTTAGTGCAATTTGGGACGGGGTCGACCACATAACTAACACAAAAACGCGAGGGTCAAAGTACAAAATGACATACGTACGTCCATATATATAAATAAACATCCCCGATTTTCGATTGTGTTACCCCTGTAAGTGTCTCGCTCGCTACGCTCGCTCGCCAAATAAACAAACATCCCCGATTTTCGATTGTGTTACCCCTGTAAGTGTCTCGCTCGCTACGCTCGCTCGCCAATTATGTATGTATGTATACGTATGTCAAAATATTTCGCCCGCGCTCCTAATTACGTAAGTTAGGTAAAGCGTTCACAGTTCCAGTATTTTTCAATTAACTAGCGCGGAGAATCCTGCTGCACTGCCTTACGCAACTTTGTTTCAACCCAAAATGTTTCTGCGCTTCTTTGCCACTGCTTTCGAAGTTTATTCAGGTAATTCTGTTACTACAATGCATGGGTCCACTTCCTTAGTCTGGGATCAGAGACTTTAGATTCTCTGATGCTAACTGAGAATGGAAAGGGTTACACTGTGCACTACAGTTAGATGTAATTTCTGTCCTATTTTTCTGTAAAAAGAGTCTGCTCGCTCGCCATGCATTTGCGCTATTCGAGCGCACCACTAGTTGGCGTGCGAGCGTAGCGAGCGAGACACTTACAGGGGTAAAAATGAAAAAATCGGGGATGTTTGTTGGCGAGCAAGCGTAGCGAGCGAGACAGTATTAGGGGTGGATAATGCAAAATCGGGTATATGTTATATGTATATATGTATGTGGGATGGTACGTATGCCCTTTAAACGCGCGCGGGGAACTCTTTTCTCCAAAAAACACGGCTTTTTAGGCTTGACCCCAGTTTATTCTGAAACTACAGGATTAAGCAAGCCTTACTTTATACTTAAGCTCCAAAGTGTGAGAAAATTCCTTCGAAAATGCTTGCTTTTCAAGAAACAAAAAGTTGATTCGACCGGTTACTATGGCATTGAAGACCCTTTTCCAGACTTCATTTCAAAACTTCGCCGTTTTATGGGGGGGATACGGAGTGCCGGTTGTTGGTTGTCAAGAGCTGTTGGTAGTCAGAATGCCGTAGTATTAATGCTAAGGAAGCTACTACTTCTCGAGGGAAGCTGAGGTAAGTACGTAATTCCATATTTGTTAGCTAAATATGCAAAATTAACTCTGGCCTTTCTTTTTTGTAGCTAAGAGCTTGTCAATAGTGACTGGTAAGTTCAAATAGTCAGATTGGCTCAAATTTGGTACTATAAAAGTTACCACTGCTCAAGAAAATGAGGTAAGAAAATAATTTTGTATTTGTGTGCTAAAATTGATTGTTTTTGTTTTTGTAGGTGAGAGCTTGTTGTCAAGAATTCAAGGTAACTCAGATGGTCAAAGTAACTTCAATCAGAAGTTATCAATACTCAAGAATGATGTAAGTAGTAATTCCATATTTGTTGGCTAAAATTACAAATAATAACACCGGTTTATTTTTTTATCATAGCTTAGAGCTTGTTCAAGAGTTACTAGTGATTGAGATTATCAGAATGGTTGATGTTTGATACTACAAAAGTTACCATTAATCAGGTAAGAGAGTGATTTGGTATTTGTTTGCTGAAATAAAAGGTCATAACTGCTATTATAGTGTTTGCATGAACTAAGCTAAAACATAGTAACAATACTTAGTTTTATGTTACCTAACATCAGGCTCGCTCGCCATTTGTGCTCAAGCACACCACTAGTTAATTTATTTGTATATATGTATGGACGTACGTAAGGCATTTTTGTACTTTGACCCTCGCGTTTTTGTGTTAGTTCGGTTGTCGACCCCGTCCCAAATTGCACTAAACAGAATCCTCTGGTTTATCGATCAGTACCCGTATCACCCTAGAAATTGAATTGTTTACCGTTTTGAATTCTTTTGCGGGTGCAGTTAAAACTTGACAACTTAAGGGACTTCCATTTCTATTCGAGTTAGTGGCGGTGGTAAGTCAATGCGCTCTTTGTCATGGTTATAAGCCGTGCGCACAGTATTTACCTGAAAATACATTGTCCACTAGACTACTGCGAAGGTAAGTCTGTAGGTGCATGTCCAGTTATGTCAAAGCATTGTGTGTTACAACCACTACTTAGCTAAAGAATATCACAAAGAAAACGTTTAAATAACTGTACTGTTTTGTTGTTGTTTTTTCCTTCAATTCAAGCAGTTGCAGAGAGTTGTTACTATGGCACTGAAATCCCTTTACCGTGTATGCGAAATTTTAAAACTGGACCTTATTTTCAGTGTTAGAAGTCAAAATCATTCATATAAAAATAGTATAGTCTTTAGGCTCGCTCGCCATTTGTGCTCAAGCACATCACTAGTATACATGTTTGGACGTATAATACGTATGTCATTTTGTACTTTGACCCTCGCGTTTTTGTGTTAGTTATGTGGTCGACCCCGTCCCAAATTGCACTAAACAGAATCCTCTGGTTTATTGATCAGTACCCGTATCACCCTAGAAATTGAATTGTTTACCGTTTTGAATTATTTTGCTGGGTGCAGTTAAAACTTGAAAACTGAAGGGACTTCCATTTCTATTATAGTCTTTAGGCTCGCCATTTGTGCTCAAGCATGTCACATGTATACGTAAGTCAAAAAATTTCGCCCGCGCTTCTAATTCCGTAAGTTAGGTAAAGCGTTCACAGTTCCAGTATTTTTCAATTAACGAGCCGGAGAATCCTGCTGCACTGCGCTTACGCAACTCTGTTTCAACCAAAACGTTTATAGCTACTCTCTTCTTTAAACAATTGTGAAGTCTTTGTCAAGCTGCGCTTCTTTGCCACTGCTTTCGAAGTTTATTCAGGTAATTCTGTTAGTTTAGTCTGTGATCAGAGACTTTAGATTCTCTGATGCTAACTGAGAATGGAAAGGGTTACACTGTGCACTACAGTTAGATGTAATTTCTGTCCTATTTTTCTGTAAAAAGAGTCTGCTCGTTCGCCATGCATTTGCGCTATTCGAGCGCACCACTAGTATATATGTTTGGACGTATAATACGTATGTCATTTTGTACTTTGACCCTCGCGTTTTTGTGTTAGTTATGTGGTCGACCCCGTCCCAAATTGCACTAAACAGAATCCTCTGGTTTATCGATCAGTACCCGTATCACCCTAGAAATTGAATTGTTTACCGTTTTGAATTCTTTTGCGGGTGCAGTTCAAACTTGAAAACTTAAGGGACTTCCATTTCTATTCGAGTTAGTGGCGGTGGTAAGTCAATGCGCTCTTTGTCATGGTTATAAGCCGTGCGCAACAGTATTTACTTGAAAATACATTGTCCACTAGACTACCGCGAAGGTAAGTCTGTGTAGGTGCATGTCCAGTTGTGTCAAAGCATTGTGTGTTACAACCACTACTTAGCTAAAGAATATCACAAAGAAAACTTTTAAATAAAGCCGTGCGCAACAGTATTTACTTGAAAAGTACATTGTCCATATACTACTGCGAAGGTAAGTCTGTGTAGGTGCATGTCCAGTTGTGTCAAAGCATTGTTGTGTTACAACCACTACTTAGCTAAAGAATATCACAAAGAAAACTTTAAATAACGTGTATTGTTTTGTTTGTTGTTGTTTTCCTTCCAAGCAGTTGCAGAGAGTTGTTACTATGGCACTGAAATCCCTTTACCCTGTATGCTAAATTTAAAAACTGGACCTTATTTTCAGTAGCTTCAGTGTTAGAAGTCAAAATCATTCATATAAAAATAGTATAGTCTTTAGGCTCGCTCGCCATTTGTGCTCAAGCACATCACTAGTTGGAAGGTTACGCTTCCGCACGATAGTGGGTGTGGTTTCCTATCAGGACGCTTGGAGAGTGACGCGGAAAAAATCTAAGTCGAAAGTGGGCCCAAAAAAAAATTGGCCTGGTCCGGTCCGAATTTTAGTCTCACCCCGCAAATTCACTCTCTTTGCAGGCGGCCGGGAACAACTGCGGCTGGGTCAAAACGAAGTGCGCGTGAAACTATAACGCCCCCCACCCTCGGCCCGGCCGGATGTTGCATTTTGCGCCCCGCCCACCAAAGGTGCGCTCCGCTTCAGCTGCTTTTTAGTGAGAAGAATCACCTACGGCTACGGTGCTGTTGAAGAATCACCTACGGTGCTGTTGAAGAAGCATCCAGCTTATTAGATTTCGGTACTAAGAGCGGTCCTGCAGTGAATTTATACAGTACCCCGTTCATATGGAACGCGGAATCCGCCAAAACTAACCGTATAGGATCGAAATTTAAATAAACGATTACGAGATCGTTTACTAGATCGAATAGGAGAACGATTACAAAATCGATGAGGAAAATGATTACAAAATCGATTAGGAAAATAAAATCGATTAGGAGAACGATTAAGAGATGGAATAAAATTTAGTGAAAGATTACAAGAACGATTACGAAATCGAGTTTTAGAACTACAAAAAGAACGATTAGGAGACCGATTACAACATCGATAAGAGAACGAATGAACAGAAATGGCTTTAGGGTTTTCTGATCGATTTTGTACTCGATTTCCGTGTTCCCTCGCAAATCTAGCTCCAACGACCACGCCCCACGTAGATCCGTTTTCCACGTGGTTGTTTGGACCTGGACCTTTTCTTAGCGGTATGGCTGAAAGAGGCTTAACAGATGAAGAAGTAAAGAAGGCCAGAGAGGCCATTTCAATGTTGTTAGCTTCCATTGCTACCCCCAAGAACACAACAAGAAATTCTGATGGAGAAGAATTGTGCAGAGAAGGAGCAGATGAGAAGAGAAGTAGAAAAGGTGGAGGTAAGAATGCTGTCAGATTTTTTCCCTCTAGAGTGGTTTATTGATTTCTTTTGTTAATAGGATTAATAGAAGCTGCGGACAAGAAAATAAAAAATTAAAAAAATGTTTGGAAACATCGTTTTGTTTGCTTAGCATACTTTGAGCAGCAAAGAATCCCAACCACAGATGGGGAGAAGGATGAATTGATTAAGGCTGGCTTGGGAGAAAAATGTGTTGAGTTCTGTGGGCCCTAGGAGCCAACGCCAAGGCCCACATGAGCAAGAAGCAGAGAGAGGAGAAAGAGGACGAAGACGCGGGAGCGGAATGAAGGAGAGAGAGAGAAGTCTGGAGAATCAAACTAATGTTTATTATGTGTATGATGTTTATCCTGTTACGTTCTAATGTTTTGTTTACGTGTATCATGTGAGGTCGAAGTAGTTGAGTTTTAATATGTTTGTGTGTGTGTATGAACAGAGAGTCATTTTCGTGGTGTATTAATTGGCTGGGTCACGTGCGTGCATTGCATATATATATTGGTGTACCTCGTGGTCCCAGTCTGTCTTGACATTAAACTAAATTAGCTAAGGCGAACTAGTGATCCTGACTCTGGTGGCAGCAAATAAGCTGTCCACCTCAAGCTGTGTGCGTTACTAAAGCTCCAAGGAGCCCGGGGCCCACAAGTTCTCTTCTTTGAATCTTAATGGTCAGGAAATTAATAATGTATTAATTTCTGCTTTTCCACGACTGAAGGATGGAGGGGGTTTTGAACTCTGTCGATGCATTCCGAATAGTAGAAACCTGGAACCATTGTCCAATATTGTTCATAATTCTATTAGCCACCTTAAAGAAAGGGTGGGGAATAGTCGTAGTTATATTCGGCCTCTTCAAAAATATTTGGATTTATCTGAAATAGTTTCAGTTATCAATGAGGTAAGAGCTATTTGAGGATTTAAGTACTATAATTAGATTATTTTTTATTGCAGCCCAAGGTGGAATGCCTTACGTGTGGTTTAGAATTATCTAGAGAAGCCCTAAAAGTACATGCAGTGGACTGTGAGGAGAAATTGTAAGTGAATTAAAAAATCGTGTTATCAATAGTAAGGTTGGGCGTTTGGGTATATTGTATCACGATATGTGACAGTCTACAGGAAAATCGGGCACAACGCGGGCCCTATAAAAAAATTGTTTTGCACTTACACATTCGTCGGCATCCATATAATGAGCTCTCCCGCCGATGTGCCCTAACCGTGAGCCATCCCGCAGTTCTTATCAAAGAATTCTTCTGATTGGTCCCCTAGCCCTAGCCCTAGCCCTCGCGCGGCGCTATAATTGGTCACGCGCGGCTCTATAATTGGTCACATGATTTAATTAACCAATGAAATGAGTTTTTTGATAAGAACTGCGGGACTGTAGCTAACCGTTCCCTTTCCATAGGCTTATTTAATACATTTTTAAGAATTAAATCGATCTTTTCCCGACGTTTACGCGTGCCGCGTTGTGCCCGATTTACCTATAGACAGTCACATTATATGCTTGAAAATATTGGGATATGACTAGCTATATTGACTATTTTTAGAAAAAAAGTGCAAAAAGCAGTGAAAAATGCAAGAGAAACCAGAATTAAAGATAGAAAAAATAACATGTGGAATAGAACGAGGGAAAACAATGAAAAATAGATAAAAGAGAGAGAGAAGCATACCGATGAGGATTCGATCTTCTCTCGTTGCTAAACACTGCATGTAGCTGTGCAACACGAGTACTTACACCAACTGAATAATGATGTAAAAGTTGTTGATGTTGAATATTTCAATAAAATTGTCAATTACTTACACTATGTGCGGGTAGAAGGAAATACTGCACTCAACCATAATTAATAGGATGTTTTTTTTCTTCCTGAAAACCTTCTGGCAGTGAAGATATTTTCCTTTCATCATTTTCTTGCCTCTGTTCCATCCCTTCACAATCTTGTTGTGCGTCACTTAAGTTTTAATCTTGTGTGTATTCTCCACAGTATATTTTGAGATTTCGACGTCCATACAAAAAATATTCAAAGCAGATAATGTCTTTATATCGGTGTTCCAGCAGCCGTACCTTTTAAATACTTTAAAAACATATCACTGCTTGCAGTTTTTATGGCAGGAAGTATATGTCTCATCAATGGTACCATATTAAATTAAGAGAGTTTGATGTGAATGACATTTACCATATGGTGTTTTCTTCAGTTGAAGAGTTAAAATTTTAATATTCATTTAAGGATTTTGGAAATAAATTCTACCTTTTGTATACCAAAGATAAAACTTAATTTTAGCAAAATGTATTAATTTTGATTATTGGTGTAACATATATAATATGCTTGAGATTATTTTTTAGAGAGTACTTGGATAGGTCTCGATCACCTACTCCAGATGTACAGTTGCCATCACCTACTCCATTGCCACGAGTTGAGATCACCTACTCCAGATGTACAGTTGCCATCACCTACTCCATTGCCACGAGTTGATATCCACGGGTAAGTTCTACAGTTTGATGAGAGATCTGTGGTATGTCATATTTCATGCATACTTATTTATTCAGCAGAATAAACCTTCAAGATGATGATTTAACATACATGGAAACTTCTATTAGTAATACACTTGTAAGTTGTTAAAATACATAAAAATAAAAAAAACGTTTTACCATTGATATGTAACTTTATAAGTTTTTAAGTGTGTGCGTTTGAGCAATTAGAGTCATCATCGAATTGTTTGAACACTGTCTCTACATTCTGAGTTTCAGTAATTATTTTTGGTGGACCATGTTAGTTTGAATGGATTTTTTTTAACCCTTTCACTGCTGAATTTTCAGACACAATGGTAGTTGACTTACCTTGTTCCTGCAAGGTCAGTTCAATCGCAGCAAGTCTTTTTACCGTAACGTAATTAGTTAGCAATAGCATGGAGCTCAAAATTTATATAGCAATTACACAGCTCACTGCACAGTGTTTCAGTGTATCGATAGTATCTTCAATAGTTGCAATTTTCTGGGGTCGCTACCCCAAACCGCCATATGGCGGTTACGGCTGTGAAAGGGTTTTAAGTATATAAATATAGCTGATTCAAACCCTCAAATTTAAACCTCACTCTTAATGAGATGCAAACATATTTGGGTGGGAATTATTTAGTATTGACTAATCCGAACATTTCATCAATCCAAACTACCCTCAGAATAATAGATGACACTCTTGCCAGTGAATGGACTAATCTAACATGTTATTATTGTGCGGATATTTAGTATAAACATGTAATAACTTTTTTTAGGAGGAAGCAATAGCTATTGAGAATGAATTTGTGGATGCTGCTTCTAGAGAGAGCTTGTCAGTGGTTACTTTGGGCTATACTATTCCTCTGGAAGAGAATAAAAATGAATGTTATAGGTGAGTCATACAAGCATTTTACTAATATTTGATTTTATGTGTATTCTTGCTATTTTGTAGTGATCTTGCTTCTGGGGTGAAAGAGCTTGCAAAGAAAGTGGACAAATCATGTATAAGCATTGTTATTCGGCGAGATTTTATAATTGAAGATGCAATGGGGAGGCTAGAAAAAAGAAATTTGACCCATTCAAAGCTGGGTAGCTGTAGTAGCAGGGGTTTTGTTTTTTTTTTAACAAGTAGTGTGGTATAGTGAATGTTGTCCCATGACAGATGTTTCAGATATTGATCACATAGTACAGATGAGCAAAATATTAATCAAGAAAAATGATGACGTTATAATTGGATATTGTATTTCATTAGCTTGTAAAGAAGATTCCTGTACATTTTATTATTTTTTTTACTAAACTCCTTACTATTTTCTCATGCCCTCTTACAGTTTTATGTAGAATTTAATGATTTGATTCTGTTAAATTTGGGACAAATCACACTTTAAAGCTACACCCAAAACCATCGTAATGAATATTTGTTAACACTACTATAGGTTACATTTACATCTGAAGGGGCCATTGATAATGGTGGTCCACGGCGTGAATTTTTTAGACTTCTTGCATTGAAGGCATCAGAAAGTTACTTCGTTGGTGACTAGCAAGCCAAATACTTTAGTAACAATGTAATAGCTTTAGGTAATTTTATGTCTTAAGTATAAAGTGCGAATGGGTTTTATTAATTTTTTTTTTTTAGAGAGAGGAGTTTTTTTCATTTGGGGCGTTATACGGCCATGTCTATAGCACAAGGTGGCAATGGCTTTCCATTTTTCTCTCCTTCAGTTTATAAATATGTATCTACTGGAAAGTATACTGATATTGACGTGAGGGTGGAGGATATAGCAGACAGTCTGCTGAACTTTGCAGTTACGAAGGTATGGAAATACATCCAAATGTTGTTTTTGTATTTTTTAACCTGCTGTTTTGTTTATCAGTCATCTTTATTTTCCCATCATGGAATTGCTTCTTTCAAATGATATTGCCATTATTAGATCAGTAGAAGCCATGAGTACAGTCATTATATTGAATAAATAGTTATTTTAGCCAAACTTCTGCATCTAACTGTGTTTTTTGGTCCTCTGTCAGTAGCTCTTCAACTTCTTGGACTACAACAGTATTGGTGTAAGGATCAATACTTGGAACTGGTCCATTCCAGTCTATGCCATAATCATCCCAGTCCTGCAATGTAGATGACATATATTATATATATATATATATATATATATATAATACTAGCGGTGTGTTCAACCAAATAAGGAAAATTAACAGAAGCACGTTGATCTTTTTTTGTTGGAACCGTGACTTTAAATTTAATAATGGAAGGACAATGTCTTCTTCTTACGAACTTCATGCTTTAATCCCTTACCAGAATCAAGGACTTTCAAAGTTGCAGCTTGCTCTCTTTGTTGCTGAGTCAAGGGTTTCTTTTTATGTTGATAGTGCATTTCTACTTTATAAAGAACATCCAGGTTTTCTACCTTTTGATTGGCGATAAGTACACATGCTATGTTTCATCATTCTCTCCAACCACTTCTTTCCATCATTTTCATTACTAAGATTAATTCTAATGGTACTTTTGAAAGCATGAGCAGGTGCCCCTAAAAACGATTCTTTAGGTAATGAAAAAAAATCTGTAATCACATATGTAATTCCCTCTTCATTCGGTAACAAACTCCTTAAGTGAGTATCAAGGTTGCTCCACCTTTTAGGATTAGAATCACATATGGAGCCTGTAGTACTGGTTGATGAAGTCTGGATGTTATCTATCAAACAAGTACACTTTCTTTTGATGTATTTTTATTAGCAGGAAGATTGCTAGCATAGCTTCAGATTGTGAATTAAAAGCTTATAGGAAAAGAAACAACAGTAATTTCATTTAAGTTTACCTAAAATATTATGCACATACCTTGCTGTTGAAATACAGACAAATTCTTTAGCTCAGGTTTATTAACAGATGAACACTTATCTTTGAAGGAACTACCTGTGTAACATTAAGTCAAGTAAAATACAAAAGTTACACACAAAAATGAAAAAGCTCAGTGGTGTCATTGCAGGGAAACAAAAACTTACACAGCACATATATTGGATTAATATAAATGCTGTAAAATATTGGTAAATAAAAATTGAAATCACCTTCTTTCTTCAGGTGAAGGGATAGTGGACACTTGGTGTTTAATTGAGGTAATAATCTTTCATTTTCTTGAGAAGATTTGAGTATAGATGGACAAAAGCTGTCAGGATTTCTAAAAAAAACACACAAATAAGACACTACATATCCAATCAAAAACTAAAAGTTCAGAATCTCACTCAGATATGCTGGAATGGATCATATCAAGAATTTCTTGCCGATACAAGTGGCCATTATCCTGTAACAAAGTCCAATTAACAATGAGTGAGAATCATATTACATCAGTGATTTTTCTTACTGGAACAATTCGTGGAAGTATAAAATCGTTGCCATTATATTATATTGCATGCTCCAACCCCTGCATGCATAAATAATAATAATAATAATAATAATAATAATAATAATAATATTATTATTATTATTATTATTATTATTGGCAAAAGAGTGAAGTGAGCAAGATGCCATTAGAGGTATTTGCTGCAAAATTGGGTATATATATATATATATAATACTTATAGCACGAGTCAGAGTACAATATGGGAAAATATTTTACGAGCACGCAAAATATTTTCACGAGCCAAAGGCGAGTGAAAATGTGGCGTGAGAGTAAAATATCATTCCCATATTGTACGACGAGTGGGATAAGTGATTTATTGCTGCCTTGATATTTTTTCTCAACCGGTTACAATTCAATTTTCATTGATTTTACTCGCTACGCGCATGCGTAGTGTACCGTACAATATAAACCGTACAATATGGGAGAATACAGAACGCTCGCGTGATGCGGAAATATTCAATTAAAAATATAAAAGGTGCAATAAATATATATATATATATATATATATGTATGTATGTATGTGTGTGTGGTGTGCAGATGGTATGTGTTAGCATCGAGGGCACTGGTATTATTATAAATTAATGGTTTCCATGAAATTTAATAACACCAGATAAGAAGCAGACTTGCTGCTTCCAGACTAATTCCAAAATGGCTGGAATGAAGTGGACTGGCACAGTGCCATTTGATAAGGTTCAGATAAAAGAGGCATTTACTAAAGAAAGATTTGGAATAATTTTTTTTGCTATGCTAGTAAGTGTTTGTTTAGAAACATCTCCCATATGCAGGGGCGTAGGAGCCGGAGCAACCTGTTCGGCCATGACCGTACAGGTTTTTAGTGGGGTGGGTATGGCAAAATTGTTGTTGCTGATTCTAATTGAGTGAGTAATGAGTAATGGCTACGGTGTTGGTTTCATAACTGAGTTTGCGGAAGAGTCTATTAATTTTATAGTTATCCTCCCAATGGGGATGATGTGGCACAGTCACAGCAAGAGAGATAGATTAGGTATGATCCTATGATCATTATGATCACTACGTTTATGCTAGGGACCTGCTGACTGTAAAAAAAAAAGTGCCAGAGAAAAATATAAGGTACAAAAAATATAAATGCATAATGGTGGCATGAAGAAGAAAGGAATGATAAAAATAAACAGGAGAAGGTGGGGAGGGGGGTTGCTAAAACTAAGGGGAAAATGTCTCGAAGAGAGAGAATGGAAAGGAAATTATAAAGAAAGGCTAGGAAAAGAAAACTGAAAAAAAATGTAAGCAAAATTTACATATCTGAACCCAGGACTCCCTGTTGTTAGCTGTGCACCTTATATGTACCTTAATGCACAAATATTGTTGCATGATACAGGTGGAGATCATATTCTTAAAAAAAAATGGCTCAAAAGTTATGTAATTAGGGCCAATATAGGGGAGACCCCATATTATAACAGCTACATCTAGTATATTTCATCCTCTTTTTGGGAAAAACAAAGATTGAAAATGGAAAATCTGTTATTATAAGGTACTTCTAGATAGTCGGGTAGCTTAGCGATATTACAGTTCATCGTTGGACAAAAGTACCAAATTTTGCATGAGACTTTCTTTCAACCTGCTTAATAATATTAGCCTAGGAGCCCACCGGAAAATTTAAGCATGCTCGCTGAGTGACAAAATGGCTGCCAATATTGGCATCAACACTGTTTATAGAATTCTAGCATTGTTTTAACCAACATAAATCATTATTTTGGACCATACAGAACTTTATTGATGTATCTAGTATAACTGTTTATTCATAAAGAGTCCTGGTTGCATTTACAACTGCATAGTGGTGAACAGGCCAGATTAGCTTTTGCACAATTGCATCTGTTACAGTCTCCTTTGCAGGCACATTTGATTAACTGATTACATGCCTTCGAAACCTCTGGTATAGTTATCCAAACAGGCACCCATGACTTTCCAGGTGTAGCCTTGGACCAAGCAAATTCACTAGGAGGTGGTACCACTTGATATACCTGAGTGCTGGTTGTCCATATTCCAGCTTGGTATACTGCCCGTTGTGAATGTTGAAGAAGCGCATTCTGTGTTGGTGGTATATTGTCAATGCTTCGGTTCTTGCGGCAAAACAGTTCCTCCCTGGCCTCATTCAATGAACTCAGTGGACTGGTTTTGTCATACAGTACAACTGTGAATCTTTCTATTCTCTGAAAGTGGTCAGACTCAGCATGCAAAAGCTCAAAGGGATGAGCAGCCAAAAAAGTAAATGTTTGAGTAACTTCCTCATAAGCCTGCCATGCCTGCCATGCTGACTTCTTGCCCCTACCTCTGAATGCTGATGTGGTGTCACAGCCGGTCAGTGCATGGAACACTGGTAATGCTCGTGCTCTTGGCTCTCCAATAGTGATGCATATGGCATTAATGTTGTAGAACCTGAAGTTCTTACCTGTGCCAAACGCGACCCAAACATCAACAGATGATTGAGTAGAAGTTAGGTTGAAGAATGCACCAACCAGGATAGCAATAACATCACTATCGGCAGTGCGTACTTTGATTGTCCTCATTCCATGTTCCAGTGCATGTAACAAGTGCACGACAATTCTGGTGTCTGCTTCCTCATGGTTGCAGTCAGGCATTGCAGTACTATTGAGGCCTAAAGATACCACAGACTCACCAGACGTAATGTACACAGCTTTGTCTGGTGGGAAAGTGAAATCGGCACACTTAGATGTGAGAAATGCAAAAAGTTCCTTCTTGTTGTTTGGGTCGCGCAAGAAGTCCATCCAGTTGCTGGGGAGCTTTGTTTGACTCAATACCTTCCTGCGCAATCCTTTCCCTCTCTTTTCTCGGGTAGACTCCTTCAGACTATCTGCAATGTAGGTGTCCCATACCACATCTATCCTTGATGATTTCTGCAGCTGATCAATCAAGTAAGGGATGAACACGTGCTCCGCATATTCATTGAAAGTACTCACAGCTTTTGTAGAGAGAATGTGTACGATAACTGCACCATCTAGTACTGTGCAATCATACATAGAAGGAGGATCAGACACCTCAGCCTGCTCAATACAATTTAGCATATCAGACTTCGTGCCCGGCAAGTAAAGTTTTCCTAAGTCTGACAGCGAAGGTGGGAAGGACTGGATCTCATGGGCAAAGAACTCCTTCAAGTCTCCTTCACGACTTTGCATTGATATATATAACTGGCTAAAGAGTGCAACATTGTTTTGCAATGTTTTGATCTTCTTTCCCTGCTTGGAAATTGATTTTGGCCGAGGTCTCTTGTAAAGAGCAAGGGAATTCCTCTTGATTGGGTCATGAATAGAAACAGTGCGGTCTTCAAGAACACTTTTGACAAACTCTTGATACTGCTTCTTGCCAGTTTCTTCTATACCATACAGAGCATTTGACACCGATTCATCCAGGCAGTTCCGACTGTCAAGCGTTACTAACTCTTGAAAATCATCCAAGAAGGGATTACCCATCCTCTGAATCGTTTTGAAGAGGCTAGTGACTTGCTTCAGGAATGCTTTCTGTGTTGCATAACCCTGCTCATGGTGTTGAAAATGTTGAGAGCCTAGTTTGGTATCAGGAAGATACTCCGCCTCAAATTGCCTCTGCAGTCTTGCCAGCTCTGGCCCCGAGAGCATCCACCGCCTGAAGGCAACAGGATTCTCAGTGAGTCATATACAGCCACCAGAGCCTTTCACAAAAGCATTTTCCTGCTCATGAGCCTGGTCAATTGGAATAGATGAAAACTTTTTGTTGGTCTTTGAAATAACCCAGTGGCATTCCTGGTCAAATTCATCTTTGATAGACATGGGCAAATGCTTCATGTCCCTGATGTGGACAGGAATCCACCTGGAATAATTCACATGGTCCAAGGCAAAGAATAGGGATGTTAGCTCCTCCAATACATGCACATATAAAGGGAAGTTTTTCTCCCTGTGAGCTCGAACAAAGATCAGGATGAGAGTTTCGTATCTCAAGATGAGGTCCCAAAACATAAATGTGGGACTCTTCTTCAGCATGTCACTTCGCCAAGCTTCTTCAGAGAGATTGCTCCCTATTTTCAAGAAAGCTTCCCTTTGAAGTTTCTGGAGAGTCAAAAGGGTGACCTGGTGTGCATGCCTAGTTCGAGTGAGTTTCTTGCTCCTGGTCACTTGATGAAGATTGAGACCAATGTAAATAGGCAAAGGTGGCTCATGATCAGGAGAATGTCTTGTCTTTGCAGTACAAGAAGCTGAACCCCTTTTCTTAGTGTTGTATACAATGGCCTGACCAACTGTTAGGCATTCCTGTGATTCACATTGGTCTTGGTCTTTCAAGTTAGGACCATTGAATATAAGAGAGGTAAGTAATTTGAGGCTTGAAGGAAGTGAATTCTCCTGGCAATGTGGTGGGAAAGATCCAGTAAACTTGAAGCTGCTGTGATTGAAAATATCAGTTCTGATTATTGTAGCAGCTTTCGCCAGGGTAATAGCATCCTCAGAAAAATCCCGCTTCTTCATAGCTTCCCTCAGTATACTTTGCACTGCCTTGTTGAATGTAATGATGGTGTTTCTGCCATCAAATTGTTCATCAGTTTCTGGAAAGTGTTCCAGCAAACGTTCCTTCAGCCTTGTTTTGTTAAATCCCTTGGATATGCCAAAATCTTTGAGACGATTCATGTAGAGGGAATGGATATCTGACAGCTTGAAAAGTGATGTTCCAGAGCCAACAGTTTTCTCAATAAAGCTTACCAACTCCACAAACACTCTAGACATGTTCATATTTTCTTCATCTGCATGAGCCTTTTCTTCATCTTGATTCAGCTTCCTTATATGACTTCTATAACGGTTTCTGAGGCTGGTAAGACACTTCAAATGGTACTTGGTTTCCTTTGCAATAAGGTCTCCACCATCAATACGACCAAGAAGTTCGGTTTCTTGTAAGACTGTGATCATAGTTCGTATGTTGCTGTCAGCATCAAATGTTGAAACTTGATGGAGATCACCTTCTTCGTGACCTTCCATGCAGAAAACACAGCAGTCAACTTCAATTGCTTGCCGTTTGTTAGGTGGCCTTTGTTCAGGATTATCCATTATGTGCTTAGCTTTCCTTTTCCTTGCTTTGGTCAACTTAGAGTTGTTGTACTTTAAGTGACAGGATTTGTGCCAAGATGCACGGTGGGTTAAAAGGTCAGCAGCACTTACATTGTCACCAAAGCAGATGCTAGTTGGAAGTGCATCAAGGTCCCTAAACTCCTTTAAATTGGCTAAGAATGATGAATATACATCTATTTTCACACAGCTATTTGTAGGACCTTGCATTGGGCACTTCAGTGGCTCTGGTTTATCTTGCTGGCAAATGACACACTGGTTCCAGTCTAATTCCATGACTGTGCTACAGAAATATATTACTTAAGTTAGCTCCTCTAAATGGTTTGTGTCCATTAAACTCACCAAAAACAAGTCCACCAAATCTTGGCTTTAAGGAAAGATAGAACTCAAATAGTCCATGTGGCATGCATTTTTTTCAATTAAAGCACACAAAGCATGGTAATGGTTTATTTGGTTTATTTTTGAAGTGTTAACACTGAATGTAATGATTTCATCAATAATCTCATTCTATTATAAGTGCAATACATATTTTGGTGGCCATCTTGTTTTACAAAGGCATTTCACAGGGGCTCCTAGGCTAAAATTAGTTAGTAGACCCTAAAGAAGCATCATACAAAATTAGGTGCTTTTGTCCGCCAAAAAACGGTAATCATAAAAAATGACACTAAGCCACCTGACTAAGAGTACTTGTGGAACACATAAGTGTTCATATATCTAGAGGTTCTGGACACAATGCTATATAATTTGTTACTTTAGTATGAGAAGTTGCCTGTAATTTTCTTTAAGAAAGTAACTATATTGTTTGTCAAGATGACATGACCACAATAAAAAAAATTGTAGTAAGTCCAAAGGAAATGCATACCAAAGATTAGCTCATTAATTGCCCCAAATGACTTACAATACTTACTAACCTTTATAATAAAAATTCCACAGTCATACGAGTTTGTTTGAATGGGCATAATCTTGGGAGAAATACATTTATGCTTACGAACATGCATATAATCTCATGTTTAAAAACCTACATCATCATCGTGCACTACTGTCCAGTCCAATATTTCTGGATGCACAAATTTTAGGAATAGCCTATGAAATATTAAATATTATTGTTAATAAATGTAATCACAATAAATAAAATAAACATACTTGAGTTTCTCAGCTACAAAGTTATGTTGAATATGGAGGGAATCCAAAAATTTAATAGTTTGTTCTTCTTCTTTACACTCTATTATAAAAATGCATATCATATATTATGTTGTATGAATTAACGCACTAATATCATGCCAACATGATGTCATGTTTGGCATTTAGTTCAGCAGTTTCTTAAGCTTTTTAAGATAAATAACCTAGAGTGCAATTGCAGTAGAGCTGAGCACCGCTGCAGCACATGCAAGTAAAGTCACAAGAGAGAGAGAAAGACTATTCTAAGAAGCAGGATCACAGCAACTCTTGGAAATTAGTATCAGCTGTTGCTTTCTTTTTAGTTTCCCTCTCATTCTTACCTTCCTTTTCTTTCTTTCTTTCTGTTTTTTTTTCTTCCCTTCCTGAAGTTTAAACAAAAATTCTGACCGTATATGGGAAAACTGGGCACAACAAGGCCAGTGTGTAAAAGTTAAAGAAAACAACAACAACAAACAAACTATCTACTAAGGGGAACCGGTTAGGTCAAATATATTGGGAAAGGCTTGAGCTACTTGCAATGAGAGCTCAGTTATTGGATACTGATAACTCTGTAAGTGCAAAAAAATTGATGGGTTTCCTGTAGACAGTTACTATTAAAAAAAAAAAACTAACACGATTTCTTAGAAATACAAACATTCCACTTAGCTATAATTCATACCGCAGCAATCCATTGGTTATGAATACAAATGGGGATTAGCCATCTTCCTCTTATTTTGGCACTTACCTGCACACACAAAAAATATGTGAGGCATAATAATAATAAGAAGAGACCATGAGTGGGGAGGGGAGAGAATAAGTGAGGGAATAGAACTATATATATTTTGAGAGAAGGATTAAACAAATGTTTTCAAGGATTGGAAACATTAAGGTTTTATATGTCCACGTACATTTACAATCACTAATAAGCCAAATTATAGCTTACCAAAATAGAACTTGCTACCTCACAGGCATGGTCTAAACTGCTGTGTAAACTTCCCATAAGTAAGAACTAAAAATGTAAAAATCCTGCAGAAGAAAAACAGCAACAAAAAAAAAAAAAAGAAGAAAATTCGAAAACAAAAAAATAAAACAACACATGCTCAAAATCATCATAGCAAAAAAAAATGTAAGCCCTTTGTAAAAATTAGAGTTACATAGTTACCTAGCCATAGCCATTCTTTTGGGCATAATAAAGAGTTCTTCCTAATGCACTATTCAATCCCTAATTAAAAAATGTATGTTACAATTTCAAAATATCAACACAAATAAAAATTACAATAGCTTAATAAAGGATCAGATATAGATTTGAGGGAAATTGTGCTGGCATAATAAAAACATAATAGGTAATGTTTAGGAAAATAGGAAATCCAAGGAATTCTATAGTTTGTATGAAACATAAAGGTCGTGCTGGTGACGTCAACTAATGACGTAATTACGAGGTGGAGGGCAACCCGTGGAGGGCGCTTTTATAAAGTCTTTGTGCTTGGCTGCTGTGTTGTCTGCTGTCGCCTAGAGAAGAACACGAACAGGTTTCCCTCTACTTTAGTGTAAAAAAATGTCAGGCTATGATCAGTGCTGTACTGATAATTGTAACCCTGATTGGGTAACCACATTATTGATATGGATTATTTCCAGGGGTTAGATCCCAAAGTAGCTTCACATTGAACTGTTCTATTTGTTTCAAAGTTCTATGGAGGAAGGATACTTGGATAAATAAATAGTGGAAGGTGAGAAATTTTCAAGTTGGCGAGCGAGCGTAGCGAGCGAGACAAACAAACATCCCCAATTTTCAATTGTGTTACCCCTGTAAGTGTCTCGCTCGCCAATAAATAAACATCCTCGATTTTCGATTGTGTTACCCCTGTAAGAACCGGGGATGTTTGTTTATTGGCGAGCGAGCGAGACACTTACAGGGGTAACACAATCGAAAATCGGGGATGTTTATTGGCGAGCGAGCGAAGCGAGCGAGACAGTATTAGGGGTGGATAATGCAAAATCGGGTATATGTTATATATATATGTAGGTATGTATGTATGGATTGTACGTATGCCCTTTAAACGCGCGCGCGGGGAACGGTTTTTCTTCAAAAAACACGGCTATTTAGGCTTGACCCCAGTTTATTCTGAAACTACAGCATTAAGCAAGTCTTACTTTATACTTAAGCTCCAAAGTGTGAGAAAATTCATGCGAAAACGCTTGCTTTTCAAGAAACAAAAAGTTGATTCGATCGGTTACTATGACATTGAAGACCCTTTACCAGATTTAAATTCGAACTTCGCCTTTTTTCCGGCTAAGTGCGGCTTGTTACTAGTTGTCAAGAGCCACCTGTACTAAGAGAGCTATCACTACTTCTGAAAAGTGTATGTAAGCACATAAAGTATTAATGCTAAGGAAGCTACTACTACTCGAGGGATGCGGAGGTAAGTACGCACATATTTGTTAGCTTAATATGCAAAATAACTCTGGCCTTTCTTTTTTATAGCTAAGCGCTTGTTGTCAACAGTGACTGGTAAATTCAAATAGTCAGAAGGACTCAAATTTGGTACTACAAAAGTTACCACTGCTGAAGAAAATGAGGTAAGAAAGTAATTTTGTATTTGTGTGCTAAAATTGATTGTTTTTTGTTTTTGTAGGTGAGAGCTTGTTGTCAAGAATTCAAGGTAATTCAGATGGTCAAAGTAACTTCAATTTGATACTACAGAAGTTATCAATACTCAAGAATGATGTAAGTAGTAATTCCATATTTGTTGGCTAAAATTACAAATAATAACACTGGTTTATTTTTTATCTTAGCTGAGAGCGTGTTCAAGAGTTACTGGTGATTGAGATTATCAGAATGGCAGATGTTTGATACTACAAAAGTTACCATTAATAAGGTAAGACAGTGATTTTGTATTTGTTTGCTGAAGTCAAATGTCATAACTGCTATTATAGTGTTTGCATGAAGTAAGCTAAAACATAGTAACATTTTATGTTACCTAACTATCAGGCTCGCTCGCCATTTGTGCTCAAGCACACCACTAGTTTGTATATATGTTGTGGACGTACGGGTATGTCATTTTGTACTTTTACCCCTCGCGTTTTTGGGTTTTATTATGTGGTCCGACCCCGTCCAAATTCACTAACCAGATCCTCGGTTTCCGTCCGTACCGTATCACCCTAATAATTGAATTGTTTACCGTTTTGAATTCTTTTGCCGGTGCAGTTCAAACTTGACAACTTAAGGGACTTCCATTTCTATTCGAGTTAGTGGCGGTGGTAAGTCAATGCGCTCTTTGTCATGGTTATAAGCCGTGCGCACATTATTTACCTGAAAATACATTGTCCACTAGACTACTGCGAAGGTAAGTCTGTGTAGGTGCATGTCCAGCTGTGTCAAAGCATTGTGTGTTACAACCACTACTTAGCTACAGAATATCACAAAGAAAACTTTTAAATAACGTGTATTGTTTTGTTGTTGTTGTTTTTTTCCTTCACTCAAGCATGCAGAGAGTTGTTACATGGCACGACATCCCTTTACCCTGTTAATGCCTAAATTAAAACTGTCTTAATTTTTCAGTAAGCTTCAGTGTTTAGAAGTCAAAATCATTCATATAAAATAGATAGTCTTTAAGCTCGCTCGCCATTTGTGCTCAACCACATTCACTATTTATATGTTGACGTACGGATGTCATTTTGTATTTGCCCACCTATTTTTGTGTTTCGCTCCGCGTTCGCCCCCGGCCCAACTTCACTAAACAGAATCCTCTGGTTTACGACCATTACCCGTATCACCTTAGCATTGATTTGTGTACCGCTTTGAATTGTTTTGCGGGTTGCATTAAACCAAAATCTTAGGGAGCTCCATTTCTATTCGAGTAGTGGGCAAGTGGTACGTAATACGCTATTTGTCACAGTTATACACCCTACTCAACAGCTTTTAATTGAAAATTCATTGTCCACTAGACGAACCACTAAGGTAAGTCTTGCGAGGTATGTTCGTTGTTGAAAGATTGTGCGTACAACTACTATTAAAGATATCACAAAGAAACTCTTAAATAACGTGATGGATTTTGTTGCTTCTTTTTCATTCAAACAATTGATGGGTGGCATGAATCCCCTTTACGCAAACGGGATTATAAACCGAGGTAGCTTGAGTGTTAGTTGTAACATCAATCATTTACAATACAGTCGAACCTCCCTACAACGGGACTCCTAGAAGCGGTCAGACTCTCAACAACGGTCAGACAATTGGGAACGGAGTATTTTCTGCATGTATGTAATGGATTTTTTGACTCCAAGTAACGGCTGACTCTCTACTCCGGACAACGGCCAAGTTGTGTGCCCCAAAATGTAATGTCTTGTACAAAATTTACTTCTTGGGACGGCCAGTTAGCCACACCCAACTTATTGATGCCTCCATTTTGCCTAGCCTTTCAATTTTAGCTTGCCACGCCTAACTAATTTATGACTTGTGTGCCTTTCAATTTAATAAAAGACATAATACTAAATGAATGCTAATACAAATTTTACATTCATTACAGATGTCCCTCTATTAACTAGTTCTCTCATTTGGCAGACATAAACAGGTGGGCCGAACACGCGGTAGATACAGGGCACTTCCAGGCCATAACCGGCGCCTTTGTTCACTTTCTCTCCTTGGACCACAGCGTGTGCTATCTACTGGATCCACCAACATGCGAATCAGAGGAAACTTGAATTGAATTCTGGACATTGAGTGAAAAAGAGGAGCCCTGGACTGATCCATAGACAGATCCATTTAAAAGAAGCTTGTTGCTTTTACCTTTAATGTCCTTTGGGTTTGCCCCAGAGGAAATCAAAGACTTTCTCTCCTATAAGAGAATACTCTCAGAGTTTCTCTTTGAAGGGGTCATATAAGGTTTTATATACACCGTTGATTTGGTCAATTTACTTCGGTTGGATAGGATTACAGACACTTCAGTTGTTCTCAACAACTTCACAAGTAGAGGTCGAGGCCTTACATGAGAGGGGCTATATTTACCCATTCTCGTGCAATCTCTAACAGAAAGCTTAGAGATATCAGGCATGAGTGAAGATAATACTGATATCACTTGCTTTTGATCACTGTCTAACCTAACCTGATGTGAAGTGCCTTGAAGACATTCATCAATATCGTATATCACTAAGCTAAACTTACGTTCCCATATATTTACAAATTTGCACATACAGTTTCTCTTCTCTTTACTGTCATTATGGAATCTCATTCCATTCCAGCTGACTGGAAGGTACACAAATTATTTCCTCTCCACAAGAAAGGAAGTGTATCTGAAGTTAGCAACTACAGGCCTATTTCTCTCCTAAACATTCTTCATAAAGTACTAGAATTAATAGTCTACTCTAAGATAATAGATTTTATATATCCAAAAATTTCAAAGACACAATTTGGTTTTATCAGAAATAGATCCACTCTTCAACAACTTCTATCATAGCTATACTTCAGTTTTCAATTCTGTGGAGTCAAAGCGACACACAGAAATTGTGTTTCTTGATTTTACCAAAGCCTTTGATTCAGTCCCCCACAATGAACTTCTGTATAAACTTTGGCTAACTGGCATTACTGGTCCTCTTTGGTTACTTTTCAAAGATTACTAAATAGAAAGCATTTTGTTGAGGTTGAAGGGTGTAAATCTGATTTACTTCCTGTCAAATCAGGTTTACCTCAAGGTAGTGTACTTGGACCTTTGCTTTTTCTTATTTATGTTAACGACATACCGTCTCTCTGCTCTTTTTCGTCTGTGTTTTTATTTGCTGATGATGCCAAACTTATTGCCTCTCTAAACTCTGCTAGTCAGAATTTAGCTCTTCAAAAGGATCTTGACAATTTATTGTCATGGTGTCAATCTTGAAAACTTTCTATAAATACTTCTAAATGTGCATACATGAACGTCTCCCTATCATCATTTACTAACAACAATTACACCATCGGTAATGATACAATTAAAACAGTGACTCAACAGAAAGAATTAGGTATTTTAATCTCTGATATATAGTTTATCTTGGTCTGTCCACATCAAAGAAATATGCAGCAAAGCTTATCGG
>WLWD01003342.1_pt1 | contig 44304 bp, 29 predicted proteins | sample 6712731 | NCBI WGS metagenome assembly WLWD01 (sample SAMN12718690, study PRJNA576275) | sponge metagenome | isolation source: marine sponge | host: Mycale hentscheli | place: New Zealand: South Island, Marlborough, Capsize Point | collected 2014-11-01 | reverse complement strand
AGCAGCTCCGGTGGTATTGAGGACTCCTCCTGTCGTGCCTGTGGACACCAAACACGAAACGCTGTTAACTTGTTTCTAGATAGAGCGTCCGCCGCTTGGTTCCTCGCCCCCTGAATGTGAGTTGCCCACATGGCAAATTCCCTTTTCGCCTCCAGGAAGGCCAGGCATCTTCTTAGTTGCATCGCCTCTGGGTTCCGTGAAGCCCCAGAGTTGACAATTGCCACCACCGCTGTGTTGTCGCACTGTGCTAGGACGGTTTTTCCTCGCCAGTCTTTTCCCCAGATAGTTGCCGCCACTACAATTGGGGCTAGCTCTTTCACTGTTATATGTGTATCCAGCATTCTTGCTACCCAAGGGAGCATAAACCATTGATCCCCGCAGAATGCCCCACATCCCCATGTGCCCGATGCATCTGATGTCAGTATGACTTGTGGTTTAGCACCAGGTGAAGCTACCATCATTGCTGTACCATTCCACTCGCTAGCAAAGGAGGCCCACCACTCAATATCTGCTCTCGCTTCCCGACTAAGCCTAATGAATTGATCCAGACGCCTGGTAATGGTAGACAGATTAATCAGTCGGCGTAAGTAGCTCCGCCCAGGCTTAATGGCCTTGCTTGCGTGTGCCAGTGACCCGATCAGCGACAACAACTCCCTTTTTTTGCAAGCTTTCCTGCCCATCCAACTAGAGTAGTGCTCTCAAGTTCGTGAGCTTATCCAGCGGTAGCCTAACTTCCATTGCTGTGGAGTCTAATTCTAGGCCGAGAAAAGAGATTACGGTTGCCGGGCCTTCGTCCTTTTCTGGTTCTACCGGCATACCCAACTGTTCGCATATCCCGTGCATTATGTCTGCATTCCTGCCACATTCATCTCCCTCCGGGTCTCCCATCGTGACAAAATCGTCAAGGTAGTGAGCCACCCATGATACTCCTTTCTGCTGCATTATCCATGCCATGGCATCAGCTACCGCTGAAAAAATCAGTGGGGCTGAGCGAAGCCAAACGGCAGAGTGGTGTCTACATATGTGCCTCCTGCCCACTTCATGCCAAGCAGGAGCCTGTCATTTGGGTGGACTGGAATGTTCCGGTATGCACGTTTAATATCCATCTTGGCCATCATGGTGCCCCTACCCCGGCGCAGTACCTGGGAAACCACATCATCCACGGATACGTAACTCAGGGATGTCAGTTCTTTCTCAATCCCATCGTTGACACTACTCCCATTGGGGGAGGAGAGATCTAGTATTAGCCGCCATTTGTTAGGCTTTGATGTTTTGGGAATAACGCCAAATGGGCTAGCATGGATATTCCGTTCACCCACTACTGTTTGTGACACCAGTACCACTCGTCCATTCGCCACTTCATCTTGAAGGTATCCTTGTACCACTTCAGGATGCTCATCCGCTGATGGCATGTTCAGAGGGCGCGACTTCAGCTTCACCAGTCTGGAGTTGAAGCCCACCCTGAAGCCTGTGTCTATCCCTCTCAGGATGTACTTCGCAAATTCTTGGTCTGGGTGCGCCTGCAGTTCTCTAGTCCATTCTTCCAGTCTCAGTGGGGTCACGACCCTAGCCAATTCTCTTGGTAGTGTCCGATTGCTATCCGAGACACATGCCTCCAATGCCAGCAGCTGACTAGTATGCTGGTACATGCCTGCAGATAGATATTGTGATCAGAGCCAGACTCCTTCCCTATTTACCACCCCCACATAAGATTGATACACTAGCCTTTTTATTTTATTTTATTTTTTAAATAAAACTACTTTTTACTAATTAACCTTGCCGTCAATATATCATCGTGCACCTGACCCTCTCATTATTATAGTTTATATATATCTTTTTTACATGTATATATCATATAGGTTGCTACTGCCTGTGAGATGCCACAGGTCAGCCAAAAATTCGGAGCAGAACAATGCAACAATCAATGAACAATATTTGTTAACGTGGTTTTTCTGAATCGAGCCGAGCCCTCTTGTCACCGCCTCTTGGACACTTCGATATCGGGTGACGTTCCCCGCAGCCTGAGCAGATGTGCAGAAATCGGCAGCTCCGCCCGAACTTGCAGTCACCATTGAAGCGGTTGAACTTCAGGCACACGTCGGCCGAGCGGGACACCTGTTGTGGTGCACCTCCTGCCGTCCATCCTGGTGCACCACCTGCTGTCCATCCTGATGCGCCTCCTGCTGTCCAACCTCGCTTCCTCCCTAGCTGGGTTGGGCACATTGTCGTGGTGTGGTCAATTGCTTGACACTCAGCACACCAATTCTCCATGCTCCGGTTCTGGCCAAAGAAACATAGCGCATCGATCGAAGGATCTACTTTTTCCCATGACAGTGTCGGTTTTCCTGCTGCTTCCTGGCGAAACGACTGATCGTATACCAGCCAGGATGGCCATCGGTACGTATGACTTGCTTTTGCTATCAGTGACTGATACGCCATCAGGTCTGGCACTCGCTTGGGCAGGTGCGAAGCTATAACAGTCACATACAGGCTGAAACATTGCAGCCAGGTTGCCAGATCTGGGATGGCCTTTCTATTCGGGATCATGTCTGAGGCCTGGACCACCACAATTTGCCCCTCGGCTAGCTGTGGTGCCGCCCTCCCCCTGCCCTTTGCAGGAGGGAGCTCAGCGAAATCCACGTACACTCCACTCAGGATCTTCTCAACCATTTTCTTGGAAAGGGCAGGTAGGCCCTGACCCACTGTCACCAGGCTGGGTCCCACCTTGGCTGGAATAGACGTAATGGTCTCTGGCATTTCTTCAGTTTCCCCTGCCGCGCCGCTTCCATTACCACTCGCGAATGTCCGGAGACCCAGTGCCTCTAGCTCCTCTTGCCGCTGAGCTTTTTCTGCAGAAAGGACAAATCACATGTCACACACATATCTATACACTTTTTTTTTTGACCTGCCACTACACTGATGCAAAGGGCCACAGTGCCCCATATTAGATGTTTTGCCTCTACGACCAGCTGCACATTACTTGGCCATTAATTGCATTCACTGTAACAATCTGTGGGCCACTGCACCCGACATCAGTTATATAACTACTGCCCCTGCACTACTGTAGGGCCACAGCCTGCCTATGCGAGATCTCCCGAATTAATTCACAAATGTGGGGGCCACTGTACTCACATTATGCTTTGGCCGCTGCACCCCGAATTGCTTCCTACATGTAGGGTCACTGCACCCACGTCTTGCTTATACACGTGGAGCCACTGGCCTGCACTCGGTAGTACTACGTACACATGGGGCCACTGCACCCAGTTTGCATCATACACCTGGGGGCCACTGCACCTGGCAATGCTTCGAACATGTGGGGCTACTGCACCCAGCAATGCTTCGTCCATGTGGGGGCCACTGCACCCCGCAATGCTTCCTACATGTGGGTCCACTGTACCCCGCAATGCTTCATGCCCGTGGGGCCACTGCACCCAATAATGCTTCCCACACGTGGTGGCCACAGCACCCAGACTTGCTACCTACCAGTGGGCCACTGCACCCAGTCTTGCTGCATCCCAGTGGGCCACTGCACCCAAGTCTTGCTTACACACGTAGGGCCATTTTGCCCAGTACTGCTTCATACACGTGGGGTCACTGCCCCCAGTATTACTTAAAAAAAAATTTTTTTTTTTTTGGCTGCCACATTTCATATTGTTTCAGGGGTGTGGGGCCACTGCACCCCTATTCCATCAATTAACTAGCCTAGCCGCTCCAACAGCTACTGTATCTAACCAGTCCAATACGAACTAGCTCCCACTGAGTTTCACACCCTTATAGGTGGAGGGGGAGACTAACACCTAAACTTACCGTCTAGTACGTTGGCCGTCCTCCGCGGTTCCTCCGACTCGACCAGGGGAGTAGTCTTCCCCAAGGTCGAGCACGCCGTTTCCTGGAGCTTGGTGACCACCCCGTCTACAATAGCTTGGAGGGCGGTGGCACTCAGACCCAGGTCCCCGTCGTCTGCCATCGGAAACTAATGGGTCCGTTAGGATTCTACCTCGAGTTGCGCGAAAGGACTTGCTAGAACTCTTGCTTTCGTCTCAGGCTAGCTTCTCTCCGGCTTGTAAGGTAGCCACGTGCATGCCTTGCCTCACGTGCATACCCGTGAGCTGTCCCTGCCAGCGCGCTTGTGATTCCCATGTTAACTCCGCTTAATGAGCTTGTCATTAACCTTCATTATATAAAGAAATAGTTGGGAGTGATGATTGCTCAGCTAATAGACTTTTTTTGTGTGTAAAAAGTATAGGAAACATTGGGGAGTGACCAGCCAGCAGTTTTCCTGGGCTTATGATAACATTTGACTATGTCAAATCTAGATAATGCTCCAAAAAAATCTGAAACCACTGTGGTTCATATGCACTTAATGATTGTACACAATTAAAGTAGTGGTAATTTGGAATCATACACCAGCATTTGCAAAAAAAAAAAAAAAAAAAAAAAAGTGTCTTACCTGAATGACAACACTGAAAAGACACGTTCTTTCTTTTCATAATCGCTACTAAATCTGCTATTGCAGAATGGTTGAGAAGGCATTGAAAAACTGCATTCAAATAGCAATTGTTTGAAGTATTTGATAAGCCAGGGAGGACCAGTACATCCTTATAGTACTCTTCAAAAGATTTGAGACTCATGCTTCTCTTCACATTAATCACGGAGGAATAACGCAATGGAAAAAGGCTACGGAATTTTTTTTATAAAACTAAGAGAAAAATAAGTTTACTATGCAAACGCATGCGCAATAAAGGTCAAAGTACATTACTGAGGCGACCATGACTATTTGCTTAGTCAACATTTTGAGGTTTAAAGTGCGCGGCAATGTTTCCTGTCCCTAGTGTCTTTCGGTTCTGACCACCTACTGTGGTGTGTATGGAACGCCGTTATGGAAAAAAATCTGGTTCGATCTTGAAGTTGAGCCTTCGATTTTGACTCCTATCTTAGATTTCAACCTTCGATTTCAACATTCGATTTTCTATTGAACCATAGATTTGGATCTCCGATCTTCGCTTTGAACCATCGATATTCGCTTTGAACCATCGATTGGGACCCCCCCCCCCCCCCCCCGATCTTCTATTTGAACCATCGATTTGGACCTCCGATCTTTGATTTGAATCATCCGATTGTGACCTCTGATCTTCTATTCGAACTATTGATTGAGACCTCGGATCTTCAATTTGAGCCACCGATTGGGAACTCCGATCTTTGATTTGAACCTTCGATTAGACCTCGTCGATCATTGATATGGTGTACCGATCTTCATTGAACTTTCGTTTTCAGGTATAGTAGTGGTCGACAAATACACGCTCTAGATTCTCGGTGTGTGTCTGAAAAACATGGATTCTTCTGTATTGTCAGATGAAGACGACCATAGAAAAGTGCAGGAAGCGATCAGCATTTTGGTTGATTTAAAAGGAAGTGGTACAACTGGAGAGGAGAACCACAGAGATGCTGCTTGAGGTAAGCATTGAACTTTAATAATTAGAGGTAGCATTCAGTTGTAGAATCTTCCACTGCAGGGAGAAAGGATACTGTGGGAGTAATCACTGATACTGACAAGATGGAGGAGAGGAGTACTCGGGACTGTTTGCTGCAAATAACAAGATCAAGGCAAAGGAGAGAGACTGCAGGGTCTACTAGTTCGGCTGATGGCAAGTTAATATTGGAATAATATTACAGTGTTTTATTTACTCAAAAAAAATCTATTTAGGAAAGTTGGATAAATTTCAAAGCGCATATGAGGATGCCATTGCTTCAGTTCGTGGCATTAAAAACCAACGAAATGTTGCCATTGCTGAAGAGCAAAGAAAAAACTTCAAACGAAAAAACAGTATGCCTTTTCAGCAGCGTCCCAAAAGGCCGAAGCCTTCTACCTGGACACAGAAGTTTTATTGCTTGTCGTGTACAGAATCTGACAAGGTTTCCACAAAACCTTCATGTCAAGAAATACTTACTTTAGTTGGGCTTGGAGAGAAGAAAGTTCAAATTCCTGATGTAGATTGCTCCACTGAAGAATTTCATGCAGTTATACTGCAATCATTTCCGAAATTAAAAGATTGTGGGGGATTTGAATTACTACGTTGTGTACCATCCACTCGTGATCTTGAAATTATTCAGTCTCCTATGTGTCATTCTCCCCGTTTGCTCAGAAGCAGATTTGGAAATGGAAGAATTTATATTCGTCCTATCCAAATCTATATTGATACGGAATTGGATAGTGATAGCATTAATGAAGTAAGTGAATTTATTTAGGCCAGTGTTAATAGCATATCAGGGTTTCCCTTTATAAGCTAGTGGATGAGTGGTATCATGAACTATTAGGCCATTATAGGAAATACAATATTTAAAAACTATTAACAAAAAAGCAAAACCACTTACCACAAATGGCAAATTTATGACGTTCTCTTAGACAGGCAAATATGAGCTAACAGATATTATGTAGTTCATAGTGCTAACCAGCAAGAAGCTGCAACCAAAAAAACTGCTTACACCGTGCATGCCACTTTTAATTTCATAATGTGGCATAATAATGGCAATAATGTAACTTTGCTCATGGGGTACTACTCACTATGCAGGCAATTGATCTGAAACATGAATACCATTAACACATTTTGCCATTATCATTGAGAAATTCTATTTTATTTATTATCTGAGATTGTGTGTCACTGCAGGTGACTGAAGTCTGTTTAAAATGTAAGGGACGCATTGCTTACAATGAATTGAGGTCTCATATCGAATCATCTGACGGAAGGTTTGTAATGTCACCTGGAATTGTATATTATTGAAATATTCATTACTTACTTTTCTGTTAGCAGTTTTAATGACAATTCACCACCATTATCTCCAAATTCCGTAACACTCAATTCCCCTATTATTTCGCCTGTCCATTCTCCAATTTCTCCTGCCATACATGAATATTCTCAGATCTCTCCAATTGTTATTGATTCATCACCATGTCATCAGGTATGCTAAGCTATAATGTGGCATGATGAGCAAATATAGTTCATTAGCCATGCTGCACTAAGTAGCATGCTCTTGTGTTTTAGTTTTTATGATAACATTTTCCTACTAGAGTGACGGTGCCTATGTAGAGAATGAGGTACTGGAGTATGTAAAAGAATTAAGTAAGTGTGATGACAGAACTTCAGAAAGTTCCAATGAAGTAGAACCAAAGTAAGTTATGATTCAGTTGCATGTGTTTTGTAATTGCTAGCAATGATAAGTCTTTAATTTCCATTTATAGGTCTCTTAATGATTTGATCCTTCAGCTGAAAAAGGAGTTTGTAAACGATGAGGCATTTGTTTTTTATGTTAAGCGAGAATGTGTTTTGAAGGACGCCTTAAGAAGAATGCTCAAACCCACATTTAACTCTTACAAGACCATTGAGGTATATTGTATTTGTGTATATATTTATATATTATTGTAGCTGTGTGGAACTCCACGGTTCTAATTTGTTGTACTTATTATAATATGCAGAAGCTAGATATTGCCATCATCTTACAATCAACTGAAGTATAACTGTAACCTTCCTAGGTTTGTTTTCTTGGAGAGCCTGGAAGTGATGGAGGTGGCTTATTACATAGTCAGAGTGATATGGCTAGATATTTCACTCCCAGGCTTTATTTTATTACTCACCTCTGGCTCTGAAAATAAGTTAGCCTGCTGGTGAAATATTGACCATATCACACTCTGACTATGTATAGCTATATTATATAATTATACATATATAATAATTTAAAAAAATTTTAATTCTTTCTTTCTTCTTTCCTTCCTGTCTTTCTATATGTGTATTATATTATGCATGTATATGCAGCTATATATTATTTATTTAGTTATGGTGTTTTGCTGTAAAATTATAAACGCACATAAGGTAGTTTTATATTCATTTTAACTTCAATGATTTGTCTACCCGGCAGACAAATGCAAGCTCATAGTTGCTATTTGTTGCATCAGCTTTAGCTAATTAGCTAATTGAAAACCAAGGTTCTTCTTAATACATATTGTTTATGAAGAAAATCCTGGGATATATTTTTGTTTTGGTGCCTCTTCACATGTTCTGGACAATCTTCACTATGTAGGTTTAAAATACCTTCACTACAATATTAATAGCAATCAAGGACTTAATTATGTAAAGCTTAAAGTTTTCTACTCAGAATTATCGATAGTCATAGCAAACCATATATTGTATATATATTATACATATACCTACATACTTTATATACACACATTTATATTTATAGCTATTTACTAGCATATACAATTTTAATCACAACAGAACACTTGTTTTCACAATTTTTTTTCTTCGGATTCTGCCTTCCCTTGCAATTTAGAGCTCTCTCTGGACCACAAGCTTCACTATCAAATAATGTTTGGAGATTAGCTTCTTTGCTGATAGTTTCTTAAAAGGCTTCCTGCCATATTAAACACTGCAGACTGCTGTAAATGCAGCTGTAGCTTAGCTAAAAGCAAGTATGGTGCATACTCAGAAGCATTGAAAGCACAATATATTTTTCTTACAACTTACATGGCTGAGTAATTCTAATAAAAACTAAATGAGGTAAATAATATTAGTACCATAGCCATGACAGGAGATGTGGATCCTAATAGCCATAATATGGACTTAAAGTGTAACTGCAGTAGGCAAAATAGTCACCACATTGACACACCTTGGAGCAAGATGTGCAGTCAGAAGATGCAGAAAATAATCACTCTTTAGGTCAACTCCACTAAGATCACAAGCGAAAGAATTCAAACTATTTCTAGGATGATAATGATAATGTGGAACTTGTAGAAGCTCTACCTTTTAGCCAACTGAAGTTAATTCTATTTGAAAATATGTATGATATCAGCTATAACTTACTATAATTGTGATTCAAATTACACAGTTTAGCTATCATTGAAAACCAAGGTAGTTCTAGAGTACTTCTGTAGCAAATATCAGCAACATTATTACAAATATTGTAGGTTTATTGATGTCTTCAACCTTTCATTATCTGCTACTCATATACTGGATAGACCAAGCTTGTACAAGCAATATGCAAACACCAAATTTTGAAGTTTTGTACTTGGGTGATGATTGAAAGAACTGAGCTTAGAAGATGTGAGTTATGGTTATTATTCTCAGTATTATCCAGAATTATTCATTCATCATTTAAGCTATTGCATATCATCAGTATCTGGTACAGTAAAAAATGCTTCACTATCCAGTGAAACATGCTGAAACATTAATCAATATAAAATTGGATACCAAAGTTTGCCTTTGAATTGTTAATAGCTTACTCTTTCAGAAAATAATCTGAATATTTATTCTTGTGTATTATACAAATGATTTCTGTAACCTCTTCACCTTGCCTCGACTGCATGAATGAATTATTTATAATTATCGTGGCCGTGTATTCACATCTAATTAACGTATTGTAGAAATAGATTAGGGTGGGATATTAGGCATAACTCAATATACATCATCATCTCTCTTCCTCCAACACACTCATGTGTATATCACATGAGTGTGTTGAGTGTGATGAGGTTTTTAGTCACTCACTTCATTACTTCCACTCATAATACTGTATTGGATAGGATAGATTTTTCAGGTCTACCTGATGAATTACCTTCTTCATCAATGGTTGAACCTGTCACATTTTTACCACAACCAAATGGTGTCGCACTACATATATAGTAGAGAGAGGTATAAATGTTTTGATATCTAGGCTTGCTTTTTGTTAATAAAGTTGTAATATATACTGTTGTAGTTTTACATCTGTAGCACAGCGCCCTTAGCTCTTACTTGTTCACTCTTGTTAGCCCAGAGGTAAGACTGGCTATTATTACACATACACGGACATAAATACACAACATTTAGTGTGAATCAATGGACCATGACAAGTGTTAATTAGTGACGATATAATCGTAAAATGGTTGACAAGGTTACTAATGGCTTGTTGTGACAACATCTAGGAGACTGTCTGATCATGCCCACAAACGTAATAACACAGTGTTATTGTTGTTTTTTAAATTTTGGTTCATGTGATCAATATGATGAACAAGGTAATCATGTTGAATGGCACATAAAAATCAAATATACGAGTGAGATCGCAGTAAAATCAAGTATGGTAAGTATTACATGTCACTATAAAGATACAGTGCCACTGGGAGTTTCATTGCATAACAAAAAAAACAAAAAAACAAACAAACAAATAAGAGTCATGTATTGTGCAAAAATGAAGATTGCCTCAATCATGATTATGATTATGATATCAGTCACTCAGTCAAGTGAGCTAAAGTTAGACGATGGAACTAACTAATCACAAGAATTACAGACTCACACCCAGCTGACAGTTTCTAGAACAAGTTAACAAAAGGAATGAGAGTTCATCATGAAAACTCAGAAAGTTGATTGAAGAAGATCATTTTGGATTTTGAAGATTGGCACACTTGACTGTAAAGCAGGTGAATGATGAATTGATTGATATGTTTTTGTCTCACCTTTTCAGCAAAGGTGAGACGATCGAGGCAAATCACCTTAATTGAAAATTTCACTGAATAAGTCTTCAGTTCCTAAGCGGCCAGACAAAAACTTAAAGGCTGCCAAAGATTTATTTGGAGTTGGTACTTCAAGGGTACCTCATTGTAGTGGCAAACAACATTCTAAAGATAAGTTCCAACTCAGAAGTATTGAAAACACTTTTTTTGTTTTCTTGAAATTAGTTTTCTCTAGAACATCAGCTATCAAGTAATGCTTGGAGATTACTGCTGCAGTTTCATAGAAAGCTGCTTTGCCTCATTGACCATCATGACTGCTGTAAATGCAGCTGTTACTTAATTTCAAGTATTGTGAGGTCATGTATTACGAATCAGTAGTGCATGAAGTTAAAGTTCCCAACAGTGAAATCAAAATTCTTTCTTTGCAATTTTACATGGCTGAGTAATTCAAATTAAAACACTCAATGAGGTTCATAATATTAGTACCCCCCCCCCCCACACACACACACACCTTCCTCCTAGAGTTCTACACCTTACCAGGTACAATGTTTACTATGAGATGAAAAAAATTCAAAGCTTGACATTTTCTTGCTACAGCTTCATTCCACTTGGCTAGACCAGCCCTGCTCAATGTGAGCTAGATGACATCAATTAGCACCATTGTGAAGCTGTTAATAGGCTGTAGCTGTATGATGCTATCAGCATTTAATGTACTGCATTTCATATACCTCACAATATGTCATCACGATATACAGAACCAGTTTCTCAATCTTACAAGTACTGATGGATATCATACTAATTAATTATCTAAGTTATTGTCAATCTAATATACTGCAATTTATATTGATAACCATTATAAAGAAATTGTTTCTCACTTAGCTACATTTTAAACATTATAGTGACGATCTTGTCACCAGCAGCTGGAGTGTGTGGTAAAGTGAAGAAGTGGCGAGATGATCCCATTTCAATTTCATACGATCTAAATTATGCCCCAATAATATTCACATTAGAAGATAATTATATATAACATTACATAATGATTGTGACACAAAATTTGATGTCCTCCACCTGGATACCATATTGGCTACCCATGGTATCCAACGGTGTACTGTGAACCACTAGCTTGTTCACTTTGTATATTTAAACACACTCTTGACATTTTTAATCCTAAATTAGTTTATAAAAATAGCACAATTTTTTTAAACTTATTGGTAGCTAGCTAGAGTAGTATTAAACTGCCTTACAGTATTTTGAGCAGTAGCAGAGATTGAAATGATGACACTTTAGATGCATCTTCTTGATATACAGGATTTTCACACGGATAGAAAAGAAACTAAATGTTGAGGCTACATTGCTCATGTGCAATGCATTGTGTTTCAATGTACAAAAATATACTAAAATTTTCCACTCAAAGTAGTTAAATAAATGGCTAGAAAATACATACTTTTTCTGATATTTACATTTATGAGCTTCATGCTATCGTTTACACTAAATATATAAAACATTTTGAATACAAAAAAGCAAAACATTGTTATAATGTAGTTACAGTTGAGATGGACAATATGTATATAATACCAATTTGATTTTTTATACCAAACAATTCATTTTTAATGCCAACATGTTTCAGCAGACTGCTTCTGCCATCATCAGGGCTGATTTATAAAAATCAAAAAACAAAAATGCTATAATTAGCCTAAGGGTGATGCTTGACAAAATGCAATATATTGCCTAAGGTTTATTCTTGTTTATTTATGTGAGTGGCCTCTAGCTGCTCTCAATACTAAAGGGGAAAGCTCCATTCCAGAGTCCCTATTCATGGTTAAGTTGTTGGGTGACATATTTATGTAGATGGCTTCTTTTACTCTTCTCTCAACCATGCCTTGCGAAAAATCCAAAAGTTTTACTTGATTCCAAAGAATCACATGACTCCCTTCTTGCCATACATGTTCTGCCAGTGGTGATTTGGTGAAATATCCATGTTCACAGGCTGATTTGTGTTCTTTAATTCTAATGCCTAGCACTCTTCCTGATTCACCTATATAGAAATCTCCACATTCACACATGATTTTGTACACAGCTCCTACTTTGTTCTCATTTAAAGTAGGATCTTTTACTTTTGTGAGAAGATTTGACAAAGTGTGTGGATAAAGTGAAAAATGAGCTAAAGAAGAGGAAGCAGGTTGACACAACTACCCTCAATGAAGATCCAGTAGCAACAGCAATTATTCCATATGTTTCAACAATGAGTGAGAGAATAAGAAAGATACTCTGGGATTATGGAATAAGGACTTCTTTCAAACCAAAACCACTTTGTCAAATCTTCTCACAAAAGTAAAAGATCCTACTTCAAATGAGAACAAAGTAGGAGCTGTGTACAAAATCATGTGTGAATGTGGAGATTTCTATATAGGTGAATCAGGAAGAGCGCTAGGCATTAGAATTAAAGAACACAAATCAGCCTGTGAACATGGATATTTCACCAAATCACCACTGGCAGAACATGTATGGCAAGAAGGGAGTCATGTGATTCTTTGGAATCAAGTAAAACTTTTGGATTTTTCGCAAGGCATGGTTGAGAGAAGAGTAAAAGAAGCCATCTACATAAATATGTCACCCAACAACTTAACCATGAATAGGGACTCTGGAATGGAGCTTTCCCCTTTAGTATTGAGAGCAGCTAGAGGCCACTCACATAAATAAACAAGAATAAACCTTAGGCAATATATTGCATTTTGTCAAGCATCACCCTTAGGCTAATTATAGCATTTTTGTTTTTTGATTTTTATAAATCAGCCCTGATGATGGCAGAAGCAGTCTGCTGAAACATGTTGGCATTAAAAATGAATTGTTTGGTATAAAAAATCAAATTGGTATAACATGAACTATAACCAGCAAGAAAAAACTTTAAAATATGTATATTATTTATTAATATCATGGGATTGAGTAGAATGAGACTGTTCAGCACGATGTTTTTTTATAAACATTGCAGGCATTCTTACATGTTCACTCAATGATATTTCCTGAGTGCGAGAGCGAGCAGCTATGTTCAGTGGTATGGAAGAATCGTCGTCTGTAAAAAGCTGATCACTGTGGAAGTATTTGAGATATCTCACTAATTTCAGATTGCCAGAGACAGCAGCTAAATGCAGTGGTGTGTTATTGTGTTCATCTGTAGAGAGAGGGTCACTGTGACAGTGTTCTATGAGATATTTTACTACATTTAAATGTCCATTTATACATGCAGCGTGAAGTGGCATCATTCCATATTTTCCCCTCATGTTAACATCACATTGATGATTGTCTGTGTGATATTTGACTAATTCCAGATTGCCAAATTGAGCAGCTAAATGCAGTGGTGTGTTATTGTGTTTATCTGTAGAGAGAGGGTCACTGTGACAGTGTTCTATGAGATATTTTGCTACATTTAAATGTCCTTTTATACATGCCACATGAAGTGGCATTCTTCCATATTTTCCCCTCATGTTAACATCACAGTGATGGTTGTCTGTGAGATATTTGACTAATTCCAGATTGCCAGAGACAGCAGCTAAACGCAGTGATGTGTTATTGTGTTCATCTGTAGAGAGAGGGTCACTGTGACAGTGTTCTATGAGATATTTGGCTACATTTAAATGTCCTTTTACACATGCCACATGAAGTGGCATCATTCCATATTTTCCCCTCATGTTAACATCACAGTGATGGTTGTCTGTGAGATATTTGACTAATTCCGGATTGCCAGAGACAGCAGCTAAATGCAGTGGTGTGTCATTGTATTCACCTGTAGAGAGAGGGTCACTGTGACAGTGTTCTATGAGATATTTTGCTACATTTAAATGTCCTTTTATACATGCCTCATGAAGTGGCATTCTTCCATATTGTCCCCTCATGTTAACATCACAGTGATGGTTGTCTGTGAGATATTTGACTAATTCCAGATTGCCAGAGTCAGCACCTAAATGCAGTGGTGTGTTATTGTGTTCATCTGTAGAGAGAGGGTCACTGTGACAGTGTTCTATGAGATATTTTGCTACATTTAAATGTCCATATATATATGCAGAGTGAAGTGGCGTTCTTCCATATTGTCCCCTCATGTTAACATCACAGTGATGGTTGTCTGTGAGATATTTGACTAATTCCAGATTGCCAGAGACAGCAGCTAAACGCAGTGATGTGTTATTGTGTTCATCTGTAGAGAGAGGGTCACTGTGACAGTGTTCTATGAGATATTTTGCTACATTTAAATGTCCTTTTATACATGTAGCGTGAAGTGGCATTCTTCCATAATGTCCCCTCATGTTAACATCACAGTGATGGTTGTCTGTGAGATATTTGACTAATTCTAGATTGCCAGAGTGAGCAGCTAAAAGCAGTGGTGTGTTATTGTATTCATTTGTAGAGAGAGGGTCACTGTGACAGTGTTCTATGAGATATTTTGCTACATTTAAATGTCCATTTATACACGCCTTATGAAGTGGCATTCCTCCATATTGACCCCTTGTGTTAACATCACAATGATGGATGTCTGTGAGATATTTGACTAATTCCAGATTGCCAGAGTTAGCAGCATAATACAATGGTGTGTTATTGTATTCATCTGTATAAAGAGGGTCACTGTGACAGTGTTCAATGAGATATTTTGCTATGCTTGCTTGACTCTCTTTACAAGCAATAATTAATCCTACATTAACATCACAATGCTGACAGTTTTTTGTAACTATTTCAATAATTTCAACATTACAGTTTGTCATTGCTAGTTTGAACACAGTCTCATATTCTTTTTGACCAATTTTGTCAGGAATATCTGTGTAATTGTACAGGTGCTTTATTACACTATTTTGTCCATTCATAGCAGCACAGTGCAGTATAGTATGACCATCTGTAATCTTGAAGAATGCATCACAGTGATGGATGTTCAGTAAAGACTGGACTACTCCTAGTTGACCTCGTGCTGCTGCCACACACAGAGCTGTTTGATGGTATTCTGGACTGAAGCAGTTGGTATCAAGTAGTAATTCGAATATGCTGTCATGTAAAGTGGAGAGGGCAAGTGAGTTGATACTTGTAAATGAAGCATGAGAGAAATAATTTAGCATGAACAATACAATGTCGCACTGCTTCATGGCTATGGCAATATGGAAGATATTGACTTGAAAAGATTTGATGTTGAAGGTTGTAAGTTTAAGAATATCACCGATAGAAAAGTTAGCCAATAAAGGATTTATTAATGACTTGAATATTTCAAGATGGCCAAGAATAATTGCGTAATGAAGTGGTGTTAAATCATTAGTATCTGCTTGCAAAACATTAGCTCCTACTAGTAGCAGCAGCAGCCGTATTATTTCAATATGGCCTCCTATTACAGCCAAATGTAATGCAGATTGTTTTTTGTCATTAACAGTAAACAAATTGCGGTTTGAATCAGCTATTGATTGTTTGACGTCCTCTACCTTGCCGTGCAGAGCTGCCTCATGAATACTAATCCTATTGGTTGGAATCTGATCATCCGTCACATGGCTACTTTCGTAATTCTTTATTTGCATTTTTGCAGCATGGCATTTTTCTTTTAATGAGTGTTCTTCTGAAAAAAATGTTTTCTAAAAAATAGAATTTGTACCAATATTAATACTTTTGTTTGCATTAAGTCTAACAATTATTTATCTTAATAATAGGAAATTTTTCTCTTTTTAACAGCCAATATTTTTAATTATCATCACGGAGAGTTCGACCTCAGTTGACCCCTGAAGAGGACTTCGGCAAGAAGTTGAAATTTCGGGTTAAGTTATAATTAAAAATATTAGCTGTAAAGAGAAAAAATGTCCTATTATTATAATTATTTCAGCCGAGAATGACTGAATTATTAGTCTGATATGATATGGCCAATAAATTTGTAGTGTGGGGAATATATTCTTATTGCATTGAACTATTGTTGCGCCGTGGCGTAGGAAGTGGGTGGAGGCTCTGGGGGATAGTGCCCCCATAATTTTTAGGCACAATTTTTAAAATGTGATTTCTTGCACGAACACTAGCAAACCACAAAACACATGCCCTTGGATCCCACCCATATATAAACATTTTCCTACATTACTGTTGTGTGTAATACACAGTTTCTAATGGAAAGAATACGGCCTGCTAAGTTCTTGTTCTAAACAAGTGGTGATGTAACATACTTCAAAGGTTGAATTTCTACAAGTGTACTACATGTATTTAAGAAATGAGTGTTAATGAAAACTGAATTATTTGTACGTGCCTATTGACTGTCACAGATTATGACAGAGTGCTGCAACCAGTGAGAGAGCTAACTTTAATATAACAATACAGGAATCACACAGAGTGGTGTCTGCTTCACGGTGCTTTTGCACTAAGCTGATGAGATTGCATTCTTTAGATAAATATATGATACAGAAAATACTACTTTAACTTTATTTATTGCTGTGTTTATCTTTTCCACATGTGCTACAATCAGCTAATACAAATTAAAGTGCAAATTTTGTGGTACTGATCGATAAACCAGAGGATTCTGTTTAGTGCAATTTGGGACGGGGTCGACCACATAACTAACACAAAAACGCGAGGGTCAAAGTACAAAATGACATACGTAAGTCCGAAAAATAGATGCTCTTCTTTATAAATATTGTCAGAATTTAGGTTGATGAGCTGAAAAAATTACAACTGAATAGTTATACGCAACTTATATCAAGGATGGTATATATAACTAGTGATGTGCTTGAGCACAAATGGCGAGCGAGCCTAAAGACTATACTATTTTTATATGAATGATTTTGACTTCTAACACTGAAGTTACTGAAAATAAGGTCCAGTTTTTTAATTTAGCATACAGGGTAAAGGGATTTCAGTGCCATAGTAACAACTCTCTGCAACTGCTTGGAAGGAAAAAAACAACAGCAAAACAATACACGTTATTTAAAAGTTTTCTTTGTGATATTCTTTAGCTAAGTAGTGGTTGTAACACACAATGCTTTGACACAACCGGACATGTACCTACACATACTTACCTTCGCAGTAGTCTAGTGGACAATGTATTTTCAAGTAAATACTGTTGCGCACGGCTTATGACCATGACAAAGAGCGCATTGACTTACCACCGCCACTAACTGAATAGAAATGGAAGTCCCTTAAGTTTTCAAGTTTTAACTGCACCCGCAAAAGAATTCAAAACTGTAAACAATTCAATTTCTAGGGTGATACGGGTACTGATCGATAAACCGGAGGATTCTGTTTAGTGCATTTTGGGACGGGGTAGACCACATAACTAACACAAAAACGCGAGGGTCAAAGTACAAAATGACATACGTACGTCCATACATATATCTAAACTAGTGGTGTGCTTGAGCACAAATGGCGAGCGAGTCTTAATGTTAAATTTGATTTTAACAACTAACACTCAAGCTATTAAAATAAAGTCGAGTTTTTAAATTACGTATGAGGTAAAGGGATTTCAATACCATAGTAACCGCTCCCGCAACAGTTTGAATTGAAAAAGAAGCAACAAAATTAAATCACGTTATTTAAAATTTTCTGTGATATTCTTAATAGTAGTTGTAACGCACAATACTGTCACACAACTGAACATACATACGCAAGACTTACCTTCGTGGTTCGTCTAGTGGACAATGCATTTTTAAGTAAATACTGTTGGGTAGGGCTTATAACTGTGACAAATAGCACATTAACTTTACCACCGCCACTAACTTGAATAGAAATGGAGCTCCCATAAGATTTTGAGTTTTAACTGCACCCGCAAAACAATTCAAGCCGTAAACAATTCAATTTCTAAGGTGATACGGGTAATAGTCGCTAAACCGGAGGATTCTGTTTAGTGAAGTTTGGGACGGGGTCGAACGCGGAGCGAACACAAAAATACGGAAGGTCAAAGTACAAAATGACATACGTACGTCCATATATATAAATAAATAAACAAACATCCCCGATTTTTTCATTTTTACCCCTGTAAGTGTCTCGCTCGCTACGCTCGCTCGCCAATAAACTAGTGATGTGCTTGAGCACAAATGGCGAGCAAACCTAAAGACTATACTTATTTTATTTGAATGATTTTGACCTCTAACACTGAAGCTACTGAAAATAAGGTCCAGTTTTTAAATTTAGCATACAGGGTAAAGGTAACAACTCTCTGCAACTGCTTGGAAGGAAAAAAAACAACAACAAAACAATACACGTTATTTAAAAGTTTTCTTTGTGATATTCTTTAGCTAAGTAGTGGTTGTAAGACACAATGCTTTGACACAACTGGACATGCACCTACACAGACTTACCTTCGTGGTAGTCTAGTGGACAATGTATTTTCAAGTAAATACTGTTGCGCACGGCTTATAACCATGACAAAGAGCACATTGATTTACCACCGCCACTAACTCGAATAGAAATGGAAGTCCCTTAAGTTTTCACGTTATAACTGCACCCGCAAAAGAATTCAAAACGGTAAACAATTCAATTTCTAGGGTGATACGGGTACTGATCGATAAACCGGAGGATTCTGTTACTGCAATTTGGGACGGGGTCGACCACATAACTAACACAAAAACGCGAGGGTCAAAGTACAAAATGACATACGTACGTCCAAACATATATACAAATAAACTAGTGGTGTGCTTGAGCACAAATGGCGAGCGAGCCTAAAGACTATACTACTATTTTTATATGAATGATTTTGACTTCTAACACTGAAGCTACTGATAAGGTCCAGTTTTTTAATTTAGCATACAGGGTAAAGGGTTTCAGTGCCATAGTAACAACTCTCTGCAACTGCTTGAATTGAAGGGCAAAAACAACAACAAAACAATACACGTTATTTAAAAAAATTTTTGTGATATTCTTTAGCTAAGTAGTGGTTGTAACACACAATGCTTTGACAAAACTGGACATGCACCTACACAGACTTACCTTCGCAGTAGTCTAGTGGACAATGTATTTTCAAATAAATATTGTTGCGCACGGCTTATAACCATGACAAAGAGCGCATTGACTTACCACCGCCACTAACTCGAATAGAAATGGAAGTCCCTTAAGTTTTCAAGTTTTAACTGCACCCGCAAAAGAATTCAAAACGGTAAACAATTCAATTTCCAGGGTGATACGGGTACTGATCGATAAACCGGAGGATTCTGTTTAGTGCAATTTGGGACGGGGTCGACCACATAACTAACACAAAAACGCGAGGGTCAAAGTACAAAATGACATACGTACGTCCATATATATAAATAAATAAATAAATAAACAAACATCCCCGATTTTCGATTGTGTTACCCCTGTAAGTGTCTCGCTCGCTACGCTCGCTCCCCAATAAATAAACTAGTGGTGTGCTTGAGCACAAATGGCGAGCGAGCCTTAAACTACACTATTGTTAAATGATTGATTTTAACAACTAACACTCAAGCTACTAAAATAAAGTCGAGTTATTAAATTATTAAATTACGTATGCGGTAAAGGGGTTTCAGTGTCATAGTAACCGCTCCCGCAACAGTTTAAATTGAAAAAGAAGCAACAAAATCAAATCACGTTATTTAAAATTTTCTTTGTGATATTCTTAATAGTAGTTATAACGCACAATACTTTCACACAACTGAACATACCTACGCAAGACTTACCTTCGTGGTAAGTCTAGTGGACAATGAATTTTTAAGTAGATTAGGGCTTATAACTGTGACAAATAGCGTATTAACTTACCACCGCCACTAACTCGAATAGAAATAGAGCTGCCATAAGTTTTTGAGTTTTAACTGCACCCGCAAAACAATTCTAAGCCGTAAACAATTCAATTTCTAAGGCGATACGGGTAATGGTCGCTAAACCAGAGGATTATGTTTAGTGAAGTTTGGGACGGGGTCGAACGCGGAGCGAGCACAGAAATAGGGAGGGTCAAAGTACAAAATGACATACGTACGTCCATATATATAAACAAACAAACATCCCCGATTTTCAATTGTGTTACCCCTGTAAGTGTCTCGCTCGCTACGCTCGCTCGCCGATAAATAAACATCCCCGATTTTAGATTATGTTACCCCTGTAAGTGTCTCGCTCGCTACGCTCGCTCGCCAATTATTGCCCTGGAGGAAATACAGAGAACAATGAAAATCTGTCTAACCTTGTGAAAGAATTTGGTAAGTTTGCTTGAATAATTTCCTAATACCACAGATGAATGTGCACCAGCAAAAATGCTTTTATTTATGCCACTCATAAAATCAGTTGTGCTCAAAGCCACAATTACGACCAGTTTTTTTTAAGTTAAATATGATCCAAAAGAAGAAACACTAGTTCGGCCTTTTTTCTTTTTCTTTTTTTGATCTACCACAACTAATGGCAGAAAGAACCAGTCTCTTAAACAAATCTGGGACACACATCATTTCAAGGAATATATATATATATATATATATATATATATATATTAGCAGTATGTACAATTCCATTAAAATGGTTAAACAATTCCCTCTAAGTTCATATTCCAGCTCTCTATAAGATGAACAATAGCCACTTAAATCTCTTCAAGGTTTTGGAAAATGAACAAATACTTTGAATTAAAAGTCTGTTGATCAAGATAAACAACAATTCCAGAACTACTAGTGTATATGCGGTGGAGAAATTTCAGAAGGTTCTGCACAGGGCACTTGGAGTGTGCTTCTAGGAAAATTCTTGTCAAACTTTTTAACCACTGCCCAACAACAAGGTTTAAACAAGTGAAAGAGAAAGAATACATGTGTTGATATGCGTGAGAGAGAGAAAGAGAAAGGGGAGAGGTGAAGGAATGTTGTACTATAAGGCAATGTCATCAGTGCTTGTTTGACAATGTTGGCATTACTTGACTGGCTTATTCTCACGGCTTGTGCCAACGTTGAAAGAGAGAGACATGAAGTATTGAGTCCATTTTTTGACACATGTTTGCATTGCTGTTTACGGTTGTTATTATTTTTTGTTTGTTTGTTTGTTTGTTTCGCCTTAGCTTTTTTATCGGTCAATCGATATTATTTCAAAGTTGGGAAGAGTTGGTGAGGATGATGCAAGAATAGCACTTGTGAAAGCTATTTACAAGACAGAAGATGTGGAAAAGGTCTCAGCATACCATTGCCAGGTTCTCAAATCTTATCAACCTCCTGCCAAACCTCCTATACCACTATTGTGTGCATGTTCTTGCTTTTAGCTTGTCGCTATGCCTCTGCCAAACTATCCACAAGTCCACACGATAATCATCAGAGTCCATATTATACACACTTCTCATCAGGGATAGTACTGTGGATGAATGGATGCATGGATCTCTACCATACAACAAGAAGATGGTATTTTCCTGAAGTACAGACCTGTAGGCAAACAATAACTGGGTGAGATAATCATCCAAATCATGTCGCTTTGTTTCACAATATTTAGCAATCATCCTTATGAGTGTGGAATTCAAGCTCTCCACCAGCCAGTCAGTTTGAGGGTCATGTCCACACCACATATACCAGAGATTAGTTCTGACACAAAATATGCCCCACAATATTAATTACTCAGGTATAAGAGGACAACAAATTATATGTTCTACAGACAGCTTAGCAATTGTCACTGTCTTCTTATCTAATATGGGGAAATAATCCATATGTAACTGTGGGTCTGGTCTCCGGAAAGGAAAGACGGGAGGAAGAAAGAGAAGACAAGGAAGAAGGAAGAAAGAAGAGGACCAAGAACTGAACTGAACTGTTGTTATTATTATGCATGTCTATTATTTTGTGTCACTCAGTTAATGTAGGTGTGTCGTGTATTTGCCGTGAGTGATTTGTGTGTTGGTATGAGTTGTGCCCCGGGCGTGTCCGGATGTATGCATCACTTCATCGTGTGAACTCGTGGGAGCTGAGTATTTAACGACCCTGTGCCCACGTGTTCCTCAGTCCTGTTAATAATTCAGTTTAGAGTAGAATCTATTTTTTGAACCTCGCGCCTGTACGTCGGACGAGCCCCAGCGACCCTCCGCATAAAGGGACTTGCGGACTCCGTGACCACAAGCGCCAACTGCAGGATTCTGGTGGCAGTGTACCATTCCGGTTTGCGTCGACAGTGGAAGCCTATTCGCAACCTCAGCCGGTGTAACCACAATTGGCGGCAGCGGTTGCCTTCACTGCCTTACAATGCAGGAGAAGTCTACGAAGCCCCACTCCATCGTCATCTAAGGCTTCAAACTTTTGTGTTTCTGTATTTGTATTTGGTTTTGTGTTTTTCTATTTGTTGCGCACTATACGTGCTATTGTTACCATTATTTTTTTCTTCTGCTTGTGTTTTGGCTGTCATAGTTTCACTGTTGGTTTTTGTCCCTGTAGGCTGTGGGAGTCTCTAACGTCCATTGCTAGTGAATGAGTCGGAGGGAGCAGCCGGACAGAGTGTGCAAGAAGAAGGAAAGAGATAAGATTCCTACTGTTGGTGGCGCCGAAGTGTTAGATTCTGGTGTAGGAGAAAGCAGTGTGAGTGACAGTTCGTCTAGTACTGGCAGTTTTGATAAAACAAGGGGAGTGAGTCCCAAGAGTTTGCCAACTGATAGCAGTTTGAGTAGTGGTACTGGTAACCTAGAGGATAGTATTTCTTTGAGTTCAATTGTTAGTAGTGAGACTGTGATAGAAAGAATGGATGATTTAGGTGAAGTTGATACGAATTTGGATGGTTTGGAAGGTGTGCGAGAAGCAGGAGGAAGTGAGAGATGTGACGGGGACGATAGTGTGGTTAGACGGGGTGAGGCTGACAGGGATGAGGATGGTGATGCTTTAACCAATGGGGAGCTGAGGCGAATTATTAGGACCTTAGCCCGAGGGTATCCCTTATTGCCACCCCCAGTGTCTTCTTCGTCTGGTCAGACAAGAAAGGTACAAGGGTTAGCCCACCACAAGGATGGGCTGGACATAGCAAAATATATCCGCAAGCTTGAAGCGAACCTCACTGATATCGGGGTCCCGCGGCGAGAATTTAAATCTATTCTGTTTCAGAAGCTGTCATCAAAGTCTGCTTCTCAGATCGTAGCCTCGATAGACCGTGATGATTGCTCATATGAAGAGCTAAAGCAGACACTCGTCGACTCCTTAGGCTCTGGTCGTACTAGCCTTGGGAGTAAGCTGATTGCTGAGTTTTCTACTGAGTCACGAAGTATGGATCCCCTCCAAAAGTATGTCCATTTGAAAGGTCTGATGGACTCTGTTAATATGACCATTGGAGATAGAAAAGATGTTTTGTTGTTTTTTGCTTGTGCTATCTATCGCCAAAGTTTACCCAACTATCAGCGAGCTGTCATGGACAGCAGGGAGATATCATCTTTCAAAGAGCTAAATAAGCTAGCTTTAACGTTGCATTCTACGGACAATGAGAGAGTGGAGTATGGCAGAGGCAATAGGCGTGGCTATATTGGTGGTGCGCTTAGGTGCTATAAGTGCCAGGGATATGGACATAAGGCTTTTGATTGCCGTGCATCTAGGGAGGATTCCAAGCCAGGCATAGTGTGCTATTCCTGTCAGCAGCCAGGTCACAAAGTCCCAGATTGCCCTAATAAGGCATATCGTGCTTCCACCAGGGAGCAGGGCAAGTCTACCAATGGGGGTAAAAAAAGGTCTTGGGTTAAAAGCCGGGACAAGACCCCTACACACCAATTGGGTGGCTGTTAAGGATGGTACTCCAGTAGTGTCAGGCAAGGTGAATGGTACCTTGTGTGAGATTGTGCCTGATACAGGGGCAGAAATTACAGTCATGCCAGGGTGTCTGGTGTACGAAGCCCAGATCCTTCCGGATACGATAGAGGTCCGGGGGGCAACGGGTGTGCCAGTCACTCTGTGCATGGCCGAGGTCGAGTTTGAGTTTGATGGTAATCTGTTTGTGAAGGAAGTTGCAGTAGCACAGAAAGGAATGTTGAATAATAAAGTGCTATTTTCTGTCCCAATGGACAGTGGTATGGCCAAACGACTCCTTCTGGGTGCTGCTTCCCTTTTGCCTAAAAATGAAAGGGAGGCAGGGCAATCCGGTGATACCCTGGACACCCAGTCATCCCCTGTGGAGGATGCGGATAACGCTGGGAGCGTTGTTGGGGTGGTGGATGCCTCACAGTCAGCTCCCAAGCGATCCGAGGAGTCTAAGGTTAGAGTAGTTACAAGGGCAGGTAGTTGGATGACTTCCCTTGCCCAGGAGACAAGTGATGCGAGAGATGTGGCAGACGCAGACCTTGCTCCATGTCAAGAACAGGGCGGACAGATAACTGAGAGTGAAAAGACTATGAGTAGTATAACGGAAGAAATTCAGAGTGTTGAGAATGATATTGTAAGGGACCTAGATGAACCTATTAGTCTTGGTTGCCCTGAGGCAGTTGACGCTTCAGATGCAGATGAGCTCAAAAATCAGATGAAGTCTGATGGCTCTTTAGTTCAGTGTCGTGAGCTAGCAAACAAGTCCCTAAATGGTTATATGTGGGCGGATGGCTTATTAATACATAGAGTGTTGGATACTAATGGTGGGTGTGTTGACAGGTTAGTCTTGCCTCAGCAGAGAAGAGGTAAAGTACTAGAATTAGCACATGACAAGACAAGCCATGTAGGGGTGAGGGGCATGAGAAAACTCATCAACTCAAAGTTCACATGGCCAGGGCTGAGCAAGGATGTAATCTAGTATATTAAGTCTTGTGACATTTGTCTCAGGATGAACGCTGCTGGTAATCGATCGGCGAAAATGGTGGAGCGGCCTATAACTACTGTGCCGTTTGACTCAGTAGCCATTGATATTGTCGGGCCTTTGCCAAAAGCCCGACGTGGTGTCAAATACGTCCTGACATATGTGTGCATGGCCAGTAGATGGCCAGAGGCATGTGCCATGCGTTCTTGTTCTGCCAACGAGGTGGCTGAGTGTTTTGTTCAAATAGTATCTCGTACTGGCATTCCAATGAGAGTGCTGTCTGATCGTGGTAGTGTGTTTCTGGGACGTGTTATGTCTAATGTGTGTGACATGTTAGGGGTGGATAGGGTGTCTACTTCTCCTTACAGGCCCCAGAGCAATGGTGTTGTCGAACGCTTTCACGGCACTCTGAAACTGATGCTGGCTAAGGCCGTGCAATCTGGTGTTGATTGGGCATCCTTTCTGCCGATGGCATTGTTTGCCATTCGCCAGGTGCCTAATAGAGACGTAGGATACTCTCCCCACCAGTTGGTATTTGGTCGAAATGTGATAGGACCACTGGATTTGTTGTATTCTGGGTGGGTGGATGAGTCGTTTGAGCAATTTGACGTAGAGGAATGGGTTTTGATGTTACAGGAGAAGCTGTCACTGCTTCATGACCTGGCAGTGACAGAGGAGAGTTCCAATACTGAGAAACGCTGTTTGTCATTCAACAGGAACAAGAGTGACAGATCTCTAGAGGTGGGATCAAAAGTCTTACTGAAGATCCCAGGCATGCATGCATCGCTACAGGCCTCGTGGGAGGGCCCGTATGTGGTGAGTGAGAGAATTTCCAGAGTGACATACCGTGTTTGCAAAGGTGAGGGCCATCCAGTCAGGGTGGTCCACATAAATAACACCAAGGTTTATAAGGAACGGGAGAAGAGTGTGAATTCAGTGAGTGTGATAGCAGAAGAAAATGGGGTTTTGGATGAGGTGCTGGAGAGAAAAGCTGTGCTGAGTGGTGAAATCTGTGATGGGTTTGTGGAGAAAGAGTTGCCGAATGTTTTGGATGAGGTGGATATGTATTTCTCAGAAGTTCCAGGTCTTTGTAGTGTGGGACAGTGTGATATTAAACTATGTGAAGGAGCGGATGTGGTCAACTTACCACCTAGGCAATTACCTGTGGGTATCAGAGATGGTGTTGAGACTGAGTTGAGGAAGATGTTGGAAGCTGGTATTATTGTGAGAAGTGAGTCGGAATGGGCTAGTCCTTTGGTTCCTGTACGTAAGAAGGATGGGTCGATCAGGATTTGCATTGACTTTCGGGAGCTTAACCGAAGGACCCCACTCAGGAGGTTCTGGCTGCCAACTTTGACTGAAATCCTTGAGAAAGTAGGTCCCAGTTCCTGTCTGTCAAAATTAGATCTGACAGCAGGATTCCACCAAATACAAATGGAAGATGCTAGCATGGAGTTGACATCATTTGTTTGCCCGGCCGGTCGGTACATGTTTAAGAGAATGCCCTTCGGGCTGAAAAATGCCCCAGCCATCTTCCAGGCTATTCTGGAAGATGTGCTCAGACGTGTGAGAGATGTGGCCAGAAACTACATCGATGATGTAATTGTGTTTAGTTCAGATTGGAAGAGTCATTTGGTTGATTTAAAGAGGGTAATCGTTTGTTTGGGGGAGGCAGGTTTGAAGATAAAGAGGAGGAAGTATTTAGAGTATCTGGGACATCAAATTGGGTGTGGGCAAGTGGCTGTTCCGGAAGTAAGGGTGAGGTCTATGGCAGATTTTATGAAACCAGTTACAAAGAAACAACTGCGGTCATTCTTGGGTAGTATGTCGTATTATCGGAAGTTTGTTGAGGGATTCGCCAAGATGTCAGCATTGCTCACTCTGGCTACCTCCCTCTCCTCTCCATCACGGGTGAATTGGACGGAGGAGATGACTTCAGCTTTCAAACAAATGCGTGAGTCATTATGTGTTCGTGTTGTGTTATTTGTGCCTGTTCGTTCTGATTTGTTTTGTTTATATACGGATGCTTCCGGAGACGGAGTGGGGGCGTGTCTGCATGTCATCAGGGGAGTGGATGAGCTCCCGGTTGCCTTCTATAGCCGACAACTTAAGAAGGCTGAGAAGAACTACAGTGTGACCGAACTGGAGACTTTGGCCATTGTTTCTGCTGTTTTCTACTTTGAATACTATTTGTATGGTCATCCTGTGACAATCTACACTGACCATAGAGCCTGTGTGTCAACCTTATCGAGTAAACACCTCAACAAGCGACTGCTGAGGTTGCGCTGAAGCTCCAGGACAGAGACATTACAATCAAGTTTCGACCAGGACGCTTGAATGGGAACGCAGATGGTCTCAGCAGGCAAGCGTGGCCAGGATCAGAGACGGAGGCGGAGCCCATCCCCTTGGAGTTTTGTCAGGCTCAAACCGAGGGTTTGGCCTTGGCGGGGGGACCTGTCGGTCTGGTCTCCGGAAAGGAAAGACGGGAGGAAGAAAGAGAAGACAAGGAAGAAGGAAGAAAGAAGAGGACCAAGAACTGAACTGAACTGTTGTTATTATTATGCATGTCTATTATTTTGTGTCACTCAGTTAATGTAGGTGTGTCGTGTATTTGCCGTGAGTGATTTGTGTGTTGGTATGAGTTGTGCCCCGGGCGTGTCCGGATGTATGCATCATTTCATCGTGTGAACTCGTGGGAGCTGAGTATTTAACGACCCTGTGCCCACGTGTTGCTCAGTCCTGTTAATAATTCAGTTTAGAGTAGAATCTATTCTTTGAACCTCGCGCCTGTACGTCGGACGAGCCCCAGCGACCCTCCGCATAAAGGGACTGGCGGACTCCGTGACCACAAGCGCCAACTGCAGGATTCTGGTGGCAGTGTACCATTCCGGTTTGCGTCGACAGTGGAAGCCTATTCGCCACCTCAGCCGGCGTAACCACAGTAACCAACACATTTTGATTCTATAAATATTACAACCTCACTAATGCAGTGGAATATTCCTTCTGCTGGTATTGGCAGCAGTGATCACAAAAATTTAGATGCAGTGCTCAAATAGTACTTCTAAAAAAATGCAGTTCCACCTACAATTTCAACTTTATTATTATTTATTTGTATTTATGAATACTAGCAAATACCCCACAACACAGTAGCACTTGACATACTGCAAAGTAATAATTCAGTAACATAAGTTATTTGTATTCATGTTTATCTTTCTATTGCTTAAGGTCACATTCGTTTCCCTCTCCTGCTCTCTTTTTTTCCCTGAACTATCTCAGCTTTTCTTATCCCCCACCTCCTTTATTTGAGCTCTTTCTTCTTGAGTCTTGGAGTCCCATCTCTACCCTTTGTCTACATCTCCTGATTCTGAATCTCTCTGTCCTTCTATTGTGGACTTAGGCTTTGCGAAACTTTTGCCTTCTTTTTCGTACTTTTGCCTTTCTTTTACAGGATCGCCTTACCTCGCCAATTCTGCCTGGTTTTTAGTTACAAATAATATCTTTTTTGCCTTCCCTTTCGTATTTTTACCTTCCTTTATGAAACCTTCGCCGCTCTCCCTCTTTTATTCCTCCTGCTTTTCAGTTACAATTAATCACTTTCTACTGAATATAAATGACACTTTACCACTTCAGTGTAATGCCAATGCTCTACCAAACTGTTTAAGCTCATGAATTATTCATGTGATGAACACACTGCTGTCGTCGTTACTGACACACAAGATTATTATTATATAGATATTCAATTAAAACTAAGACCAAAACTGAGGTATTTTGTTTACAATAAAGAAAAGGAGGTGAATAGGTAAGTTAATCATGAAAAAAAGAAACTGAGAAAAAATGAAAATAATTATTATACTAAGACATTTTGGCTAATGATGAAATACAGCTTTAACTGTTAAAATTCAACCATGAAGAAAAAATTGAATAAGCAACAACCACTAAATTCTCTCAAGATTGAATAATGTCAAATAATTGCTCTGATTTGGCATACTATGAGCTAGGTCTGCTGACTCAGCATTGGCAATTAACTACTTACCTGCCATTCTCCGTGGACTTATAAGTCAGTTCCATTTTTCCTCTGAAAATTGCTGGTTAAGAAACTAGCAATTACTGGGGGATGAGGAGAAACAATAACAAACAAAAAGTTAGTGCTATTATATTTTTATTTCCACATACGAGTAAGAAATAAAGTAGATAAAAAATGAGAGCTCATTCTGAAAAAAGGGGGGTTCGTACAATCCGCCCCTGCTGTAAGTCCCAGTGGCCTTAGTTTCACATTACTTGACGGAGTCACTGTGACTGTTGCATGTTTTGTAATGTGTACTCATAGCAACTTTAGTCGTTTTGTGTTCATTTGTGTTGTGTATTATTTACGTGTCTCCGTTATTTTTATGACATTTTTTCTATGGTCTGAGCCGTGGATATATTTACTCTTGTGCCTAGCTCAGTTACTCAATACTATTTTCTCATGGAAACCATTGCATACTTGGATAAGACAAAAACCTAAATTACTCTGGTTATTAGTTAGGTTGGGCAAACTGGTAGAGAAAATTCTCCTATTGGGAGTACTTGAGCAGCAGAGGAGACACACATTTGGTTGCAGCGGCAAGCAAGAGAAGTACCCACACTCGAGAGACTAAAATGTCAGGTTCTGGGAAAGAAAAGATGACTGAAAAAGGAAGTGCAAAAGCAAGAAATGTTAATGAAATGGAAGAATAGATGAAGAGTGGCCTGATTCGTGTTATGTAGATTTGATGGTTCTACAATAGCTAGTCCAACAAGAGAAAATAAGAAAATGGACTTACTTCAATCTTCAATGGAACTCGTAATGGAAGCTATGGCAAACAATGAAGCTTACAAACAGGAGGAAGCAGTATTGAGATGTGAGGAACTGGATAGACTTTGATAAGATGCTAAATTAGCCAAGATGGAGTTAGAAGCTCAGAAAGCAGCTCAGCTTGCTCAACATGAGGCTGAGAAACAACATTGGGTTAAAGAGGAAGAAAGTAGGAGGAAATATGAGGAAAAATATTTTGAGATATCAGAAGAGATTAGAAGAAAAGAGACATTGGAGATAGATTGTATTCAGAGACAAGAGAATGCCAGAACGAATAATAAGAATCTTTGAAAAAAGAGAAATTTCATTGGTCTGTTGAGAGTGAGACTGTAGCATAGCAGAATCCCTTAACAGTATAAATACAGTGTTTGTTCGCTGGGTGGTTGTCGTAGCTCAGTGGCAGAGCGCTTGTGCGCTATACAAGCGGTCCTGGGTTCGATTCCCGGTCAGTAGCCTTGGTGCTTCATTAACCTAGTAGTTATAGCAACCAGCTTAACTCTCTAGTTTCCTCTCTCTTTCACAGGCTTTTTAAACAATACAGAATTAAAAATATTTGGTTGCCACCGGGCATCACCAACAATCGGTTCCTAAATTTGGTCTCAAAGTATCAGAATGAAAAGCTTAAACAACACTCAAATAGGCGAATTTTGTGTTGTCGGTAACTAAGGGAAAAAAGGGAACAGAAAATTTGAATTTTTTTAATTGGCCACACGTGTTGATCGCAGGAAAGAGAATGGATGCCGACAAAGTTATTCAGCGCTTATTCGACAAAGACTTCGGTCTTTCTGAGAATGAAACTAGCGATGAGGAGGGCATACCCGTAGCCAGGGGGGGTTCGAGGGGTTCGGTCCAACCCCCCTTTAGAGTGACCGGAAGTAAATATTTTAGCCACACCCCACATATAACTTCTGGAATAGTCATCTGTTCAATCGTGCTGAACCTGAGCTTGAATTATCTGCTGTTTTTCTGGCCTAGTCTGAGTCCAAGTGACCTAATAAACATTCAGCTCCTTGGATACAAAATTTCGCTCTCATATCGGCATGAGTAAAGCTTGCTACGTTACATCTATTCTTTATAAGGCCACTCCAAGTCAATCATTAGTTTCTGGTCCACCGCCCTCTTGGAAATACACAACCTCCTAATTTTGACGACTTTGCTGACGTTGCAAAAATCATGCCTTGCATTTAGCTTCAAATCATATTTTAACGAAGTTTTTTTTAATTGAGAAAAAGTTAGGCCTACAATAATTTTTCAGGTTAAGTGCATGTTTACTGAGTAGCTTCTAGCAATCTATAGCTAGCAGATTTTATTCTTTGCTTCTCATTTTTGTTCTTAAAAATCATTGTAGTATATCTAAATTAAAAAAAGTACATGTATTTTTATTATAAAAAGCTAATTAGCTACTATGTAGTTCTAGAAATAGTCCTGAAGTCCTAATCACCGCCCGGCCCGCGTGTCAATTGATCAAGGGAAAGGACCAGAAAAGGACCAGAAACTAATTACTGACTTGGAGTGGCCTATGCACTTTAATGCACTTTAGTAAGAGCAATAGCACCGGCCGGCGTGTGATTCGATATTGATAGCACAAGCAACCGATTTTTTTCAACAGATTAGAAAGGGAGCCGTCGGAAGTGTTTGAGAAAGTTAAACCTCAAATATACAGATAGTAAGTGCACTATCTAGTGTAGCTACACTGCAAATGATTAAAAAAAAGAACACTGGCCTACTACTAGCGAGTGATAGCACGGGTAACCTGTTCTTATTAAGGGTCGTAGCGCTATCAAAGCTATTGCCTCGTGTTATTTTAATCGCGTTGTTCGTGAAGCTAAATATCATTTACAGTGTGGCTACTATGTATAGTGCAGTCACTATCTCTGTACTTCAGGATAAACTTTCTCTTGAACTTTGCTTTAATCGATGGCTCCTCCTAATCTGTTGAAAAAAAACTCTGTCTAATAGGGGTATAGCTTCTGCGTAAAGAATGACGTTGTCTCCAACTAGAAACTACAACAGTACATTTCCAAGGCTAGAGCTGCATGTTTGCGCACTTACTCAAGCTACCGTGACATTTCACTTTGTCCAGTGCTATTTCACTTTGTCCAGTGCTATTTCACTCATTTATAGCGATTTTTCCAATACATTTTGAACGGGCAGTTCACACGCCGTACTATTAAAATAATAGTACGAATAAGGCGAATTAATGTTGCACTGTCTATATACAGCTCACCGTAGTGGTTAGAAGCCTGGTTACACGAGAATAATACCGATTTTCTCTCGAATATCAACAGTGTTTAATGAATTGTAGTTTTGAAGTAGAATACCTAGAACAAATTATAAGCTTTAGTGCACTTATCTTTCGTTTTTTAGTATTGTAGAAGAATTAACGAGGAAACAAAAGTAGGTGTGGCTTATTGCATCTTAAAATCCGAACCCCCCAATGGGAACCTCTGGCTACGGGCCTGGAGGGTGAAGGAATATTTGCTTATGCTGGGCAGCAGCATTTGGACACAGTTGAGCTAGCAACCCTGAGTAGTGGAGTGGAAGTTCAGCCTAGCAGCACTACTGGAGTCAACTTGGATGTTCATGTAAATGTAGAGTAGTAAAATAAATGTAGTAGCTGTATAAAATATAGTTAAACAATACTTTAAGGGCAAGAGTGCAACATTGAAAGAGTGGAAAGCTTTTCGAACACCATCACCTTTAGTTGATCAAGCTCCTTCGCCTACTCCTTCACCTAGTCCTTCACCAGCTGTATATATCGTTCACCATCACCAACTCTAGTGGCGAAAAAAATTAAAGCTCCGACAACGGAAGGAGTAGATAGACTGTATTTAAGTCTTTCTAAAGTAAGCCTTCTGTTCTATCGCTAATTAACAATTATTCCTCAGCATACATGCCTAAATCATTGCACCCTGATTTACCACCAGTACTTTAAACTGCATTGTTTGATAGTGACAAATTGAATATGAATTATCTTGATCTTGTAAGAGTAGCATCAGAAACCGAAGTGATTGTAACTCTTGAACAATGCAGAGATGCAGAATTGAACACTAGATTGCAGTCTGGTTCACCTCTATGGTTCCAGCTACGATGACAAAGAAATACTGCTTCAAATTTAAGGCTGTTTGTCCTACTGATTATGCTATGCCTGCACTTAGCCTTATCGTGTCAATATGTCACCCTGAATTGTATCATTTTAAGAATACAGCCACAGTTGATGGTTGTCAACATGAAAAAAAAAAGAAGGGATAAATACATTGGAGAGATGTCAAACACTCATAAAAAATTTAGGGTGCCAGAAAGTGTTGTTGTTTTTATATCTTAATGTCATCCCTATATTGGAGAAATCTGATGGCCTAGTTAAATGTTTGTTTTGTGGAGAGGGAATATGTGAAATCAAGGTATGTCAGGTATTTTTGCTTTGCAATCAAAATTATTGAAATAATTATTTTCAGTGCCCTTATAGCCATCGTGATGTTTCGATTGAAGAAGCTATTGATGATCCGATACAAAGTGGATGGTGAATATCGGTTGAAAAAAAGCCATGCATTACTATTATCAGGTAGCTATTTTAACCCAGCATTGAATAAATAGTTATTATGTGTTTATGTTACTAACTCATTTATTTGTATAGGTGCAATGTCAACTGGATTGTACGGCAAGGACATTGCGTTTTTATTGTTTGGCTTAAAAAAAAATTCATATCGAGAGGATTTTTCCTGATGAAAAATTTATGATAGGTTGCATTGCAAAGGCTGATCACTTTTTTAAAGTTGCAATCTTGCCAGAATTAATGGGAAAGTTCTTTTCTAGATCGTCCACTCCAGCATCTCACAATGAAGAAATTTCTGGTTCAATGTTAGACTCACCCATCAAAGATGATGCCGATATAGAGGAAAAGTTTATTGCTACTGCTGTAAAGCTGAAAGTGGTCAAATGATAGGTTGTGACAATCCGAGCTGCAATTATGAGTGGTTTCATTTTGAATGTCTTAAAATCACTGCTCAACCCAAGAATAAATCGTGGTCTGTCCTGACTGTAGAAAACTGCCAGTTTTCAAGAAAAGTAAAAAATAGATGTCATCAGTTATAGCTATAATTGTCATTCTCATCAATATTGTAATATACACAAAAGATAGAATTGATCAGACGGAATATTAGAGTCACAGAGATTAGTTAATACACAACACACAGTTACAATCTCGTCTAGTAGAGGAATATTGTTTTCTTTGGATATTACGAAATCAATTGGTTGGGTTCCACTTAGCAATGAGTATTTCTGCCTGATTAATCCAATGATTCGTTCAACATGGATGCGAATATTAGCAATACGACAACTTTGCTTTACTTCTATACCAGTCAATTGCTTCTTTCCTTTTGTGAAGGCTGGTATAGGGTGACACATGCACAATACATAGCTGCAGATTCCTTGATGTCAAATCCCCTGTCAGCATGCACTGTATCGCCAGGAACCAAATTAGACAGTAGGTTACTGTTCTCTGTAAGAACTCTAAATCTGAATGCCAAACTTTAGAAGACAAATTCAAGCATAACCTCATAAGTGTCATTCACTAATTCATACACAACCGAAAAAACTTCCAAATTTGGCAGATCAGTACAGTATAGAATGTAACCAGATAATTATTACCTTGAAATACTTCAATGCCTAAATTGTCTCTTGGCTTGGCTTTAGAAAGTGTTTCAATTTTACCTCTCAACTGATTTATCTCAAGCTAAAGCTCGTTAAACTGGTGATGTGTAAAGTCAGTCTGGATACACCGTCTTTTCTCACTGAGTGCTTTTGTCTGCTCTCCTTTATTATGTATAACAGCAGGCAGTCTGAAGAAAGACTTATCCTTTTTGCTGGGCAATCTATTCGAACAGCCGATGCAATTGCAGTTCACCATCATTGCTAGTACTCCATGCTGTACTTCAAGATGGCCGACGACGTACGAAACTTTGCCCACTGCAAGGGATCTATTGCACACACTTCTTAGAATTAACCAGCACTTTCTACTGAATGTAATGATACTTTACCTATCATGAGATGGTGATACTTTACTTACCATGATATGATGATACTTTACTTACCATGATATGATGATACTTTACCTACCATGAGGTGGTGATGATACTTTACCTACCATGAGGTGATGATACTTTACCTACCATGAGGTGATGATACTATACTTACCATGAGATGATGATACTTTACTTACTATGAGATGATGATGCTTTACCAAACCGTACAAATCTCATGAATTATTCATGGTTACACACACCGTCGTTCGCCGACGTCATCGTTACTGACACTATTATTATTATTGTTACTGTTATTATTGTTATTATCATTATTATTGTTATTGTTATGATAATGATGATGGTGATAATCACTATGATCAGAGTTTTCTGTTCAAATAACCTATAAATCTATAAACTTAACCCCCAATTTTTACTTCTTGCCATAGCAATAACTATTGCTTAATAAGTAGCTATTCTTAGCTACTATCTCAGTTTTCTTACACTATCATAACTCTTCCATTACTTTTCTAGATATTACCGCTATTTTGAATGATCCTATACACTCAAATGTGGCTTTCATCTTTAATATGGTGGGATGCCAACAAGATTGCTAGTCATGATTTATATTTACTGTCATTATAATAATTATGCAGTCAAAAGTTTTAATCAAAAGTAGAATAATGATTCAACACAACAAAGTTATGTTGCATAATAGTTAAGATTAAGGACACAAATTATGTCTGCCAACTCAGAAAGTGCTAGCCAGGCTGGTAGCCAGAAATTCGCATTGGGGGGGTTCGGATTTTGAAGATGCAAAAAGCCACACCTACTTTTTTCTTCGTTAATTCTTAAAAAAAAACAAAAAAAAAACAACTAACTGCACTGTTCTATGTATTCTACTTCACAAAACTATAAATTCATTAAACATTGTTGATATTTGAGAGAAAAAAGGTATTATTCTCGAGTATAGGCTTCTAACCACTACGGTGAGCTGTATATAAACAGTGCAACATTAGTACGCCTTTTTCGTACTACAAGTTATTTAATAGCATGGCCTGTAAACTGCCCATTCAATAATATATTGGAAAAATCGCTATAACTCAGTGAAATAGCATGGGAATAAAATGAAACGCCACAGTAGCTTAAGTAAAATGGTAAGGGTAAGTGTGCAAGCGTGCAGCTCTAGCCTTGGAAATGTACAGTTCAAGTAGTTTCTAGTTGGAGACTACGTCATTCTTTAGCACAGAAGCTCTACCCGTATTAAACAGAAAATTTTCAACTGATTAGGAGGAGCCATCGGTCATAAGCATAGTTCCAGAAAAATTTTATCCTGAAGTACAGAGATAGTGACTGCACTGTACAGTGTAGACACAATGTATATGATTTTTAGCTTACGATATTCTCATGCAGTTCTTATAAAGCTGGCCTACTATTAGCGTGTGATCACGGTAACGGTGTTATTCGGGATTAATAGCACGAACAACACGATTAAAATACAACGAGGCAAAATTGGAGTGCTATTTTAATAGCCTTACCAGTGCTATTGATCCCTAATAGCACAGGTTACCCATGCTATTACTCGCTAATAGTAGGCCAACTCTTGTTTAATCATTTGCAGTGTAGCTAAACTATATAGTGCACTAACTATCTGTGCATTTCAGAATTAACTTTCTCAGATTCTTCGCGATGGCTCTCCTCCTAATCTGCTACAAAATATTACGTTGATTGTCCTATTAATATCAAATAGCACGCTTACCCATGCTATTACTCTTACTAATTAATAAGTGCATTTCGTTACACTTTTTAAAGAATAAGTGTAAAGTAGCAAGCTTTACTCATGCCGATATGAGAGCGAAATTTTGTAGCCAAGAAGTTGAATGTTTATTGACTCAGACTAGGCCATCCAAATATAGAGTATAAAGTGCATCTAGGAAAACAGCAGAGAATTCCATTACAAGTTCAGCACGATCGACAGATGATGATATTCCAGAAATCATATGTGGGATGCGGCTAAAATATTTACTTCCGGTCACTCTAAAGGAGGGTTTGACCGAACCCCCCAAACCCCCCTTGGCTACAGGTATGCTAGCTAACTTTGCAAGCTTACAAATAATATAAATTTTGTACTTACAATATTGAAGTCTAGAATCTTGAATTCTCTGTTCGATGAACTCAAAGTTTGTGAAGCTATAATTCATAATACATGGCTATTCAATTTTTTTAGCTCTGAGCGTAAGATATAACCTTACCGAATGATAAAGCTTCAGATTTTTGCAAAGCATTTAGACATAATGGGTTGTTCAATGGAAGTATTTCTGGATAAAAATTCAAAAAACTTAACACATGATCAGAATAATAACACGAATGTTATAAGTATCTTACTAGCTGGACTAAAGTGAATCGTAGGAGTGAAAATATTGCCTTCTGACAAACGTCGGCCTACAAATAATGCGAAATTATAATGATATAAAATGGAATAAAATGAAAATATGTTACCAGTTTTTTTACTGAGATGCCCACTTGTAATAGTATTGGCACTGAATGATGAAGCCAAGGAAGACATAAGAGATTTTTCTGATGTAGATCGATCTGCACGAATAAAAGGAAGTTCACTAAGAGCAATCAATCACCTTGCATATGTGAGGCAATTACAATCCTTCCAATATATTTATCATTCGATATGTTTAGCAACCAAAGGTCAGCAGATGCCATCAAGTTTATTTATTTGGTACTATGTAGCTGAACTTTAGCTTATTCAAATCGTTATCCTGATATCAGAATTTATTTATAAACCAATACAATAACATCTTGCAAAAGGTGCAATAACAGAGTGGTTAGGTTAGTCACATTGAATTAGTCTTAGTGTATAATTTATTTAGGATTATAACATTGTAAAAACTGAAATATTTTTAATAATGTAGCATTTATATAAAAATTAAGTGTTGAACAATAATGTATCTATAACTTACACAACTTTGTTTTGCTTTGTAAGTATATGAATTCTTCATTAATTTTCACCCATAATGTATGATACTTTTCTAGTATCAATGACATATCTTGTATTCTATTTTTCAAAACAAGTGAAAATCTCTCTGGGAACAACCAAAACACGCATATACTTCCTTCACTAAATTTATAATAGTACATCGCAGATGCAAAGTGGGAAAGCAGTGGCACACATTTATTTACAATACAATCTCGCAAGACTTCCAAACGAGATAATGTAAATGTAGTGATATCTTCTTCGATGTCAAACTTGATTGTGAGCTCAACCACAGAATCTGGGATGTCGTCCATTTGATGCCGCCCTTTCCAACATTTGATAAATGAAACGACTAATGTTGTTCGCTTAAAATCCTTAATTTTTTTAACATAGCATTCTATTTCTTGTGACAGATTTGGGATTTTACATTTCATTATCAAATATTTTAACATTTCATAGTCCAAAAAATTCCATAGATTTAAACTTAACATCTCCACAAATTCATCGATCTCTGCAATTTGTTCTACTTCAGGTTTGAGTTTACACCATAGTGGAGTGATACTAGCACCAATATACCGTGGAATAAATCTAATATACTTTTTAACATCGTATATTGAGGTTCCGTTTTTTACTAGATAATCTACAAATTCAGTAACTAGATCAGCAAACTCATCTTCCAGTAACTGCACTTGTTCTTGTAAATCAATAAGCTCTGTAAACAAATGCCAATTGTATTAGACAATAATATTAAACACTATACTTTTGATATTACCTTCATCAAGCGTGCCACTAAATGAAGATACTATAACATCATCCTTGATCGGTTTCGGGTTGTCTGTCACAAATGGAAGATACAATAATAATTGCTATTATTAATGTGCTTAGAAAATAGTAGAAAACATTACACAACTGTCTGTAGCACATCACCTCAATTCTTAAACAAAATAAATATAGTTATAACAAAAAGCGAAGTATTTTAGCATCACATTATCATAAACACTTTATTATTGGTCCATAGGCAGTGCCAAGTGAATCCCAGCATTATTTACATACTAGCAAGTACCCGCCACACAGTCTCCCATTCCGGCGGTCAATTACTGTTTGCACATTACCTGGAGTAGCCCTACTCAACCACAAATAGAAATTCTTGTAGGAGTCAGCCACCCTTTTAACGTACCGTTTAACAATCATGGTAATTTGTGGCAGAAATTCAGGTATAAAGGAGGTGGGGCATTCACCACTTCCACATTCTCTAGAACAAATTTGGTACGGCCATGTCCCCAGACCCTCCGTGTGCTTCACGCGTTATGTGGGTCTGGCACACTAGACTACTATTACACCGGCTTTTTAGTCACTTTCTACTAAATGTGACGATTCTTTACCAATTCATGTAAATATGCCGCTTTACAGAAGTGTTTAGGCGAATGAATTATTCACGAATACAATCACCATCGGTCGTCAGTTGTCGTCATTACTGACACACAAGTGTATTATTATATAGATAACTGTATCTTTGAAGAACAGTAGAATAATTCTAAAACAATTGGAAAGTTTCAGGGAATAATTTGACCCTAAGAATTTATTCTAGACCCTCTTTTTATAGTGATTACAACAGACAGAGCTCAATGTCTAACACTAGGTTAACACTGCACGCATGCACAGTTACCCGTACTATTTCACTTGGCTAACATGGTATTTCACTTGGTTACGCACTATTTCACTTTCCCCATGCAGTTTCAATCGAACAGTGATTTTTCCCATACATTTTTGAATGGGCAATTTACGCTCCATACTAGCTATTATTATTATTATTATTATTATTATTACTATTATTATTAATAGCTGATTCTCTAGTTGGAATAAGTTGATCAAACTTCTCTTTGTTTTTACTAACAATGTCAAATATAATTTTAATATAATTTTTTATAATTTTGGGGCTAAGCTTATTGCAAAAAAGGAACAAATCTAAAATTGTAAGGGGGTGGGAGTCTTCATAAATATTGCAAGATGTCTTCCTACGGATTATGTTCTGTTCATAGTATCTAACTATTCATTTATACAATAACTAGCATTATAATAATTTTTTTTGTTGCCTACGATTTGAACTGTGATAAAATAGTTGTATCAGAGGGGAACATTGTGAACTTATAAATCAATGAATACATAGTCTAATTATTACAACAAATACTCACCTGTATTATCATGTGCTGGTACATCAATACCTTGTTCCTTCATATTCAATAAAAGGATTTGAATTATGTCCTTGTATGTTTCTCTGTGGGACTGAAATTCTGTTAATATAACATAGAAATTCTGTGCATTCAATTCAACTTTGTCTCGTAGTTTTTCCACCAGCTTCCCTGACTTTTCCAATGGTGTTAGCGGACATGTAGCACTCAATACATAGTCATGAATATCTTTATTGATGATATAATTACGCTCAAGAAAATGAACAATATCTCGATTATCTTTCAGTGCTATTTCCAATTTATCCATGCAGTTTGTAATCACAGTGTATTCAGGAGAATATGGTTCCATTGCTATTCTGTAACAAAAAGTAACACATTATAATATTCTAGTCAGATAGAAAAACATACTGACACAACATCAGTGTCCATTGCCAATTATTTTAATTGGTGAGTGAACGAAGCAAGTGAGACACTATCATCAAGGGTAACACAATTGAAAATAGGGGATATTTGTTTTTATATATTATATGGATGTACATAGTTATGCCATTTTGTACTTGACTTCGTGTTTTTGTGTTTGTTTTGTGGTCTACCCCTTCCCATACCTCCATTTAAACAGAAGTTTTTGGCGTAGCGATCCCATATCATCCAAGGAAATGCAATTGTTTACCCCTTTGTATTAGGTTGTCTCTAAATGCCATAATATGCATTTGGGTCTTACAAACTTACTTTTAGACTCAACACTGTGCAGTAATTCTTTAGAACTTCTTGTTTGTTTTTTGATTTTGTTTTTTGTTGTTGTTTTTTTAAGTCGCAAAATGTTATGGCAAATGGTTACTATGGTATTGAGACACTTTACCAGACATAATTTCCAAAACTAGGTCTTTTGTAGTAGCTGTGAGTGCTTGTTGTCAAAAGCTACTGGAAATTCAGACAATCAGAATGACAGACTACAGATAATACCAGTACTCAGGAAATTGATATATGGAAGTAGTTCTGTAGTGTTAGCTAATGGTAACTGCGGCTAAATACTTATACTTTTACAAATAGACTGACACATTCTCTTGAAGTGTTTCATTTGTGCATAAACTTGCTTGCAATTTGTGCTCAAGCACATCACTAGTTATACCACCATTATATATGTCATACATGCCCTTCCATACGTGCACACATGTATGCATACATGCATACGTACATACATATGTACATGCATGCATACACACATACATACATGCACGCATAAGTACATACATACATAAATACATACATGCATACACACATACATGCACACATTTATACACACATACATACACATATACATACACAACATACATACATACATACTGAACGGTTAAAAGAAAACACGACAAAAATTCTGTATTATAGTGGTGTGACTAAGCAAGCTACATATGTAGTCTCAATAAGGCGACCCTTTACCAACCAGATTGTTATATGGAGAAAGAGGAAGTATTGAGAATCATCACAGCACTACTACAAAAAGGTACTTTGAATTTGCAACATTCAGTGTGAAGTTTAAGAGGCAGGCGGTCTACTACACCAATATGGTTTTGACGCTGTTTGGCTTCCACAGCAAGTGTTGAAATTTCATAATTGGAACACCTTTTTAGGGTGCTGCTGACTAATTGTATAAGTTTAGAGAGCAATTATTTGAAGTAATAACAGTGTAGTGTATCAGCATTCTGCAGTCAAAATGAATATATTCCATCTTCACAATACACTGAAAAGTGGCAAAGTGCAGTAGCTATTTAGCAACAAACTGAATTCGACGTAGCATAGTTTTTTTCATGGCTCCTATGCAAAGAAGTTAAAGTAGTCTAACTATACTCACCATTACTACACCGAAGAGGTAATCATAATAGCTCTCATAAATTGATATGGGTTGTTAGGGGTGATTGAAAATGTAAATAGCTAAAACAAAATATCCCCAAGGCCAGCCTGCTTCGCAAGTTATTAACAAAAAGTACATTACTCTTCTTACATCTTATATTTTTCAAGTTGCTTTACCAATTTACATATTTAGTCACTCATGCATTAAAATAGGTCCTACGTCTCTTGTTTATTTGCCTGTGTCTCACTTGCTTCCGTCTTACTCCTTTTCATAGATAATCAAAGGGAGTCACAAGTCTAAGTGCTGTCATTCATTATGAAATAGGTTTTCTTGTGATGAGTTAATTTCCTTGTTTTCTTTCTTGTACTCTGAATTTCAAGTGAACAGTTTGCCTGTTATGTGTAACTTATGTGTCTGTCCGTAGAGGGCAACTCACAGTACACTCTACCTGCACTTTTCATGCACAACTTAAGGAAACTCATTTGCAGATTTCAGGAAATATGAGATTTCTCAGAAATGATGGCCCTGCAAGTCATGACCATTTCCATGAACCAGTACCGATTGTCACTATTTTACTTGGTAATGATCTGGCTTGAACTTTTGAGTTAAAAAGCAAGATTTTGGATGCTAGGAGAAAGCTCGACATAGCAAGATAGTAAAATAGCGGGGATTGATTATCAAATTCGCTGTTCCCCCTAAATGCAGGATGAGGTGGGCATTAGAACCGCTAAAACACATTATTTCTTTTTACCACGCTTGAAAAAACAGCTATTTCAGTGTGTTCCTAAATACTACTCTGAGAAATACCTCGATTTCAGCGCGCTTGCAGTCAAAAGGGGATACATTTTAACTTTAGTGTGCAGCTAAACAAGAGCTACACTTGAGCTTCCTCGAGAGTTTATGCTAAGAGTTGTAGCTCATAGCAAGCTCTCTCTTCTAATTATGCGTAATTTTATACAAAGAGAATAATTTAAGGTGACTAAGAATAAAAATTTAGTAAATCTAACTGGATGAAATATATCTAGCTAGCTGTCATTTGTGTTGCAGCAATAGTTCTGTTTGTAATTAAATTTTCACTATTCTAAAATCATATTGATATGTTGCAATTACTTACCTCAATATAAAATGAATTCCAAGTAATAGGGCTGTCATGGGTTATAAGTTTTGACTCCCACAATAAGCTGGTACAATTATCCACACTGAGTAGCTAATCTGTTCTTCTGTGAGATAATTTCCTAAGATGACATAATATTTTAGCTTTAACTTTTTATTCTATGCATCACTAGATACGTCCAAACTCGTAACCAATAATTGCTATAGAATAGCCTGCAAACTAACTAAATCACTTAGTACTACTGAAACTCACAAATTTCCTTAGCCAAATTGATTTCCTAGCTAGTTTATTTTCAATTCAAATAAGCTTTCTATTCTCCGACGCAAAGAAAGAAAAGGGGAAGGATTGTCCGCCCTTCAATGGCATGCTCGCTATTTTTAAACATAACATTCCTGGGAAGCCGACTGGGGGCGCGTAGATGCCACTCACGCGGGGTACTGCTATTGGTTCGTTTTATGGATGCGTATGATGGGACAATTTTTTTTTTAAACTGTAATTTTTAATACGCATGCGTAAACTGGTACTACAAAGTAAAAAGACAATAAATATACAAAAAGATCAGGCTACACCGTCCAGGGAGGGGGGTATGGTGGGGAGACGATGGAGCCACAGCGATGCATTGCCCCGCCATAACGCAACTGCCACGCGGCCAAACAGGTGACTGGTAGTTGGGGTGGAGTCAGAAGTGCCGCAGCGATTCTCGAAGGCCCTGTTGTTGTTTTTTGTTTTTTTTTGTTTGTTTTTTAAATAAAAATAAAAAGACAAAGAGGTAAAAGATCAGCTATACAACTGGTAAAAAAAAAGACAATAAATATACAAAAAGTTCAGACTACACGGTCCAGGGAGGGGGGGGTCCAGGGAGGGGGGGGGGGGGGGGGGTATGGTGGGGGAGACGGTGGAGCCACAGAAGAAATATACAAAAAGGTCAGACTACACCGTCCAGCACAGCCGTTTCATTTACCGGATAACGAGCACTTAGCCGTCAAATTTTTTCTCCCTTGGCAACTCCTCCTAGTAACCATGGGTTTGATAATAGAATTAAAGCTCACACAATTGAATTTCACCTAATCACTTACGTGAGATACAGGAAACCAAAGTACATTAGTATCTAGATCGACCCTTAAAAAAAGAAAATGCGTATTGTTGACCCATGCGGCGCAATCCACGGTGATAAAGAAATATCTGCAAGTGGTGTAG
>WLWD01006177.1_pt1 | contig 44313 bp, 40 predicted proteins | sample 6712731 | NCBI WGS metagenome assembly WLWD01 (sample SAMN12718690, study PRJNA576275) | sponge metagenome | isolation source: marine sponge | host: Mycale hentscheli | place: New Zealand: South Island, Marlborough, Capsize Point | collected 2014-11-01 | reverse complement strand
GTCGTCACGGCAAGGAATCCGACTCATCAGAGTACATGGCTTCCGTATTAGTGTGGCAGGAGTAGCTTGTGTGTTCACAAAGTTGCTTTAGTTTTGTCTCACATTTTCCCCCTTGACCCCTTCAATTGAGAGGAGTCTATTGGATGTAGCTGCATGTATTTATTGTTTTCAATTTACATTTAATTTCTCCTTACCGAGAGATGCTCACTCTTTCAATGTACGACCATTGTTAACTTTCTGATTTACGTCTGAAACATAAAATATGAAATAAGCGAAATTATGAAAAGAAAAACGAGTATGAATAAAATAAAATAAAAGCAGCTGTCATATAATAAAGAGTGCTGTTATAATGTTGTTATTTTTAGCCAAGAGTGACTAAGTCTTTCAAATTTCTCTCTGCACAAGAATGTGCAAGTACTGTAGATAGCGAGACTGTTATAAGCTGTCATGGTTCCTGTACTTCGTGCTTATTAGTTCTTCATCTTCTTGGGTTGGACCACGTGGCAAGATTTTGAGAATTTAATGTTTTGGATAAATAAAAACATCAACTTGTACACAGTTATGGGTTTTAAGCAAAAATTCTCTTTCTTTTCACTGTCTTCAAATGAAGAAGTGATTAAGTAAAGAGAACAATTATTTTTTATAACACAAGAGTAATGAAGATCTAAGTTCCTTTCCCTTATGAATTATTATCTGCATTATGTAACAATACTTTGATTTTCTTCATGTGAGCTTAATCAAATTTTTATTATTATTTTTTTTTTGTTCAGATTTTATGCTGCTGAAATCACATCAGCTCTGGCCTACCTCCACAGTATGAACATTGTCTATCGAGATCTCAAACCAGAGAACATCTTGTTGGATGCCCGGGGGCACATCATCCTGACTGACTTTGGCCTGTGCAAGGAAAACGTCGAGTTCGGCGAGACCACGGCCACATTTTGTGGCACGCCTGAATATCTGGCCCCTGAGGTACTCAGGAAGCAAGACTACGGTCGGTCCGTGGACTGGTGGTGTCTGGGCGTGGTCACATACGAAATGGTCTACTCCCTTCCGCCTTTCTACTCACGTGACGTGGCTGAAATGTACGACAACATCCTCCACAAACCCCTCAAGCTCCGCCCACACATCTCGCTGAACGCCAGGAATCTTCTGGAAGGACTTCTTCAAAAAGACAAGTCTGTACGGCTTGGTTCCGGTCAGGGGGACGCTCGGGAAATCATGGACCACCCATTCTTCAAATCCATCGATTGGGAGAAGCTCTACAAGAAAGGCTACGAACCTCCGTACAACCCCAATGTGAAGGGAGACTTGGACCTAAGACGGGCAACGAGGTGTGTGTCAGTGTGGCCGATGACACGTTTGCAGGTTTCTCATACGTCCCCCCAACACCGGAGGAATTGATGTGACAAAAGAACTTGCAAATGATCTGATGACAAGCCTTTTTTTTCTTTTCCTTTTTTTTTTTTTTTGCACTGTGTCTGTGTAGTGTGTGACCTACCAACTTCGACTTAACTTCTGCTTTTAGTTTGAAGTATTTTTAATGGTACGATAATATAATAATTATAACAATTATGGCATTGATGTAATGCAGAAAAGGAGGGATTTAAAATCGGTAAAGTGTGGCTACCGTTAACTACTAACTAGGTAAAGTATCGCGACGAAGACTCTTTTGCACTTGGTTTACTCCTCTCCGACGTATATGACTAATGATGTAGCAGCTATTGCTATGTTGATGTTATTATCTCGGGCTGTAATATGGTTAAGGTGGGACCTAAGGTATTGAAATGGATAGCTATTGTGGGTAAGGAGCGCTTGAGCAAAAGCTAATAATTAGTATAATAGCTATGGCAAGAATTATACTGTCATGCAGGAATCTTGTACATTGTTTCGTGTGGTGTAATGCTCCTACTGCATGTGTCCTCCAATGGAGATGACAACCACTGGCATCAGAACCCAGATAATGCTCCTATAGCTCCTCAAACAAGTGGAGAACTTAACAAACTAAGACCGCTGCTAGAGACCCAAGGTTTCCTGGAGCATGAAATCAAGACAAAGTGGATCAGTCAGCGTATCACTCGGTGAGCTTGTTATGGGCTACGGGAGGTAGGAGGAGTCTTAGTTCGTACTCAAGTAGTGATAATTCAATCCTTCAACTTGTGTACACATCTTCTTTCCGATAATCCCCCCCCCCACTGTTCTATTAAACACGCTCAGTTTTAGTCCAGCTTCATCAATAGTTGGATAGATTAGTAATTCAATATAAGATTGGGCTTGATCCCTTACCAGCTCAGGTAATTGTATTCCTCCACAACGAAGACTTGAATCATTCTTGCCAATCAATGAGTGAAGAGACTGAGAAGAAAGAAGTTGGCCATAATGTCCTTTTTATGGTGTCAGGTCGTAATGATGACATGGTGGTGTTTGTCTGATATTTAGTCTTGTAGATTCGTGGGAGAAGGCTCAAGTAGAGCTCCACGGAGAGCAGCCATTTCTTTTCAGTGATCACAAGAACATCCTTCTATTTCCTGGACTGGTGAGTGGGTCCATGGCTGTGTGGAATGGAAGCAAATTGTTAAGTGTGCAGATGTTTGTATGTGTGTGTGTGTGTTTTCTATGTGTGTGTGTATGTATGTGTGTGTGTGTGTGTGTTTATGTGTGTGCAGGGTTTCATACAGACTATGGAATTCTCTCCCCCCCCCCCCCCCCCCCCCCTAATTTTTTTTACCCCGACTGATTTTTTTCATGAAAAAGATTTAATGATTAGCATTATAATGTGAAAAAAATTACAGCCTTACTCTACGGTTAGTTTGTTTAAAAATGTCCAACACTTAGCTTCAAAATTAACACTTTCTAGTTCAAGTCCTTCGATTGCAATTCGTAGTAGTCTATCTAAGTTTTCTTCCGACAATCTATTTCGTAATCGTGAGTTCACCATTTTCATGTGGCTAAAAGATCTTTCAACAGTTGCTGTTCCCACTGGTAGTGTCACCATTATGTTGATGAGTGTGAAGGTCTCAGGGAAGAGTCCAAGGTAAGCTTCTGCGGATGGATTTCATTGAATGGTTCCTGAAATGTTGGACTCTGCTACTCTTTGGCAGACATTAACACATACTTTTCTTTCAAAAGAGCTCTACGAAATACTGGCCACTCTGATATTAATCCATCACCATCTAACACTTCTGGTGATTTGAAAACCGTGCCAAAGTGTTCCACTTCTTCACCATAAAATGCCGCTAACTGTTTGATTTCGTTGTTTCCATAGGAGTTGAAGGAATCCTGGTTGGAACTAGGTAACTGGGCAGGATTGAAGAGGGACATCGCTACCAAAATGCTAACTTCTTTGCTAGAAAATCGATTATGTATGTTTTCTATGACAGTATTGATGCAAGGAATAGCAACAGTGGTACGAAATTGCTCAAGGGAAGAAATGGCTAATGTTTTGCTTTTTGTCTTGTAATCCCAATGGAATCGTGAACTAAAATACCAACTCAGTTCCCAGATTTTCTACTGTTTTGCTAACTTCTGAACACCATTCAGAATTGCTGAGTTGTAAATATTTGAGATGTTCCACAAAAGGTTTCGAACATCATTTTTGATCTGGAAAAGTCTGCTGTTTTCCTCTGCATAAAGCAGTTGAATTTTGCCGAAGTTTTTAATATTTCAGAGAGAAGAACTACCGATGCAATTCCATTGAAACTGGTGAGCAGCAATTGGACTTCGTAAGCCTCAGCATCACCTGATGCCTCACACAGTTGCTGCAGGGTCAATATTATGGCTGGGAGTTCTTTGCGAATGGCTTTCACGCAGCGCTCATGGGATAGCCAACGCGTGCTACTTGGTTTGACTATCTGGTAGATTCAAGATGGCCTGTACCTCATTCAACTGTCAGCTTTTGCATGGCAATAGAAGAACAGTTTCCAGAGACTGGTCATCATTCCAAACATTCTTTGAATTTGAGGAATACTTTGTGCAGCTTGATTACTCGCTAACTGTAAACGGTGACATGAGCAATGGGTGTAGATCGCATGCCTCAACATGTGCACGCATTCACCTTTGAACTCCTGTATGTTGTCCAGAGAATGTAGATGTAGATTCAGATGAACTCTCTCCTTCAGTAGTGTTTGCAGTACGCTTTCTTGAGCAAAACCCATGACAATGCACAGTGTACAGCACATGGGTATCTTGAGCTCTATTTGGAAACGCTAGCCATTTAGTAGTTAATCAACAGTTTCATTCTTGGTTGACAACATTAAGTATAAGCTCAAAAACATTTAATTAACACTGTGCATTTTAAGACACTAATTATGAAGTGATGTGCCCTCCTTGTCAATTCTTTTTTTGTAACTCTATAAATCTCCTTCCCCTCCCCAGGAAAAAAAAATCCTGTATGAATCCCTAGTGTATGTATGTATGTGTTTTGTGTTTGTTTGTGTGCATTCTCTGTGTGTGTTTTAGTATAATGAAGTAATCTAGTATGTAATAATGCACTAGTCTGTAAGTAACAATGACGACAGTGCGTATCCATGGATATTTCATGAGCTGAGCCCAGTTGGTAAAGTATCGTCAGTAATGAAGTTGTCGTCAGTAATGAAGTAGTCGTCGTGTGTAGGTATGATACAGCTGGGCCGGTTGGTAAAGAGTTGTAAATGGTGGTGTGTGTATACATATGGGTCAAGAGTAGTAAGTGAAACTGAGCAGACAAATGTGACTAAACCCAGTGGTCGAGCTATTCTTACATATTTGCAAAAGTTTGTACATCAAGCGCCACTATGTGGCAGGGTACTTGCTAGTTTTAATATAATATATAAAGTTTTGTAGTCTTGTTAAGTTAAATACTTTGTTGTTGTTGTTGTTTTTTACTGTATTTACGTATGTGTGTATGTATTTTAATGCAGCTGTCTGAATATAGCGCGTATGACTTTGCCAACAATGCCTTCAAGGTATGTCGTGTGCGAGTAGTGTGTGTTGACCACACCCACACCAGGCCACTCCTCTCACTTGATGTATGTCGTTTCTGTCCGTGTACAGGGAGGCTATCTGGGGGAGCTGGTACAATGGAGTGACCTCATTTCAGTGAGCAGTAGTCTGCCTTAGGGCTGTAATAGAGAATCGGGGATTTTTTATGCCTTTTTAGGGGAAGGGGGGCTTTTTTCTCCAGAAATGGTTTTGGCCCTCCCCCTGAAAATTATTATGACCATAATGACAATTGCTACAAAATTTTAATTAATTTCAACCTCCCTGAAATTTCAGAAATATTGATTTGACCCCCCTCTCAAGTTTGGTTCTAAAACAACAACAGTAATAATGATATTAATGATAATAACAATATAATAATAATAATAATAATAATAATAATAACAATAATAATAGTGACAACAACAATAATGAAACAATAAATAACTCAATTAAGTAGGTTGATTCCGGCTCATGTGCTGCCGTAGACTCGAGTTGTTTTCCCAAGCAGTATGGAAAGGGGCGCTTGTAAAGAAATGAGCGCTTAACAGCGAGAGGTACATAAAAGCTGGAACTGAGCACCTGTCAGTGTTAGACAAGGAGCATGGAACGCTTATTATAAAGTGCTAAAATCCAGGAAGAAACCAAGGCACTTAACATAAAAACCACGCTTAATGAAGAGTGGGCACCTAATAACCCACGTTTATGGTAGATGATTCACATGATGTGTTGGTATGACACTACTGTGAACATGTCTGTGTGTATAGACGCTCCATCTCCTAGGTCACAAGGTCACCATCTGTACGTCTAAGGAGCAACTCAAAACAAGAGTTCCACTGGACAGTAAGTGGGTGTGGCACCTTACTCGTGGAGGAGGGGTGGGGCAGGAGTTGGAACATATGTTGTTGTTATGGTCCGATTACATCAAATTGTGCATGATAAATTTGTGTTGTGGCAATAATAATGTTATGAATATTCTTAACCCCTCCCCCTGCCCTCCCCCCCTCCCACCACACACACACACACACACACCACCACCACCACCATTCCCTATTCTATGTGTAGAGGAGGTATTTGATCTCGTGATCACTGATTATTTGGGGTTATTTGGTCTGAGGGATTCCCAGCACTTCTACATGTACAAGGTAACCATGACTACCTCACTAATTTCATATTTTATGTATTTACTACTTTTCAGTGTAAGATTCGAGTGTTGGATTCATTTGGGACGGAGCCTATGTGTGAGTTGTAGGTGTGACGACCCTTTAACCGTGTTGTCAATGCTAGACTAGTAGGACTTCAATTACCTGAACACGTTGGGACTGAGAGGTGTTCGGATATCTGAAATGTTCATAACTGAATACCATAGAAAAAGTATTATCAAGCACGGATGAAGGGGTGTGGTCAAGCAATTTTTCATGTCTGCACGTGCTACTATTAGATTTTGTGTGTTTGGATTGAAGTTCGGATAATAATTGAAGCTAGAAGTTCCTGCTACACACATACATGGAACACTTTTTTTTTTTTTTTTCCCTTTACTTTTTTTCTTTGCAAGAAATAACTTTATTATAGGAGAGTATACATATAGTAATTGTTGATGATGAACCTCTTCATCACTGGCGTGGAGCTTACTACTTGACCATCAAGCTAATCAACTTACTCTTGGGACACTTTTCTGTGGGAGGGATTGGGTAATAGTGGGACATGTACGGTTGGTTTACAGTTCTTTGCATCATGTAGTCAATTTTCGTACGAGAAAATTCTCCGCCAGAAATGCTTCTGATATGTTCAACATCTGGATGCTGGAGGACCCCAGGCAATTCTGGACTCTGTTCCCACACACTCCCGATAACTCCTTCTTGGGGTTCGTGGTGGAGGCCCCGCCCACTGTTGCACCAAAAAGTGATGTTGTGCGGAAGAACCAGGGCGTGCTGTACGGGAAAGATGGACGTTACTTGTACGGGAAGGAGAAGTTCGTGCGCCTCATAGCAGATATGGTGGAGGTCCATTCTACATTCAAGGTTTGGAAAAAATGTTAAGAAATGAAAGTTATATAGTTATTATAGATGCTTGCAGTTGAATTTACTATGAGGACCTTGCAAAGTTGAAGAAACTTGTTTTTAATATAATTATAGGGTGATCAGAAAATGGAACATGTACAACTTTACTTAAAACAGAACGTTATTTTCAACTCTGTAATATTTTCGAGTGTGCTACCAGAGTGCTCCTTTACAGCAGTATGCAGACAATTCAGAAAGAAGTTTGAATAGTCATAAAGGAGCAAGATGGCCACTCTATGTCAATGATCACACAGTTAACTTTTTCCTTTCCGTTTATATCTTTCATGTATCAGTTTTGTAGTGGACACAATTATCAGTTTAATAGCAATACCGAGGTGGTTTTATATTTATTATTTTTTAGGAAGCAGGGGGTGTTGAGCTTCCTCGCCACATTGTAAACCACGGCTTTCTGAATGCGGCCGATCTACAGAGGTAATCATATTATACCTCTGTAACCACACCTTACCGGCAGGATTTTTGTTATTTAGGCTGCTTCGTGAGTCTAAGATCTTCATTGGAATGGGATTCCCTTATGATGGTACTGAATGCATTAGCTGCAGGTTAGTGGTACTATTATGTCTTCCTGTTGACTGTGTTGTAGGTCCTGGACCATTTGAAGCTCTGGCCAATGGCTGTTCTTTTATTCAGCCTTACTTTGATCCTCCTCACAGCGAGAAAACTACGGTAGGTGGGGCTTGTTGGATAATGGGGCTAGTTTTTTTTATGTCATCATCATCATAATCATAATCATTATAATCACAATTATCATTATGTCATCATCATTATTATTATCATTATTATCATTATCATCATCATTATTATCATAATCATCATTATTATCAACATCATAATCATCATCATCACTATTGTTATTGTTTGCCTCTAGAGTTTCTTCAAGGGCAAGCCTACGACGAGGGAGCTGGACTCTCAAGTTCCGTATTTGCAACAATTTGTGGGAGAGCCTTACGTATGTAGGTGATTACTGATTACCCTTTACTAGGTGTATCTACATATAATAGCTCCGTACACTATAAATAGCTTGTATGTGTGAATCTACATACAGTTGCATGTAGATGTGCGTATGTAGATGTGTGTGGTTGCTATGTATGTGTGTGGTTGCTATGTATGTGTGCATGTGTGTGTGTGTTATTATTTTCAGGGCTGCATTTATTGGGAGCCCCCCCCCCCCCTGGAAATCCTTTAGTACATTACTAACATTTTGACTATGCAACAAGAAATCAAGTGTTGTTTTGCATGTTTGATGTACAACAGAATGTGTGTGTATTTTACTCTCTGACCCTCCTAAAAAATAGAAAGTTGCTTTGCCCTCCCCCACTCCCCCACCCACCCCAGATTCATTTCTGTATGTAGCCTCGTGTGTGTGTGTGTGTGTGTGTGTGTGTGTGTGTGTGATTGTTGTTGGGATGTGTGAGTACGTGTGCTATTGGTGTGTCTACAGGTACATACGGTGGATATTACAAACAGATCGGCTGTTGAGAATGCTGTGAGCAAGATACTGAAGAGAAGTTCTTTCGAATCTTTCATTCCTTACGAGTTCACTCAGAAGGTGACTGATTAGTGGAGAATAAATGGCTGCCTTCAGTGTGTATGTATGTGTGTGCTCGTGCATGCTTGACTGTACATACTGAAAACAGTTTGAATTTAATTTTTTTAAGTTTGGGATTTGGGCATGGGCTTTAATTAGGGATTACAGTTGTATTGGATTTGCAAAGCACATATCAATGGGTTGTTTTCACATCGAATCAAGTTAGTTGAATCAGAAACATCAGTGAGGGATTGCACTGTCAGATATAACCCTAATGTATTCCATATCCTCGGAACTGTGGTTTTCTCTTGTGAAAAAATACAGAACTGGGATACGATTATTTATAGATTTTAAAAGGATGCTCGTTTATAAATAAGTATTTTAATTACTGTACAAACTTTTGTACTCAGGGCATGCAATAATATCAATTGGTAACAGCTTTTTTAAAAAAATTTTTTACTTTTTTTAAATTTTTTTATTTTTTTTGTCGTGCTATCGTGTTGTTGTTCACGCCTTTTCATTCTCTTTTCCTCAGGGTATGATGGAACGTGTGGCAACTTATCTTTCGCACCAGAATTTTTGTGATGGTCCCTTGAACCTCGCACTAGGGAGTGTGGCCACAGCCAGCAGCGTCCAGCCTCACACCAGCCATGCCCCTTCAGAGGCAATTGACGGGCTACAGACGAGGGAGAGCTGCTATTGGTCAGACAGTGGGCGGAGTCATTGGTGGTCGCTGGACCTTGGCCGCGAGGTCTCCATCAGGAAGATCAAGATTACCAACACTGTGAGTGTGGTAAAGGGTGGTATAAGTAAGAAACTCGATGTGTGCACTCCAGAAAGTAGACTTTTGCTCTGTTTCGAGGAGACGTGTGCAGGCATGCCAGTTCTGATAGTTTCATCCATTGAACTATTCATTCTAAGGTGGAATGTTGGTTTATGGTGTGCATCATTGTAGTCGTCTGAAAGAATTAAATTGGTTGATGGAACTGAAAATCAACTTAAAGTGATGTAGAAATCTGAGCTGTTTATTGACTACCAGTTATAGATGAGTTGGTTGGTGATACTGAAAGCAAACCATCTAGTCAGTGTTTAAATCACTACCTTTTAACTAATGCAAGTATGTGTTATCTGATGAGGCGAACTTAAAGATAGGCTGATGGAGAGCTAAAGATAGGCTGATGGAGGAATAAAGATAGGCTGATGGAGGAATAAAGATAGGCTGATGGAGGAATAAAGATAGGCTGATGGAGAGCTAAAGATAGGCTGATGGAGGAATAAAGATAGGCTGATGGAGAGCTAAAGATAGGCTGATGGAGGAATAAAGATAGGCTGATGGAGGAATAAAGATAGGCTGATGGAGGGATAAAGATAGGCTGATGGAGGAATAAAGATAGGCTGATGGAGGAATAAAGATAGGCTGATGGAGGAATAAAGATAGGCTGATGGAGGAATAAAGATAGGCTGATGGAGGAATAAAGATAGGCTGATGGAGGAATAAAGATAGGCTGATGGAGGAATAAAGATAGGCTGATGGAGGAATAAAGATAGGCTGATGGAGAGCTAAAGATAGGCTGATGGAGGAATAAAGATAGGCTGATGGAGGAATAAAGATAGGCTGATGGAGGAATAAAGATAGGCTGATGGAGGAATAAAGATAGGCTGATGGAGGAATAAAGATAGGCTGATGGAGAGCTAAAGATAGGCTGATGGAGGAATAAAGATAGGCTGATGGAGAGCTAAAGATAGGCTGATGGAGGAATAAAGATAGGCTGATGGAGGAATAAAGATAGGCTGATGGAGGAATAAAGATAGGCTGATGGAGGAATAAAGGGCCTTTTCAGTAAGTAAAAGAAAAGTTCAAGAATGCCGTAACATTTTGATCTAGTAGTCACTCAAAATACGCACGCACGCACACACGTGCGCACACACACACACACCAAGGCTGAAATTTGCATGATTATATGAATTATTCAACTAATGCATTGAGTGTGATGTGCTTATCTTTGTCAGACGGTACAAGGCAATAGTGAAAGAAAGAGCAACTACAACACAGAACTAGCTAGTGTAAATTTGCTGTTTCCAATAGGCTTGACTTTGTTGTTAACTTATTCTGCAGTTCGAGTGGATGCTAGCCAAGTCCTGGGGCGATTATGCCCTCTTAAATCCATTTGTGGTGACCCTTACCGATTCTGAGGGTAGCAAAGTGGCGAGCAAGACTTTCCAGGACGGCAGAACATTCTACGTGTGGGAAGACGTATACAGAAGAGCCAGGCATGTGCGATTGGATTCCCTGCAATATGACAGCCCCAAGTACTTTGTGCTGTGCAACGTCGAGGTTTATGACGGCTCCAGTGAGCGTGCTCCGTGGCCCTCTTTGTCACTCCTGTCCGTAAAAATCTCGAAGCCGGGGCAGTCTTGCAAGAGGGTGTGTGCTGATGCTCAGATGGTATGCGAGCATGCTCACTTCAGATTTCTCAACTCTCGCAAGGCCTTGAAGAATGCTTTCAAGTGCTCATCTTCTCGGGCAATAAGTCAGAAGTAAGTTTCGAGTCATTCCTTTGTTCATTTTGTGTTAACCGGCTTTTGGAGGTTGTTACGGTGGGTACACTGGGGGATTCCCAGGGGATAGAAAGAGCAAGAGAGAGAGGTGCAGAAAGCGAAGTTTTGTGAAACTTAACTTCCTATATAGGCAAACATAATCATGAAGGAATGTGTTATGTATGTGCACTGCATTGTTCGACATTCCTTCTTTCTGGATGCTGTTTTAGGCTAGAGAGTAAAATAATGTAAAAATACACCACAGCCCTGGCCTTCAGCTGACTCAATAGAGTAAGGTAGTGAAGTATGCAAAGATCAACTACCTACGCTTGTATCTGCTGAGAAAAAAGGAAGCTTGATTTACAATCCATTGATTCAGAAGAAGCCATTTTGCCCCTCCTGAGAATGTTCCCCCCCCCCCCTTCCACTCCCCTGTTATGACCTTGTGATGACATTTTCTACAATCTTATCTATTTCATGGAAAAAAAACAAAAAACCCTGAAATTAAAAGTGTTAATATGTCCCCCTCTGAAGTTTTGTTAAAAAAACACCCTCTACATGCATGTATTTGCTTTGCTTTTTTAAAAATTGTAGTTGTTGTTCCCCTATAAAGGTAAAATGTGAAGGTCATGGAAGTTGTGGGTTGTTGTAGCTCAGTGGTTAGAGCACTGGTGGCTAAAGCCAGGGGTCCTGGGTTCGATTCCCCGGCGACAACTAAGATTTTTTTCACATTTTGCCTTTGCTTTTCTCTAGACCCTTTTAAGTGAGAAAGTTTCAATTTAGTTTTTATGAAGGGTCAGAACTTGTTAATTGTTCCCCTTGTCTTGTGTATTCTCCGATCCTCTCCTCTTTTTTCAGCTATGTAGACTTCCTCCCAGCTTACAGCGTATCACATGACGACAGCCTTGGACTGATGGCTGGCACATGTGTCACTAACGAGAATTCCATGCTCCTGTCATGTGCGGGTAAGGTGGGCGTGTGAGGGGCATGTCAAACAGTTCCAGTTACCCAATGATGAGATCATAAATTAGTGTTGACATCCTTCATAATTAATAGTTCATTAGCTATATGTACCATGACTACCAGTGGTAATTAACAATTCATCTATGGCAATTGGTTGGACGTAATACAGTGGAACATCTAATAGTGAACTCTCTGATGAGCAAATTACCTCTATTTTGTGAACTTTACACACTTGCCCCCCCCCCCCCCCCCCCCCTTCAATAGAATATGTATTGTTTATAACCTCTTAAAGCAAACCTCTGATTCGTGATTGAAGTCCTGGTCCCAAGTTGTTCTTAGTTCAGAGGTTATACTGTTGTATGTAATGAGTTAAGTTATTGTTTTTTTAGGTCGTCACAAAAATTACAAGAGATTATGTCCATGCAGACGTTTCAAGAAAGGTCAAATTGCAGTTCCTCCTGAAACTTAATATTTGTTTACACAATTTTTTAGCATTAACACCTTTATCTGAGGAAAGTAAAAATTTGTCATTTTCTCTCAACCCAATCAACTGAGTTATGAAATTTATGAACTTATAAATAATTATGAAAGAACTTGCATTGTTCTATTTAATAACTTTTACTTGTTGGACTACACGTGTCAATGAACTTTAATTATGAAAGAACTTGCTGTTACTTGTTGGACTACACGTGTCAATGAACTTTAATTATGAAAGAACTTGCTGTTACTTGTTGGACTACACGTGTCAATGAACTTTAATTCTAGAATGTTTTGACTAAGTTAGCTTTTAATAGAACGCATTGTTGCTATGTGCAGTCTGAATTTCCTGCCATTATGTATGTGATTATGTATGTGTGATGTCCACAATAATAATTGGTTTAAAAAATTGAATTGTTTCAGATAATAAATTAGAAAAACTTGTTAAAATGCACATGACATGACGTGAATAAATAAATGAGAAATGCGTCACTAGCGCAGTATGTGATTGACATGCTCCAAACGTCTTGTGGTGATAGTGATAATTATTAAGATTGATTCTCTAAACACATCGTCTCTTCTCCCCCCCCCCCCCCATGGACTTAAGTCACCCCAGCAACACTTTCTTCACCTTCTTGGCAGCCACTCCATCATCTTCTTCGCTGCTGGAATTACTGCAGCAGTCATGGCCGTACCGACATGCCTCTTCATGCACGCACATCGGCGAGCACAAATACTGCAGCAGAGGCACGCGATACTTGCCGCAGAAATCCACAAACTTCACCGTCTGGAAGTGGGGGTTAAAGTACACACCTTTGCACTTGGGGTTGTCACACTGCTGGGCACCGTTCAAGTAATGTACAAGGAAAGCCGGCAACTTCTCAATGCTGTAAGGGATTCTCTTTTTCTTCACATAATTACCAGCAATTTCCATCAGCGAAGGAACGGTTTGTGGCCACTCCTTGATGAAGCGAATGACCAGAGGGTTGTTCCGGAGGCTCAGCTCTTCCAGATTGACGAGGTTGATCAAATCTTGGGGGAGGGTCTGCAAGTGGTTGTCATGGAGAAGGAGGGACCTGAGGTTGGAGAGGTTTGTGAGTTGCTTGGGGAGGTGAGTGATCTTGTTGTCGCAGAGCACCAGTCCTGTGAGACTTCCCAACTCGCCGAGCTCCACAGGAAGTTCTTCCAAGTGATTGCCGCCCAGGTACAAATAGTCAAGCCTAAAAACATGTCAAGAGGAGAGAGAGAGAAAGAAAGAAAGAAAAAGATATCATATTTAAGTTTTCCCCAAAATTCAAAGTGGTTAAGTTTGTTGTTATGCTTAACCTGCAGAATAGCTAGTCTATAGAATATTTGGGAATATGCTAACTATGTCTTTGATACTTAGAAGCCTAAAGTTGACAATAATCCAACTAGACCACACTGATAAGGTTCTTGCATTGAGCACATGAATCTGAAAAGTTTGTACTTGTGGGAAGCCATTATACTCAACTGTTTACAATTTAATTACCACTTCCCCCAGGGGCCAACCCGTTGAGTGTCATGCATTCACAGTAACCTTGAGCATGTATATCAGCAGCAATAAGTGAAGCATTACAAGAAAAAGCATGACCACAGGAAGACAAGCTAACTGGTACGGCTTCAGCAGACTGGAATGACCAGACGCCATACAACATCGGACATGCAGAGCATCTTTGCCAATTAACAAAACGAGGCCAGTAAAAGGAACGTGCAGATTACACACACTAAATAGTTAATATCTTTCAAGCTATCATATTTTTATATCACTAAGCACATCCATTTACTTAGAGCGGATACGATTGAAAGGCTGTCAAAACTAACTGTAGTGTCTGTTCTTCCATACAATTCACAAGCCACCACACCTTATGTGCATGCATAAACACACACACACACACATGCACACACACACACACACACACACATGCACACACACACACACACACATGCACACACAGTGCAGCATTCATCGTTGCTATTATGCTGCAAATTTGTAGTAAGGAAACTGAACATATTCTTCTAAATTAGGAATTATAACAAAGAGATACTCAATGTATTGAAGAAATGTTTCCTCTTCCATAGTTATCACACAATTCACAACCTTTGCTGACAATGTGAAAATATATAACTAGTATCACAAAGACATAGTGCTAACACCAGGATGACAATTAAAACGGGCACTATCGCCAAACCTAATAAAGCAAAAACGGACCTATTACACATGATGGTGGAATTTGAAACCAACTTGTGAAATCTGTGAAATGTCCACTCCATATACCTCAGTTATAATGAAATACTATTGGAAAAAATTAACTACTGAGTACTCATCCATGTAAATAATTTGAAATGTAATTTCTGGTTTCATAATTGCCCATTAGTTCATGCACATACTCTAAATACATCTCTAAATCTCTCCTCTTCTCTATTTAGTCATCTCCAAGATAGTCCATGAAGAGGTTTAGTCTTTAGATGAACCTGACCACACTCCTCTCTCTCTCTCTTACTCACTTTCGACTTACGAGAGTGTCCATCACTCGTCACATTTTCTAAACTATCTCTCTCATGTCCAATTAATTATTAGATTTATGTGTTAATTGATTTATGTTCTAATCCATTCCACAAAAAAAATATTTACAAAGCACTTGTAGAAATCATATATTTTTAAACTTACGATTTCAGGTTCTTGATACTTGGTGTAATATATTCTATGTGATTTCCTCCTAAATGCAAAATCTGCAGATGCTGCAACATGCAAATCTGATCTGGGAAATTCTGAAATCTATTCCCACTTAAATTCAAGTCTCTGAGCCCCTTCAAGTCACCAAAACCTCGAGGCAAGCATTTTAATTGATTCCTCTTCAGATTCAAAATCTTCAACTTGTTGAGGAGACTTATGTCCGGAGGAAGTTCAACTAGCGCATTATTCGACAAGTCTAACTCGGTTAGATTGCTGAAGAAGCGACAAACATCTTCAGGGAGATATGTTAGCCTGTTGTGGGAAAGGTCAACACTTGTGATTCCAGAGGTTAAAATTTCTTCACCTATTTCCGAAAGGTCAGCAATTCCCAGGTTGGAAAGGTCCATCGCTCAAATTGGCAGCTCCACCGACCAGACAGTTCACATCGCTTTTATACACTCCGCAGAGGAGAAGCAGCCGCTAAAGAATAATCGGCAGAAACGTTTAGGGGTGGGGAGGGGGTGACTTGTATACACGTTGGCATATAATTGCTTCAATTCAGTCGTCGGCCGGAATTCGTTACTAAACACCGCATTCTCATTTTTTATGTTAATTATTTCCGGACATGGGAACAAGCCGCACCCACCATCATTAGCCACACCTCTCTAGCCAACGTGTGATGCTGTAGAGAGCCCCCAGAGAGAGAAGATCAAGGAGTGCTGCTTGCTGGACTGTGGCGAGAGATGGAGAAGAAAGATGAGGAAGCGTCGCCTTCTTCTGTGGCGATTAATACGGAAGAAGTTAGCGATCCAGAATTAGATGAACTGCTGGACTGTAAGTGTTTGGCTTCCATTGAGCTCAGTTTTTAGGCTTTATGGATTATGATTAGAGGTCGTGCGGGTGACGTCAACTAATGACGTAATTACGAGGTGGAGGGCGCTTGTTGTATAAAGTCCCCTAGAGGATAGCAGGGGTTTTAAAATTGCACCTATCCTGATAATCCTCACTTGCTAGTTTAGTGTAAAAAATGTCAGGTTATGATCAGTGCAGAAGCTACCTACTGATAATTGTAACCCAGATTGGGCAACCACGATATGGATTATTTCCAGGGGTTAGATCCCAAAGTAGCTTCATAATGAACTGTTTTATTTTGTTTCAAAGTCCTATGGAGGGAGGATACATGGATAAATAAATGGTGGAACAGTCTATTTTAATTAAGTGTTTGTTACAGTTATATTACTTTAGGTGAGAAAGTTTCAATCTAGTTATATTACTTTTATAGCTAAGTGACTTTATTCTGGAGACCAAGGATATCCATATGGAATTAATAAGCAAGAATGGCAGAAGTGAAAACCTCCCTCTGATGCTGTGATACAATCTGCATGAAGCAAATTCCATGTTTTGCTTCGAGGTTGCATTGATTGTTGTTTCTGTGTTTAAATGAATGGTTTGTTCTAAAGTTACCTGCACAACGGTATTTCATCAAATTGAGCTTATTTTAGCAATCAAGTTATACAGATAAACTTTAGAGATTGAAACATCTCACATAAATTTATTAATTCTAAATAGTCCAAGTAACTGGATAATAAAGATTATTATATAGTGACTGTTGTTGAAGTCTGCTGTCACCAAGTTTAGGAAGAAAATATAGCATCAGGCTAATTCTCTTCTTCTTTGGCCTTATTTTGGAAAACTATTTTTTGTCCCATTCATTTTCTGATGGTGATTGATATGCCCCTTGGCTGGATGCTTATTATCCTTTTTTTCTTTCCTCGTACTTGAAATCTCAGCTCTAGGAGCTGGAGAAAGTAATTTGTAATAATAATAATAATAATAATAATAATAATAGCATTAAAATTATAAAATGTCAATAGAATGCTCAGCACACCCAGAATGGCTACAGCATTGACTACAGCATCCCCCCTTGCAGCACTGCCACTGAAAAAGGTAGAATGAACTATTATCCAAGGTGAAATAAATAAAGACAAAAATATGTGTTGTTCTTTGTAAACGATTAACCTGAGAAAAAAAATGAATATTTACTATTCTTTAATATACTATGCGTTGAATTTTTGGAATTCTGTTGGCCTAGACTTAAATAGCCTGGAGTCTTGCACACCATCCAACCTTCACTAGCTAAACCTTCAGAATCATCCCAATTACAGAGCCTGCAAAAAATAATAAATAATAATAATAATAAAGTACTGCTATTAACACTTACTTTTGTTTCTCTGGTAGCCATGAGGACTGGTAGTAGAAACTACAATAAGCTTCATGATATATTGGGAATCAATTCTAATAGTTCATTTGGCCAGAGACTATCTCCTATGCGGCATAAGGATCAGTGTCCAACCAAATTATTTGCAAATACGTTAGCTCTGTACCAGCTCCCAGTAGTACTAGAAAGTGAGCCAGCAAACTCAGAATACTTGTGGGGGGGGGGGGGGGGGGGGGGGGGGGGGGGGGGGGGGGAAACCTTGCAACTGCTGCCGATAGTGCTACTCTAAATCTAACTGGAGTTTTACCGCGGTACTTTGCCCTCCAAAGCAACCGTTGCTAGGAATGCCCACGCGTTAATTGGTCAAATTGCACGACCTGAATGTTTTCATACATATCTTAGAAAAGTGGTTGGTAACACATACACCCAGGATGTATATGCAATGTTTCACCATATAGATATTTCTTTACTTCCACCATTATGTACAGTTTGGCAGGAACCAATGATTCAGTAAGTGGATCAGCTGTGAAGAATGGTGGCTAATTCCAGTGGAATTTGTGTGGTATCTGTTTGTGGGAATTAGTGATTAAAAAATGACTAATTTTAAATCTAGGTTTTAAATGTTCTATATAAAAGGAGTGACATGGTTTTTTTTTCTCCAACAATTTGAGAGATCCAATTTTCCTGCTGGTAGGTTGGCATATGCAATGGTGCCGATTGCAACAATTTTGGTATGACTTTCATAGTGGCATTTCTAAGTGTTAGTCAATACTTGGTGAACTTCTTTCAGCAGTCCTGTTCTAGTAATGCACATATGTACTGTCAGTTCTTTTCAAACACGTTTTAGAATTATTATTTTTTCAAAATCTATTGTTTTTTTTTTTAATGTATTTGTTCATGTAAACACACATTTACACTTTACGTGCACACACGCGCGCACACACACATGCACACAATGCACAGTGTCACTCAATGAGTTTGGGAAGCACATGCCCAAGAATCCCAGCAAACAACCTCCTGCGGAGAATTCCACTAAGAATGATAAGTCCGGTGAAGACGTCTCAGATGGTATCCCGCCTGGTGAAGGCCAGGGAACGGAAGACATGTTTAGCACAGAGTTTTTGTCAGAGATGGAGAGCCAGCTCGGCGAGGCCATGAAGGTTATGTCTAACGAGAACCCAGAACTGTGGCAGCAGTTGGACACATTTTCAAAGTCATTAGGGATCGATGATTTGGGGCCGGCACCTTTTCCTCACGCCTCTGGGACTGCCACTAAAGGAGAGTCATCGGTGGACTCTGCCCCGAAGCATGCTGGGGATGCTGGCAAGGGGGCGGAGGAAGGTGGGAGTGGCGGCAGCGCAAGTGATGAAGGAAAAGAAGGCGGAGGATCTCATTCGTTGGAGCACGTGTTAGAAGAAACCTTAAAGAAGCTGCAGCAAAACACAGCCAAAATGGTATGTCATTTTATTTGGTGAAAGAGAGCTGTCCAAATTGAATAGTTTTTTTTTTTTTTTTTTTTTTTTTTAATTGTTAGGAGAGTTCACAAGGATGTGAGAGCTGAGGAAGAACAGGGAAATGGGGAAAGAGGTTTAAGAATAAATGTGTTCTTTAAAATTATACATATCCTATGAGGTATGCTGGAAGCGATGAGTCCAGTTCTAGTGGTTTCAACTTTGTATCTGATTTACTTTTCTTATGTTGGACCTGGATATGTTTTTATTGACCAGGCAGTTTTTGATATAGTATTTTATTCATTGGATTCATCTTCCAGAAACAGCTGGTTTCAATAACCCTTTGTGTGGGTTATAAGCACTGTGTGTTTGTTTGTGTATGGGTATGTGTGGACATATATTTATAGAGATATTTGACTCTCAAGATAGAATTGTCATGTCCGCCATATTTTCCAACGATTAACTGATGAATCCCTTTCATAACCTTATCTTCCCTTTTTGTGTGTTTGAGAGATGATTGGCGTGACGATGTTACATTGACCACACCTCTTGTTCTACAACAAACAACTCGGAACAAAGAGCACGTCATTGCCACCTAAATAGCTAGCTGTAGAATAGGTACACCTGTAGTAGTCTATCCTGGGAATGGTAAGAGGTTGCCAAGTATATTCTGCCAAGTATATTCTGCCAAGTATATTCTGCTAAGTATATTCTGCCAAGTATATTCTGCATGAACTTCATCACATTTCTTGCTCTCCTTGCAACGGTTTTAACGTGACTAGAACTCACTAGACACGGCCAGTGCTTTGGACGCATGTCATGAGCGTTTCATTTGAATAGCAACATTGGCGCCAGTAAACCGTGGGCGTGGTTTGTAACCAGGGCTTTATACAGAAGGTGGGGGGGGGGGGGGAGCCTGGAGTTCCCCCCCCAGAAATCTGAATTTTTAATTATAATTATAAATGGTAACTCAGAGCAAATTCTTTTATTATTAAAACATGTAAATCAAAGCACAATTCTTCTATTTTTTTTGTTTGATAATCAGCTAGGCTGAGCAGTCTCAGTGTCACTTACGCCATCATTCTTACTCTGAGTCACTGCATGACTCATGATCACTGGTGCTAGCTTGACTTCGGAACATTTCCTAATATCCATCTTAGATTCAGAACATGCATATGGTCTAGGGCCTTCTATATAGAGCCTCTCAAGACTACTTAGCCCCCCCCCCCCCCCAAGCCAACTGTATGGGACGGATTACCCGGTAGCCCTTATTAACATAAGATCAAGTCTGTCATTGAAATAGTAGTATTAGGAAATGAAAAAAAATATGGAAACTGTGCACAGGTGCAATGTTTAGTTGTTGCTATGGTGTAATATTTGCTGAGAAGTTTTAAACGTATGAGCATAAAGACACCAGCATGATGGTGTGTAGTTTACATGCAGCATTTGTGGAGTGCCCTAGGCTGGTGGGAGTGGAAAGTCAATAGATAGAACTAGTTGTTAGGGGGGCAGTGTGAATGGGAACAGTTGTGGATTCATAGAGAGACATGTAATAGACAGAAGTACCTACTTCTTATCCAAGCATGTCACTGTGGAAATCGCACACGCATACACGCATCCCAAATTTTCTTTGCTTTATGTTACTGTGTGCAGGTGGAATAGCGTACCTCTCTCTCTCTCTCTCTGCTTCTTCCCGTTGTATATTCTTATTCATCATTAACATTTACAGTAAGCATGCTGCTGGGATTACGGGTGAAGTGTTGACGCACGTATCCGCCATGGAATTAACTGGATTGCTTTCTCTGTGGTGAAGTTTCAGATTTGGCTTTCTCTGTGGTGAAGTCTCAGATTTGATGTTCATGTAGTATAGTGGCGACAGTTGTGTATAGGGAGAAGTAGGTGAAGCAAGTGTGTAAGCGAGAGAACAAGTTATTATTTGGTTAGTTTTTTGTTTTTTTTGTTTTTTTTTTGGGGGGGGGGGGGTAATTTCTCCATTGCCATTTCACATAATGGATATCATTGTTTTCTAACATTTTATAGTGATACATAATAACAGTTGACGTTTTGACAGTCATACCGAAATTCACTAATTTTTTTGTAACCTGGTATTATTGTTGTTGTTGTTGTAGTTGTTGTTGTTAACGCTCAGTATGCATGCGCGAGATAGTGGTCTTTCTGTTCGTCTGTCTGTCACGCTCTGATTTTTAGATTACTGACAATTCCCCGTTGATTCGGATATGAATTTACTCAGCGACAATGTAAGACCTTTTATTGAGCTACTTTTTTTTCTTTTTTTTTGAGCTCCCTTTTGAGGAAACGTGAAACTGTCAACTCCGTGTAGGTACTAGCTTTAGTGGGTAACGCCCCCAGGGTCACATCATAATCACGTGAGTGAATAAATTCTTGCTGGCCGTGATAGTTTTGCTTACATGTTCAAAAGTTAACCAAGTGCTAGTATTGGATTTTCGCGTTGAAATTATATACTGTTGAGTGTATCTGGCCGGTCTAGCTTCTTCTCTTATGAAGACAGCATTTTACATCTCTACTGTTTACATTGCTTGAGCTGTATTGATACCTGGTTAGGAATAGCCAAATAAATCATTCGTTCAGTCTACGCAATGATTTTGTAATAGCCAGCTGATGTAAAGTAGCTCTGAGAGTTTGGACCTTTGGAGCTTCATTATGATTATTATTGTTGTTGTTGTTGTTGTTGTTTATTAAACACATACTTTTCCTTTTACTCATTGACTGTGTGCAGCCGGACGGAGATGAGGGTGGTCTAGGTGGGCCAGGTCTGGGTGGTCTGGGTGGACCAGGTCTGGGTGGTCTGGAGGAGATGATGGGCCAGATGGACATGGGTGCAGAGGATGAGGACCAGTTCATGAAGATGATGCAAGGAATGATGTCTACACTTCTCTCTAAGGAGGTTCTTTACCCCTCACTAGTGGAGCTCAGAAAACAGGTAGGTATTGAAATAAAAAAAGTAGGTAATTATATAAGAGCGATTAAATAAAAATAGAATTTATCACTAGTTGCCTTAAGAACATGAAGACAAGCTCTACTGTATGAATACGAATAAGTTAACAGAGAACACTTGTTGAAAAGACATGCCTAAGTTTACTTCACTATAAATGGAACTCCTGCTTAGGTTTGGTTCGGAAACTGATTAGGCAAGGCGGAGTTAAACTATTTTTTATTTATTAAAAAAAAAAAAATACAGAATTAAAAATGTTTGGCTGTCACCAATAATCGAACCCAGGATCGCTTGCTTAGCACACAAGACAAACATTTTTAAATTCTGTATTGTTTAAGAGGGGAAAAAAAAGCCTGTGAAAGAGATAGAATACACATCTAATGAGTAAAAGAGACTGAGGAAGAAATTGTGAAGCTTATGATTATTATATTATCATTATTGTTGTAGCATTTGTTGTGTAGTTCTAACACATAGTTATTCACTGTACACAATGTGAATTAATAATAGTTATAACTATGCTTTTGAGGAATTATCACTAATAACCATCCTGATCATACAGGTGAAGCCTGAGAGAAAGGGTAGTTATCAAGCGATAATTCTGAGAGTTGCCAAAAGTTTTAAACTATTTTATACCATAGTTACCGCTGCTAATTTTCCAAATTATTGCTGATAACCATCCCTGTACTAATGCACCCAACAGGGGAAATATGCAATGATGGTGGGAAATTTACTGGGTAATAGCATTTTTAATTTGGTGTTACCGCAGCAACAATGGTTGTTTAAAAATATTAAAAAAAATTAAAGTTATTTCATGAAGTGTTTATGTATGTGTGTGCAGTATCCAGACTGGCTGGAAAAGAACTGTAACTCTTTGTCTGAGGCTGACCTCGAACGCTACAAAAAGCAGTTGCAGTTGATGACCAGAATCTGTGATGAATTTGAAAAGCCGGAAGCTGGGGGTGGGGCTGGAGAAGGGAGTGGCAGTTCTGAGCAGATTCTCAAACTCATGCAAGAACTCCAGCAGTATGGACAGCCTCCTGCTGACCTGGCTGCTGATGCAGTAAGTTCGTTTATTACTTAAAGCAGCTGTGGCACTTCACTGAGAGCTAATAAAGTTTTGCTTCTGTAGATTAAATCTAATCATACTATTATATACAGGCCCCAATATTTGTAGCTTGAACTGTAATAACTAATACCTTATACTCCAATATTTAAAGTTTATTTCAAAATAGTAAAAGGTATATGCATGCTTACAAACTCAGTGGTGACTCTGAGAACAGTATAAACATGAACTATATGAGACACAACAAAGCTGCAGTACAACCTAATTATTCAGTTATGGTCAACCTAAATGGTGGTTTTAATCAATGTGTTGGCTGATGCAAGTTTTAATTAAGTCTTTACAGGACCAAATAATAATTGGTGAGCGAGCGAAGTGAGCGAGACACTTGCAGGGGTAACACAATTGAAAATCGGGGATATGAGTTTGTTTATATATATGTGTGGATGCACGTATGTCATTTTGTACTTTGACCCTCGTGTACTTTTGTGTTCGCTCCGTGTTCGACCCCGTCCCAAACTTCACTAAACAGAATCCCCCGGTTTAGTGATCATTACCTGTATCACCTTAGAAATTGAATTGTTTACCGCTTTGAATTGTTTTGCTGGTGCAGTTAAAATTCCAAAACTTATGGGAGCTCCATTTCTATTCGAGTTAGTGGCGGTGGTAAGTTAATATGCTATTTGTCACAGTTATAAGCCCTACTCAACAGTATTTACTTGAAAATTCATTGTCCACTAGACGAACCACGAAGGTAAGTCTTGCGTAGGTATGTTCAGTTGTGTGAAAGTATTGTGCGTTACAACTACTATTAATAATATCACAAAGAAAATTTTAAATAACGTGACTTGATTTTGTTGCTTCTTTCTCAATTCAAACAGTTGCGGGGAGCGGTTACTATGGCATTGAAACCCCTTCACCGCATATACGTAATTTAAATACTCGACTTTATTTTAGTAGCTTAAGTGTTAGTTGTTAAAATCAATAATAGTATAGTTTAAGTAATAGTATAGTTTAAGGCTCGCTCGCTATTTGTGCTCAAGCACACCACTAGTTTTTATATATGTTTGGACATACGTATGTCATTTTGTACTTTGACCCTCACGTATTTTTGCATTAGCTTGATGTTCGACCACGTCCCAAACTTCACTAAACAGAATCCAGAATCCTCCAGTTATCGATCATCACCCGTACCGCTCTAGCAATTGAATTGTTTACCGTTTTGAATTCTTTTGCGGTGCAGTTAGAACTATAAAACTTACGGGAGTTCCATTTCTATTCGAGTTAGTGGCGGTGGTAAGTTAATAGCTATTTGTCATATTTATAAGCCCTACGCAACAATATTTACTTGAAAATTCATTGTCCACTAGACTAACCACGAAGGCAAGCTTTGTGTAGGTATGTTCAGTTAAGTGTGAAAGTATTATACGTTACAACTACGACTCAGCTAATGAATGTCACAAAGAAAACGTTTAAATAACTTGACTTGGTTTTTTGTTGCTTTTTTTCCTTTCTTCAATTCAAACAGTTACGGGGAGTGGTTACTATAGCATTGAATCCCCTTTACCGTATATACATAATTAAAAAACTTGACTTTTGCTTAGTAGCTTGAGTGTTAGAAGTTAAAATCAATTGTTTGACAATAGTGTAGTTTTAGGCTCGCTCGCCATTTGTGCTCAAGCACATCACTAATAATAATAATAATGTATAATTATTATTATAAGTGATATTATCAGTCAGTAGAGACTGCGTTAAAATTGAAGTCTTGTTAATGCTGAATAAGCACTATATGAGTTATTTATTATCTCGATAGCTTTCTTGAAGTCCAGGTGTAATCCATTGAAGTGCTTAGTTTTCTGCTTTTCTACTGAATGTTCTATTAGTTTAGTATGACTAGCTGTATACTAATTTGTGATTTTAAGCTTTGTTTTCTTGTGTGTATGTAGAATACAGGTTTCCCAGGAATGCCAAGCATGCCAGGGATGATGGGAAACATGGATGGGCAGAATTGTTCCTTGATGTGATGGAGACTATTATTTGTGACAATCACACTCATGACATTTATCACACAATAATTTATATTGGTCGTGTTTTGTAAAAAGTGTAATTTCCCATCCCAATCTTGCAAACAAACACTGCTTGCAGGCATATGGTTTATTTACTGAAGTGTGTACTGCTGTAAAGTTTATAGTGTGCTTGAAAGGAAACTGTAGTAAACTGGAACAAACACTGGAATGGTAAAACAGTTGTACATGTGGTTTGTAGTTTGTTCCAGAATTAGAGTTTACTGCACGGTAAACTATGCAGTAAATTTACAGTATGGCAAGCAGTAGAAACCCTTTACCTAACAACGTTTGAGTTTAGTTTTCCACCCATATAATGTAGAGCATATTGCGCGCACTGTGTCGGTGTTCATAGAGTAGACGATTACTACCTTCTTCTTTTTTTTTGAAATATTTAGACAGTCTCTTTTCTATTCAGTTCAATGTGAAGCGCGGAGTACCCAGTCATAGGGGACATATTTTTGGTAGCAGCATGGCGTGGAGTAATAATTCTTCTGCAGTGGAAGGTGCGTGATCTATAGATGGTTTGAGAGAGTGTACATAGTTAAAAGATAGTGTACATAGTTAGCTAGGTGATAGTTTCTGGCGTACAAAATGTACAGCATCCTATAAGACAGACACACTAAAGAAAAATAATGGCGTCATCCCAATAGGCATTTCAGCTGCTGGTTGCCATGGTAATTAGCCACCCTGTACCTAATATTGTTGTTGCAAATTTGTGAGTAGTTCACTACTGTTAGAAGGGCTGAATTATTCACACTTTGTACACATCTTCCCTGTAGCATGGACTGCCTTATTTGAGACCAGATTTATAATTTAATGAAAAAAGTATCAAATCAGTATGGCATATTGGAGCCAGCTATTATGCAGTTTAAACAAGAGGTGTGTTCCAAGGGTTATTTTGGTTATAGCTCTTTGAAAATGTAATGTGGGAAAGTCAAATGGGTGTAGGGAGACCTTGAGCAAAAGACCACAAAATTTTATTTCTTTTTCTGGCGTCTTTTAGCTGAAGAAATGATTCGCAATTGGCTGAGGAAAGTCGAAGCAACGTCATTTAACATGGATAGCAGGCCTGTGCACGATTCTGCACCTCCAAGCCACACCTCTCTGAGCAGCCACACCTCTTCTGAAGCGAAGACCGAGGAGAGTCGTGATATCCTGAGCGGCGTGGACTGGGAGGGAGGGGACATAACTGATACCACGAAGTCCATCCTCGATGCTCTGATGACCAAGGATATCTCTCATGTGAGCTACTTGGATCAGCAGCAGCAACTCAGGTCACATGACCCACGTGTTGCCATGGAGAAGAGACATAAACTGGTGTGTATGTGTTCTATTATGTACTTTAGTATTAGTGATTATACCGAGGTAACCATGTGATTTAAGGTAATGATCAAGCATAAAATAAATGCTTGGCTATTCAATGTTACGTATTTTTAATGTTAACCGAAGTTGTTGTTTTTTTACTTAAAAGCACCACAAATGAAGCTTAATTGATAGCACTATTTAAGCTGTCAAAAATTTCCAGCTATAAACTTCATCCTTGTTTTTTTTTTTTGTTATTGTTTTTTTGTTTTGTTCCTTTTGTTGTTACATAGTTGTTGTTGCTTTGTTTCAGGGGGGAGGTGGGCAAGTATGGGTCACACTTGAGTTTGTGTGAGTGTGTGTGTGTATGGAGTGTGATGTTTGTAATGTGTGTGTGTATTTACGAATTAGTAGTTCATTTTAAATATATTATATGTACATGTACTGGAATTTTGACAGGTAAAGGATCGTCGTGTGCAGAGAGACAACATGAGACACCAACAGCTGGAGAGCCAGCTCCTACTGGAACAAGCTCAGCGTGAAGCTCGGGAAATCGTAATGAAGGAGGAGAAAGAAGCGAGGAAGAAAGCAGCCTTGGAAGAGAAACTTATCAACCAGCAAATCTCCATCATCAGAGGGCAGATTCGTGAGCAGAGAAAATCCACCAACAAACTCGCAAAGGTGCAGAGGATGGCCATTGAAACAGAGTTGAAGACGAAGAAGGTGAAGAAAACTGAGCAAGAAGGATCGAAGAAGAACGTATCAGGTGGTGAACAGGCAGGTCTAGCTGACGTTCTACTGAGCAGCCCTACTGTTGTTATGGCTGAAAAAATTGTCGAGGATGAGCGTAAAAGGCAGCAAACGAGATTAGAACTTGTGAGGCAGTTGGAGGAAGCAGAAACAAGAGACTTGAAGGAAAGGATGAGGTTACTTCGTGGATTCTTCTCTGCTTGGTATGAGGAGGTGATCTCCAGCTGGGGAAAAGTCAGGAAAGCGGGTGCTGTGAGAGACTGGAAACTGTTGGGGCGGGCATGGGGGGCATGGCACAGGTGGGCGGTGCACCGCAGAAATCGGAGAGAAGCGGCAGCTGCTACAAGGGAGATGCAGAGGAACATGAGGTAAGGGACAATGAGAGATTCCATAGCTAGAAAATGTTAAATTATCTTTATGGTCACTTATACTGATGGTTTTGACATTGGAATCTAAAAATTTGGTCTTGCACCTTACGAACAAACTAGGTTAGGTGTAACTTTACAGTAATGAATGTTTGAACATGAATATTTCAATTTTATATCTTTTTCGCAGGAAGAAGAGCAAATATTCAAGAATTGAATGATACATACTGAGACTTTTTAAACCTTCAAGTTGTGGTTTTATTACATGGCTTTCAGTGCAATAATATATCATTAGCGGCTTCCTCAGTAAAACATAGTATACTAGAGTGGCATGCATGTTGTGGCAGATTGTACCAGGTGGCATCCCAGCACCACGAGTCAAGCCTGCTGCTGCGAGCTTTGCGGAGCTGGTACAGGGTTGTCAGGATTGCATATCTTGAGAGGAAGGAGAAGGAAGAGGAAGACAGCAGGAGGAGAAAGATGGACTCTCTCCTACAAGTAGCGATGAAGAAAACAGAGAACAGGAGGTGAATTTTTTTTTTTTTTTTTTGTTGTTGTTGTTTGTTTGTTATTTTTGGTTTTTTGTTTATTTTTTATTGAGGAAAGAAGAGAAGTTGTTTTAGTTGTCCTGGGGGTCCTTATTATTATTAACTGTTTTAAGATTATCCATGTGTCCATCCCTCCACCCTCTCATCTTGACAGTGGTCAGTTCTCCCAATTATCCTCAACATTCCTCTGTCGCTTGGTGTTGACTAGTCATCCTGTTCCTAGACTTGACTCACTTATTTTTATTGCAGACCATCTCCTCCTCCTCTGCCATTAACAGCTGATCTACAGCCACGCCCCTCACTGCGTCCTCACACCTCGGGCATATCCCTCCCCACTCTGGTTCCAATGGACAATCGTTCCAGTAGCCCTATACTAGTACTGCAACACTCTCCTGATTCCTCCCCTCCAGCCCCACCCTCTTTATCTGCAGTAAAACCGGCCAGGAAGCCACCCGTGCCACGACTCTCGTCATTGTCTGGAAGAGCCGAGCCATCAATTTACAAAGTAGCGCAGCAAGAAGTGGTATGGTTTGTTTGTTGTGTGTGTTAGTGTGTGATAATTTATATAAACATGGCGGGTAGCAAATATTTCAGCATTTCCATTTCTTAGTTGTATAACGGAATTCTAAACATACAATGGTTTGTATCTATTTGCCAGATTTAGCTGTTCTTACAATTTATTACAATTATTAAATATATATTTTTATTTGTGCACTGTTCACTGTAAGTAGTCAGTTGGCTAGATGTTGTTGGTCTCTTCTCTTAATTCCTAGTTTGTTCTGCGTGTAGGCGGAGCTTATGCAGGAGGTAAAGTTGCAGCAAGCTGCTAAGAGGAAGCAACGTAGGTCAGAAGGAATAGAGATTTCTGTTCCACCTGAGGTTCGTGAAGCATGGGGTCCAGTCTCGGCAAGTAGTATGACTCGGCAAACTCCTATAAATAGTGTGAATGTCCACCAACCTTTTGGGGAATTCCCCATTGAGGTCACGGGGCAAAGATCTCCTGGTTTATCTGGCAGAGAATCCAGACTCCGTTTGAAGAAGCACATGGTGATCAAACCCAAACCTAAAGCAGCAACCAAACCAGTGGCCATGACAGGTTAGTGAGCTGAACGTGTGTGTGTGTGTGAATAGGATGTGATATAAATGTATAGACATGTGAAACTCTATAGCTATATGCATGCAAACGTTTATACAGTAAGTAGAACTTATTATCCTATGCTGGTATTGCAACAATCTCCCGATTCCTCCCCTCCAGCCCCACCCACTTTATCTGCAGTACAACAGTAACACAATCTATTAGTAGCAGGTGCAAACACGATCAATTGCTTGACACAATATGGTGGTGTTTTACAATATAGCTGAAGTCCTACTGTACTATATGTGCATTCTTTAAAATACCACTATGTAATATATGAATAGCTGTATGTATGTACATGTGTGCCAATGATGTGCATGTGATTTACTCCAGGGATGGAGAGCAGGGTGGTGGCAGCGGCAGAGAGGAGACTGGCACGAGAGAGAAGGAGAGAGGAGTTACAGAAAGAGAAAGCAGAACAGCAGGCCAGAGAGGAGCAGGAGAGACAGAAGGCAGAACAACTAGCCAGAGAAGCTGCTCTGCAGCAGAAGAGAGAAGAGAGAAGACAAGCTAAACTGGTAAAGTTTCAATAAATTAAAACAAGTTTTTATCTCCAATTCTAGCTGCAGTGTACTCTTTTCCTTCTCTCCTCCCATTTTTTTCCTTCATTCTCTCATTTTCCTTCGTATCTGCCAATTGTGATCAAAATAATTTTTGTGCTAAAGTTTGTCTTTAAGATTAAGTGTTTCATCTAAACACATGTTGTAGAAGTTATGAAGTTGTTATCTGTAATTTTGAATGCAGAAGGAGCGAGAAAAGCAGCGTCTGTTACTCCTCCAAGAGCAACTCAATCAGAAGGCGAACAGCCATTATCGCAAAGTCCTCTTGCAGAGCAGAGGCATGGATCCATGGAGGGGCTTCTTGGCCATCTGTCGGGAGAATAGAAGAGCGGCCGAGATGCTCAACCGACAGCAGTCATTGCGGAGGGCGTTGACAAGATGGTGGAGTGTGTGGGAGCTGGTATTAAAGGAGAAAGAAGCTGTTGCCCAGGAGCTGTACTGCAGCATTCTGGTGCAGAGAACATGGAAGGCTTGGAGATTAGTAAGTGGACACTTCTTCTATAGGAAATGTGTAGATGTAGAAATGGTTAATGTAAATTTTAGTAGTTTTGTTTGAAAATTGTTAATTTAGTTGTGATTTTTTCTTAATGTTTAGTTCCTAATGCTTGGCAGGTATTCAGGATGACATGTTTTTGCCTAAGTATCCATCCCATAGGTGAAGGCTCGATATAATGACAATTCCCATTGCATACACAACACCTTACAGAGTATTGACTCAAGCAAGAAGATGGAAGAATTTGCCGGCAAGATGTACCCACACTTATTAGTGAAAACATGCTTCTTGGGCTGGAAAAGGGTCGTCGACACGGAGCAGAACGAGTATTGGGAGAAGTTTGCACAGGCGAAGAGATTTAGACGAAGGTATACATGTGCATGGTGTGTGTCAGAATCTCAGTACTATACAGTTACGTGGTGTTCAAACTTTATTGTATCAATATTATTTTGCAGATTTCGGTTGGCCCAGTTACTAGGGGCATGGCACAGGTACGTGCCTCAGGCTAAAGAGGAAAGGGCCAAAGAAAAGAGAAGGGCTGTACTCAGACAAAAAGTGGCCTCTTGGCTGTCTGACTTTGTTGGGAAGGACGAGGACAGCGGAGACAGTGATGATGAAAGTGAATCCTAATATGCCATGTGTTAGATGATCAATGATTCACTTTTTATACCAACTATGTTCATTGTGGCCATGATAGTGAAAGCGGTCATTGATGACTTACATGCATAAATGAAATTATGAATGATGACAGTACAGAAATTTTCATTGCAATCCATGCGTGTGAAATATAGTTCAGTAAAAGTAGTTAATTTTTTTAATTGTACTGTTTATTATAGTCTTTTCTTCTTCTTCTTGCTAACTGCCTCAGTTTTCTTCTTCTTCTTGCTAACTGCCCCAGTTTTCTTCTTCTTTTTGCTAACTGCCTCAGCTGCCTGTAAGTCTTCCTCGTGCTGTGCAGAAAAGCTGAAAATATAATAATACAGTGAATAATACAAATAATATATTCAGGTTAGCACTTGAAAGTTGTCACTTTGGGAGGGAAAACAATTTCCTAGTGTGGCTATTATACTATTCCCTTTTTACTTCACCTAACTTGAAACTGGTTTTGTGGCATATCTTAATCCATACGTTTTTTATGTGTAATTATATAATTGCTTCTAATTAACACCGTATTCAAAGTCAGCTATATACGTTCCACCAGAGAAATCAGAAACACACTGAGAGTATACATCTCAGAAGAAAAAGACCATAAACTGGATGTTCAGGGGTCGTAAATCCCTGAGCTGGAGGTTGGTACGGGATTGAAGGACCAGAGCCCACCACAAGAGGCAGTTAGCAAACAGAAGAAGAAGAAAAGAAAGATGTCAGTCAAAAAGAAAGATTCAAAGAAGCGGAGAACAACAACTGTAATAAACTAACTGCTTGATAATTCCATTCATTCTTTCATCATCTACTAATTATTTGAAATTATCATTTGTTGCTCTATTGGACTATCAATATTTCACGACTGATTGTTGGTAACTTCAGTGGGTATTTGTGAGCTTCAATACAGTGAAACCTCACCTAAACGGACCTTCCATATAACTCCTGAGGGAGACTTGCTGAGTCAAGTGCGAGCGAGACTGCTGACTGACGAGTCAAGTGCGAGCGAGATTGCTGACTGACGAGTCAAGTGCGAGCGAGACTGCTGACTGACGAGTCAAGTGCGAGCGAGACTGCTGACTGACGAGTCAAGTGCGAGCGAGACTGCTGACTGACGAGTCAAGTGCGAGCGAGACTGCTGACTGACGAGTCAAGTGCAACTGCTGATGTTGCGTTTGCGTTCAGACTTCCAACTTGGTGGGAGATCCAGGATCTTGAGTGGTAGGACTTGGGTGTGGCGAGTAATCCTGGAGCACAGTAATAGAGAGGTACTTGCAGCAGAAGTCCGTGAGAGGTGGAGCCTGGCTGGTCGTCTTTCTTCTTCACTCGAAGTAGATCCGGCTCGAAGGACCAATGTTCAGGGGTCGTAAATCCTCGAGTTGGAGGTTGGTACGGGATCGAAGGACCAGAGCCCACCATAAGCTACATCCAGCTTCAGCAAGTTGACACCCCGCAGCTAGTGTGTGGCGAGCAACAGGATACTATGCCGGCATTGTAGGACTCAACCACAGCAACGAGCCACTAGCAGGTAACACGGTCTGCATTCACTGAGCTTGACTTACATGTATGATGGACTAATTTTCCCAAGACAACTTACAGTGCATGGGATGACATGGTACAGTTTGTGGTGGTTCTGGATGGATCATGAATATGATTAGACGATAATGAGTTGATGTAGCACATGTTAGTTTATTGTTTGCTAAATACTTCTCCTTGTTCAGGTAGCTTGACCTGAACACTGGAACTTCACAAACAAAGATATAATTGAGAACTGTCTGTGACCTTAGATGCATGTGGAACTGCCAAAGCAATGGACACAGTGGAACTATGATAAATTCCCGAGATAGTGGTTGTGAACCCCCAACAACCATTGTGGGCCCTAAGGGAGTCCCTATATTAGCTGTGGCTTGACTACAGTAATGGGTCCTGCTACTCTCAGGTAATGCATACAATATATAGTTCAAGAACAGATGCACAAACTAATGCAGATAGTCTCTCCCGACTTTCTCTACCTGAAGTCACATCATGGGGACAAAGTGTTGATGCTACCACTTGCAACCTGGCTCAAATAGATTAACTTCCGAATGGAAATGTCAGTGGGAGGGGATTTACTGTAGTGTATCCTACTCCAGATGTGAATACTTGTAAATGATTGCTACTACAGTGATTACGTGAATGTGCTACTGTGTTCTTGATAAAGATTAATATTTAAAATAAATTCGAATCCACTACAATGAAACTTAACAATAATGTCTGCTCACGTCTTGCATAGACTGTACAACCTCTTCCTGTTCCTCCCCACTGTCTCTCTGCTAATGGCCAGTCTTCTCAGGATCTCGGCCAGAACACCAGAGTCCAACTGAGTACGTATACACACAGCCAAATTATTATAACTAACATAGAGATTCATTTAGATAAATTTGTTACATACTCTAGTTTCAAACTATTTTAAAATTTATTTCTCTTTTCCCCCCATTAATTCTTAAGGTTTGGTATTTAGGTGTATTAAGTACAAACAAACAAAAGCACTCACATGATCGTTCTGAAAAAATTTCCTATTCTCCGAAGGCCGCAAAATATTGGCTTCAATACACTTGATAATAGTGGAACTAAATGAAATAACAATATAAACTATATACCTTTAATTATTGAAACAAAATATTGTGAAACTGATGCTTCAGAAAAGAGGTTAGTACAAACATACTCAGTTGTTCCAGCAAACAGGGTCAAACATGGTTCCACAAGGTCTGCAACTGGTACGGTGTGGTCACCACTGGAAACTATAGTGGCAGACAGCTCTGGTAAGTAGACTTCCAATAGATGGAGCTGAATACCCAAGCTAGCCTGCAAGTCATACATAATAGCTAGTTTTAAAAAAATTGCCAAAATATTAAGGTAGTCTATAACCCAATGTACCTTTACTGTGTCATTACTGAAGGGCCCGCTACGAAGTAACTCTACCAGTGTATTGACAAGTCTGTAGGAACATACAATAAAAATAAAATAAATTAAGTATTACATCTAAAAAACAACAACAAAAAACAATATTGGCAAATATGCCTAAAACTACCCACACCTAAGGAACACACTCATTGAACAACACATTGCAAATTTACTCTTTGTCCCAATTCTGTCTCTGAAGGAGCTCAAACGTCTGCCGGGTCATTTTTCTAACCAACTAAACACACCAAATAACGAAACAGAATGAAATCCAACAACCATTTCCACAATTCTATCTCTGCAACACTACCATATAAAACTTGTCCAGTCGAAGCCTATCAATTCCAAGCCATTCCCTCGACATCGTAGTGAAGAACATGGATACAAACTCGAGTCCTGTTCAGTCAAAATAACCATATTATATTCTTAACTACTGTCACCTTATGTTCACTCAGTGACCTCTTTCTGGAAGTTGGAAAACATGGATAAGATCAGAGAGAGTTCCTGCCATTTCTTCCTTAAAAACAATAGAAAACAAAAACGAATAAACATCAATTAATTTGAGCTATAGTAATTCCCTTTTAAAGTGGCATTACATAATTGAAAGAGGTACGTTACTACAAGATAGCTTCAAAAAGACTTCACATAAAACCATGAGCCCAGTATAATAATTAAATTCTTCTTAGCTTAAATAAAAAACAACATAAATTAAGCCATTGTACCTGGACTAGTGGCTTGTCCGAGTGCCACATACACACATACAATCCCTTCCATAGCTTGAGCAGCTCCATCTCAGAGAATCCTGCTCAATATATATTGAAGAGAGTGAATATCTTAAACTTAATTAAGCTGTGACAACTATCTTCAGTGATGGCACTAAATTATCTACCAACCTTCTTCTAGAGCAGATCTAGCCTCTATCCATCTTTTTAATCTTTTGACTGCTTTGTTTCTAACTGGAAGATCATTACTGGCAAGTTTTTGAGCAAACATTTCTTCCACAGCAATTTCAGCCATGCTAATTGACGACCCTTTTAAAAAATGGTGACGATTAATACCAAAAAGAAAAATTGAAGCTCCATACCCAAAGCAATGGCATCCAGGACTCTGACGTTTGTGACTGGGAACGTCAAAAAACTAGAAGAGGTAGCAAATTTCTGCAGTAACAATAATTAACTTGTGCTATTTATAGGTGCGAGCGATTTTAAGCGCCGGTGGTGGGAATTCTACATGGGAATTGGTCGCTAAAGATATTGACTGTAAGAATTGCTTTGCTAAGTCACATTAGCCTGCTGCTTTTAAGACCTGAATTGGTGCACTGTGCAGTGCCTGAGCTACAGGGAGAGCCAAAAGACATTGCTGAGGAGAAATGCAGGATGGCAGCAAGGAAGGTTAGAGATAATTTAATTTTTTTTTAAATTTATGTTTATATGATTAATGGACAATAATTAATAATAATATTATTTATTTTGATATTTTTAAATTATTTATTTCAGTAGGAGTGTGTTATGATCGCTGTTCCTAAGTGAAGGGGCAATGGAAATAACGTAACATTTAAAACATTTCCAATTAATTATTATTAGGTACAGGGTCCAGTCATCACTGAGGATACTTGCTTATGTTTCAATGCTCTGAATGAACTGCCAGGACCTTATATGTAAGTAGACAGCATCAAACGCTGCTGGCACTTCATCAACCCTGCCATGAAAATAATCATGCTTGTATGAAATGTTTACCTGAATTGACAACCCCACAAAAAAAGACAAAAGAAGTGATTAATATTGTGTATGTAAATCTGTTTATATTTTAGAAAATGGTTCCTGAAGAAATTGGGGCATGAAGGTAAGTTTTTTTTTTAATGGATGGGTTGTAATTGTTTGCTTGTAATAATGTATATACTTGCCATGAAAGACTCTATTGTAAGATTGACTTCATACTGTTTGCATAGCCTACTGCAAGAGACTCGCTCAGTGTTATTCCAAATAATTATTGCATTTACAATTTGACATTTTTATGTATTAGATGTAGAGAAACCACATGTTTTTCTGTTGATTAATTTTTTTATTGAGATGATTATTACTTTGCTTTTAGAAAAGTATAGACTTGATGTCTTATATCTGTGTGTTGTCATTTGCCAAAGTCACACCTCAGCTAAGCATTTCTTAGTAAAATACTGAGCACAGCACACTGTCTAAGAGATGCTGCTTATACTGATACTTTTCTGAAACTTTCAATGCCACAGGATTGAATAACTTGCTGGCAGCTTATGAGGACAAGACTGGATTTGCCCAGTGCACGTTTGCTTATTCACCAGGTGGAGATAATCCAGTGGAAGTATTTATAGGGAAGACTAAAGTGAGTTACAATGTTGTTTTAATTTATTATTACTGTATTATTTACAACAGAGACACACTGGGTTGTTGATACCATTTTGTCGAACAAGTATAGCTTAGTCGAGTTATATTTCTGAATTTTAAGTGATGTATTTCGAAAATATAAGTAATAATTGACTTTCTTATATCGGGATATTTGGATCAGTGTATTTCATTATCACAGATTTAGGCTCCATGGTAACACTTTTTCTTTCACAGGGAGCCATAGTTCCAGCTCGAGGGCCTCACAACTTTGGATGGGATCCCATTTTCCAGCCACATGGTTTCGAGGAGACTTATGCAGAGATGGAGACTCAAGTGAAGAACACTATCTCTCATCGCTACAAGGCTCTCGCTGAACTAAAGACATTCTTAGACAATGAAGTTGTTAGTTTACCTCCAGACATCAAGATAAGCAGAGAAGAGAAAAAATCAGAGGCTTGAAAGTACATCACTTATGAATGCTGTGGTGTATGTTTTTATTCGATTAATAAATTAATACATATTTAATAAAATGTATAGCTAATTGGCTATAAATAAAATTCCAGTAAAGATGGTTATTTCATCTATGTATATAAAATAATCCATTGAAATTAACTTGAGACATTTTTCTAGTCGTGTTGTTATAAAGTTATAGGATTAGAGGGGGAGGGGAGGGGGGGTTCAAGAACAATAACATTTTAATTAGCTACTTAAAATTGTGGCAATTTAAATTTAGTGATAAAATTAGAGAAGTGACAATATAGATTGATTTTTCCAACAAACGAATGACTTAAAAAAAAAAATAAAAATAAAAAAAAAGGGGAAAAAAATGCCAACCAAAAATACCTGTAAAATGAAGCAAACAGTATTTTATTTAGGAGGTTCAGAGGAATCTGTCACCACGGTAACAGGATCAGAATTATTCTCCGTCTCTTGTGGCGGACTCTCTGAATGGCCAGATTGAGTGTCATCAACCGTTATCTCCGATGGGTCAGATGGGTCATCTAAGACAACATCACTAAGAAACTCGTGTAAAGATGCCTGTCCATCTTCATCTTCTATCTCGACTTCTTCCAGCTGGGACATGCTCCGTTCAACTTTCCCCGCAGTCACAGGTTGATCCACTTCTCCTTTCTTGCGATAGTCCTCCATCTGTCTGGCAAATATCTCCTGAAAGGCATCCTGTCTTTCCTTGAGTTCTCTGTTCTCCATGTTGTACTTCAGGGTGAGAGAAAGCTGCTGTTCATTTGCTAACACTTTCTTCATCTGTTCAACTTTGCTCTTGCTGTCTGCAATGGACTTCTCATGCTGCTTCTTAAGAGAATGCTTTCTCCGTTCCTTTTCTCGCTCTTCCTTAGTCACACTGCATTCATGAATGGCTTCTTCTACTTGTTGAATTAAAGTTTCAAGTTCGTTTACTTTCCCATGCGCTTTATCTAAAACTTCAATTATTTCTTTCAGTTTGGCAAACTCTTCCCAGCAATTTTTGATAAGTCCATAGCTCTTGGTCATTGAAATATTCAGATGCTGAAGGTCTGCATTCATCTTGCTGATGGCCAACGACGAAGACTCGGTACTGCTATGAATTTCAGCCCACTCATCTTTAAAATGGGTAAGCAGCTCTGAGCCAACGTCTTGATTGACTCTAGGCTGAGCTCTTCCCAACCCACCCCCTCCACTTCCTGCGTATGATTTGCTTGAATTTCCATCTGTAGATCTCTTCACCATGGCCGCTTTGTTCCTAGCGAAGTCCAATACGTCTATAACGTCTTGTTTGAGATTCTCTGTATTGGGGGTGTCTGTAAAGTCTTTTTTAGCAGCCACCCAAGCAGCTTTTACACTCGCTGCCACTTTCTTCGCCATGATGAGTTACTATAAACAAGTAAAAGGTTCAACCAGCACTGCAATAATAATCCGTCATGTGATTTACAAGGCCAGAGGGATAAGAAAGATACCGCCTCTTTTCCCCACCCCCCCCCAAATAACGACATAAACCGGAAGCGCCACGTGGTGGGCGGCTTCGTTTACCCATTGGCATTGCATCTGCTTTTGTTGCTTGCGAAGAAGAGTCTGTCTTTGTTGCTCTCTATGTTACGTTTTGCTCTCCGTTTGTCGAGTGGAGGAGGTAATTTCTAACACTGCTATGGAGAATTCTGTGTACGTAGGAAACTTGGACCAGTCTGTACCTTTGGCCAAAATGGAGGATGTGATTTATGAACTATTTTTGCAGGTAAATACAGCATTTGGCACGCACAATGAAGTAGCTCACTTTATGTCACTGCTGTAAAAAAGTATTAGTGAACGCAACTGCATGGTAATGCCTGACCTATAGCGGTAGGGTGAAAAGTCTGTGCAAACATGTGTTTATGCGTTCATGCATTGTGTATGCATGTGTTTATGTGTATTATCATTGATCAGTGTTAATTAAGTACATGTTTGTATAGTGGAGGTTAGGTTTGGTTTTGTGGAGAGCAATTATGTACTTGTGGGAAGCAGCCTATGGGTCTTTTAGTCTTAGAAGTAAACACTTCCAACCTCAACTTCCCCAGTTTTTAGGATTACTAACTGGTGGTACTTCTTAAATTGCTTGTTAGCCGTGATGATTTGATACTTATAGTGCATAAGGAGAGATTTATCATATTAGGTTATTTTCTGATTTGGTGCTGGCACAGCACCATTGGGGTACCATCATAGAGTGGGGCTTTTGTGTATGTGTGTATAACCTTGTTGTCGCGGTACCGAGGCAGATGGAGGTGAGAGCAATCAGGAACTGGTTGCACATTTGTTGACATCAATAACAAGGCTTGTAGTACTTCTTTTGTTGTTTGTTTATTTTTTATCGCACTTGTCAATAATCTCCCACTAAAATTTCACTGGATCATGTTTTTACTGATCACCTGATTCCTATTTGAATAAATATTTAGCGGTCAGCTGCATGCATAAGTATGTGTGCAGGTTGTAATTAATTTTATTCTCTATCCTTCTCTCCCTCCTCGAATCCCACTTTTAATAGAAGGAATGGTCCTTATTTTAATTTTTTTTTTCTGTGTAGGCTGGCCCTATATCAAAGATTCACTTTCCTTACGACCAGGCCACAGGTTTACACAAGACGTTTGGGTTTGTGGAATTTCAGAAAAAGGAAGCAGTCAAGTTTTCTGTAAGCATGCTCAGTGGGTTGTGCCTGTTCGGACGCCCATTGAAAGTACGAGCAGGAGTTAAAACTGAGCCTCAGCTCCCAGCACAGGCAAGTGTCGAGTTGGCAGAGGATGCTGATCTTCCTCAGCCTCCGACTGCGTCTTCCCCTATGGCCGATGAGCGTGATGCCACTATTGAGGCCAAACTCCAGGAGCAGTTTGGTAGCAGGCTCTCTTCACCTGCTCCACCCACTAAGATTAATGGAAGCAATCCTCTAGATTCCCAACCAATACCGGCAAGAACATTTTCTAATGGCATATACAGTGAAGAAGACGAGAAAGCAGCTGCTGTAAGCGAACTTCCGTCGTCAATATCTTCATGTCCGTCAGTTTCGTCACTTCCCTCACTTCCTCTTTTCCCTCCAGGACTGCCCCTCCCTCCTGTGCTCCCCCTTCTCCCAATTCCTCCGCCAGGTATCCCACCGTTTACATTTCCTCATCACCCACTGCCTCCGCCCCATCTTCCCCTTCCCTCACCTCTGTTTCCCACTTTGGTGACGGCACCACAGCGTGATCCGCCTCCTCCTAAGGACTTGCTATCCACCACTCCATCCATAGATTACAACTACGAAAGACACCAGCAAGTCTCGGGTTTGTCTGCACTGCCAAGCCCACGGGAGGGTCAATTGGCTTCTCATGGCACAATAACTCCCTTGCTACCTGATTTGAGGGAAAACCTCTTCAAAATTGGGATCGAACAGTCTCATGTGGACAACAGCCACGGAGACATGGATTCTGCCAGTGTTGTGGAATCATCTTCTCAATTTGTGGAGGATAACTGTGTTCATTCGGATATGAGCTCGCAATTTTTGGAACAGAACTATATAAGGCCAAACGGAGTAGAAGGAGATATGGACTGTTCAGAAAATGTCGAAAACCATGCTGGTCTTTACTCTGATGGTTTGTCTAGAAATGAGGCCAATTATAGACTGAGTTACCTTGATGACAACCCTTCATATCGTCATGACAGCCAAAAAAAATTCAAATCTGCGAATCACCACAGAAGTCGCTTGCGGCAAAACAACCAGCATCACGGAAGGCACTGGGATAACCACAGAAACCGTCACGAGCTGCTCAACCCCACAATCCTGTCAGAATGTCACGCGTCTTCAGAGAGTTCGCATGCTTGGCACGATCATCCCGTGCACAGCAGTATTGATGCTGGCGAGATCACAGAATCTCGCAAACTTAATTTGAAGAGGCTACAAGATTTGTACAAGGCGTTGAAAGCAGTGCAACCTCCTACTTAAATGTAAAAGAAATATCCAGTCACCCACCCCACATATATATTATTATTTCTGCTCTCAATCTATCCATTCAGTTTTTCACGTGTTATCTTTCTCAAGAAAAATGACAAATAAGTATTGATTTAACTATGAAATTATTTTTTAATATTTCTGATATGATGGCAAGAGCTAATGGAAGTTGACGGCTACTGCACGGAGCTGAATGAAGGACTGTAGTGTCAAGTATGCAACGAACGTAAAACTTTTCAATGTTAGGATATGGTTACTTCTTCCAGCACCAGTCCGAGCTCTTCATCTACAGTCCTGTGGGTGGAGTTTGGGGACATTATGCCTGCATGGACCAGTACCAGGACCACACTAGCCCCTGAAATGAACAAGTATATTTTTCATTCCTCTTTTATATTATACTGTTAGTATAAATACGACTAGTATAACAAGGTGGAATATGTACACTGCCTGGTGACATATTCAATAAGGTTTTAAGCTATGGGCTAACATACTTAACTTGGTCACTCCAATGCAAAAATGGCGAGCAAGCCAGCCTAGTTACAATTCCAAACAAATCGACACTTAAAACTTTATCCAATAACCATCATGAAAATGTTATTTGTACAAAGTATAGCAGTCAGACTTTTTACTGTTCTGAATGATGCCTCCCCTCCCCATTTCAGCCAAGAATGACTGATCCCACTGGTAGCACATGTGCCCACTACATTGAGAACTGCAAATTGTTTACGATAATTCAGAATTGTAATAAAGTACCTTAATGTGTTGTGAGAATCAGTAAGGTGTCACAACAGGTAAGGCGTCAACAACAGGCAAGTCGTCAACAACAGGTAAGGCGTCAACATGGTCACAGGTAAGGTTTCATCCTTATCAGTTACGAACATGAAATCAACAGTCAGGTACTAACAAAGCACATGATTCATATGAATGAATGAACAAATAAAATAAATACAGATCAACAAAATAAAAAATTGGGAAAAATTATCACTTAAATGTGCCCATAAAGTATCATCAAGTGTTGTGCATGAATGGGATCACATGACACCCTATTGTCAATATGTAGCCAACCCAAGTAGTATTGTTCATTGATACGTATATCAACCCTTAATACAACATATACAGTACCTCCTTTACTTAATTTTCTACTGCAATAATAACAACAAAAAAAAAAAAAAAAAAAAAAAAAAAAAAAAAAAAGCAGTCAATCTAATTAAAAACATTCTACTGGATTATGGAGGTGTCACTATGTAAGCGGTTTCGATAAAAGAGGGTCTACTGGATAAGCTTGTGAAATCACTAACGCACACATCACCAGACAACTGTCACTCAGGTCCCACCATTATGAAGTGTATTAGTACATGAGTCACTAAGGATTCCCGGAGACATAACATGGACTTTACACACTGACACAGCACCAAACATTGCAGCAACACAATGCAAGGGACAGCTGTGGGTTGACTAGCAATGATGAAAGCTGGAGGCAACTCTCGAGCTGGAAAGGGACAGAAAAGTATGACTTCACAAAAGTAAAACCAAAAGATGGAATAATTCCACAAACTTGTATAAGTGCACATGTGTATACAAGTTAATTGTGTGCATGTTAACATGTGTGATGGGTGCATGTTAACATGTGTGATGGGTGCATGGTCACATTTGTGACATGTGTAACAACATAATCGGACTTGATGTAGATAATCTCGTTAAGTACGATACCAAACATGAGTCAGCAAGCCACAATACGCCAGACGGAATGCCTACATCATGATTCCTACTAATTGCATTGCCTGCCACTAAATATGGCGTAAGAGATAAGCTCATCAGAGTTATGACAGCAATGAGACTCCTGGGCTCAAATCCGCACCACCTATGTGTGTCCAATTACCTATAATCCAGAACACAGTGCTCCCAGCTCCAGCAAAGTAGAACAGCGGAATACAGATCAGTACCATAGCTGTGTACATCTCCCTCGCACTGGTGTCTCGACCTGTAGCACAGGAGATCAAAATGGACACATTGGATAGTTATATTGAAATGAACGAATAAATAAACAAAAACAACAGCTGCAAATAAAGGAGCTCAAAGAGAACTCAGTCTGCATGCTATGAATGCATTTGAGGTTATACAGATTGGTTGTATGTGTTTGTGAGTCCTCAGTCAGTTCCTATACACACACAATACAGTGAGATAAGATCAAGTAGTAGTGCTTCTGATGGTACAATAAATACATGGACTTCAGTGTTCACATTAAGTTCAATTTTCTATATATTTTCTTGATCCATCACTAACTGAGAGTGACTCACTAGAATAGTAGACCATATCGGTTTCTAAATGTAAGTGTGCCTGACCAGTCCATTAAGAAAAAAGGTCAATATAGTCAGTTAGATCATTGTGATAGAACCAATAGTGCTAATATATAATATTTGAGTCGTGTATACATAATATATATGTACTACTCCTTTAGGATGGAGCAAATGTTAGGTACCCAACATAGTCTTTGCACCAGCTCTTTGCTGAGTATCATTGTGAACTTATCTTTGTACACTTACCAAATAGCCTCATGTTTTCAGAGTTGTTCTTCACGGAGATAAACCACCAGGCTGCAAAGCAGAATGCCAGGCCAAACAGAAGAGTAGGATTTGAGATTCTAGATAATACATGACATATAGAAGTAATATAAACAAACAACTAATTGTGATACACTAAGCACTACCAGATATGATAGATTCCCAATTGTGTCAGTACTTACATAAAAAGTAATTAATACCTCATACTTAGACGTCCTTTTCTGTCAAGTTAGCTATTCCAACGTTCATTTCCTAAATTTCCTTAAATACGTATTTTGAAAGTGACCTAAAAGGGTGTGGTTTAACCCTTTGCGGACGAACGCGGGCGAGCAATTATGTAATTTAATACGCGCACGCCGTAAAACCAATTAGTTGCCCGAGACGACGACGTTTTACCAGCGGAGTTCGACACGTGGAAAAAGAAAACGGGCGAGTGTTTCTTTTGTGTTAGGCCTCAAATAATCTGCCTCTAGCGTTGTAGCTATGGTAATTCGTTAGTTTATAGTTTATAGAGTTGTTTTGAATACAAACTTAGTTGGAATTATCGAGGAGGCCATAGTTTGTTAGCTATTTTTTTAGCTTATATTTATGAAAGGAGAAATCACACCCAAGTGTAAGTTCTAGTTTTAGTTTGCTTATTTCTAGCTACTTTAGGCCTTTACTTCTTAGTAGATGTTTTATTGGAAAATAGCTAGACACAAAGTGTAGGAAATAAATTTTTTTATTTAGTTGGTGCACTTGATATAAGTTATACTTATTTTATAAGACTTATTTTGTAGAATAGAGATTGCAAAATGTATACTATGTAAGCTACTGAAAGTTTTAGCGCGCTACGCGCTCTGTAACTGTAATAACAGAGCAAAAAAAAGCTTGTCACGAATTCGTGACAGCCGTATTCTCTTGACGCACCCGGTGTGTCACAGATTCGTGACCATCGTACGCGCGCGTTAAGTTACGGCGGTCACGAATGCGTGACGATCGTACGCAAAGGGTTAAGATACCCATTATATGGATCCTCTGGTCAACACTACTCACTAAATGGCCATTGCCTTTGACTGTTCACTGGCATACAATGTCAGAACTAAGGCAGTAGTCACTTGCACACTCCTCAGCTAATACTGGTGTATTGTTTTAAAGGGATAGCAGCAATTACTGAAGACTCCTTAGTTAATACTATTATAGTATCAGTTCTATGGCAAGAGACACTCA
>WLWD01002175.1_pt1 | contig 44373 bp, 26 predicted proteins | sample 6712731 | NCBI WGS metagenome assembly WLWD01 (sample SAMN12718690, study PRJNA576275) | sponge metagenome | isolation source: marine sponge | host: Mycale hentscheli | place: New Zealand: South Island, Marlborough, Capsize Point | collected 2014-11-01 | reverse complement strand
TTTTGTTATATTGTGAAATGCTTTTTGTAGTCTTTTAAAGCTCTTGCTGGTTTTCTTTAAAATTTGTTTAGCAAAGAAAAAATTTGTTCAGCTGCCATATAGCCACAAAAATTCTTAATAGCTACTGGCATTATTCTCAATGATATACTTACCTATAGCTAATACTAAAAAAAGGCTAGCATAATTTTAGTAATCTCTACTAGCCATTTGTTATTGCAAAACTATTAGGAATTACACAATTCTTAGAGTTTTATTGAAGCAGAAGTTTTGTCTTCTGCTCTTAGTTACTTGACCAGTGAATTTCACGATATCAGTGTGGGTGTTATCACACGCTGAATTTGCCAAGCTCATTAGTTCCAAATACACTGTTAGTTATGCAATCCCGTGCTTACTAGTTCCCCAGTTTTCTTTCTCTACAAACACTATCCCTACAAGTTAAAGCTGGTGCTAAATTATCAGCTGGGGGTGTGGGAGAGTCGCTTTGACCTAATGCAATCAACTTTACAAGCTGAGTTACCTAGCATAGCATAAACCACTTATTCCACTCTGTCATTGGTGATATAGCAAGATAGATTTCACTCTCAGGCTACATTTTCACTCGCCTTTGGCTTGTGTAGCCTGCTCTTGAAATGTCCCATCTTATCACACTTTGACTCATCTTTGGAAATATAGGTGTGCCTATATTCCAAAATAAAAACATTTATCTATGCTTAACTCTTAGGTACTAGCTAACTCCCCTGGAAAAATGGTTCAAATTTGATCTAATTTGTGGCATTAAAGCACTACAAGCAAATAGCAGCCCCATTTCGATTTTAGTCTTCCACTTTTCAGGTGGTATGCAACTCTTCATTATAATATCTAACAAAACAAGTAGCTATTAAAATACAAAACAACAACAAAAAATGCACTATAGCTATCTAAATAGTATCACATATTATGATTATGTTTCCAGAATTATCTACATGAGTTGCAATTTCCTCTGTTATTGTATCCTCTAAACACAACAAATTTATGACACACATCATTGCTTGGAGTAATAAAGCAAATAACCAGTAGCATACACAAGGAACAATTGCTGTAAACAAGTCTCATGCACAGGAAAGCATTTTTCAGTTCTCTCTGTACTGGTAATATAAAAGAATACTTGTAACTTTCAGCCTTCCAGTCAACTTCATAGCTAGCTACCATGGCAAGCTTTTTATTTGTCTCATTGTATTTATTAACATATGAAATGGTGGGTATGAGCTCCCCCATGAACTGGGATCACTCCAATGAAGACGACAAGCTACGGCAATTGAGACTGAAGTCTCATAATATTGAGAAAATCAACGATTGCAGCATGGATATGATGGACATTAGTAATAGAGACACGAACACTGTCCAGGAAAACCAGCCATCAATGGGTGAGCTGGAAGATGGTGAGGCTGATACTGAGGATGTCCTGGTCTATCCTAAGGATTTGACAGCTGTATCAGATGACAGCAGGCAAGATATTGTAAAAGAACAATTATTTAATGATGAAAGTGAAGAGGATAGGCTTTATGCAGAACTTGCGAGAAGGAGACGAAGAAGGATCAGAAGGCGAAGAAGAAGGAGATATCGACGAAGGCAAAGATGGCGACACAGACGAAAATGGCGTTGGGGGTAAATGAACACTTAACAATACAGCTATTTGTCTGTCTATATAGCTTTAATAGGTTATTCAAATATACAGTCAAGGAGATCAATGCTATGTGAAGAATAATAATTTTTGGCTAATGGAAGTGATTATAAATATCCGATACTAGCTATACAGGTAGATCGATGCTTATAAGCTATCTAAGATTTCAAGTAAATATTAATGCTCAATTGTCCATTCACTTTCTAGAATTATATTGTCTAATTCTGATGTAACTAATTCTCTTGCCTCCCCCATGTCTTTAAACCGCTTACATCAAACATACAAAGGTATGCCCATGTTTGGCAAGCACACACAGACAAGGGAGACTTATATAATGATACTTGATTGCTGCTAGCAACCAAGAAGTAAGTCTTAATAGCAAAAACTGCTTCTTGTCCTAAGGCTATCACTAAACTTCTATAGCTTAAAGGACAACGAAGAACACCACTGGGGAAAAGTAGGAAAAGAAAGGAAGCACTATTGGGGCAAAGTAAGAAAAGAAAGGAAGAACCATTGGGGCAAAATAGGAAAAGTAAAGCCACTCAGGCAAGTAGGAAAAGGAAGAATCACTGGAGCAAAGTAAGAAGAAGAGGAACCTATTGGACAAGTAAGAAATTAAGGAAGTCATGCAACAACAATAACACTGTGAAACACAATCAATAGCTACCTACAGCAGTAATTGAATTAAGATATGCAAGCTAATAAGCTATCATAGTCGTATAAGTATAACTATAATATTGTGACCAAGTTGAGTTGGCCAGAAAAAATCTTGAATAACTTTTGAACGGAAGCAGCTACGCATCCGAGGTTAGCACCATCAGAAAGCTGCCACATTCCAGTGCAATGTATCTTGTGAACCATGAAAAAAAAATTTTTTTGAGCCCTTATAACTTCTACACCAATTCATACTTTATATACTTATATTACAATGATAGCTTATATCCATTAGTTTCTTCCTTTCAAATATTTTTTAGTTGTGATTAATTATGGAGACAATAATTAGGACAGGACAACTACTGTAACCCTTTTGCGCACGCGCGCTGAGGGTTAAATATCTGGGAAGGGACTTTCGTTTGGTGTGCGGAGCGACTGCATATACACGGGGAAGTTGTTGACGTTATGGAAGAAGTGGACCGGTGGGCCATACTGACTGAACGTGGAGTGGTGCTACCGGCGTGTACCGTGGCTCTAGGCTATAGGAAACGCACAAAAACTAATTTTGATCGCTCAGTTTACTTATTCACCTCCTAGGAAGTGGATAGTCTCGCGTAGCCAGACCCTTTACCAACCGTTAACCGCTACGCGGGGAAGGAAAGGGTCTGGGAACATACAATATAACGACTTGTTCAGCAGCACCCCAAAAAGGGTGCTCAATTATCACATTCCAGCAAGCTTGCGGTATACCGTGTGACGTCAACATCACATCTGGGAGGGTGAAAACGTTGCTCAACATCATTAAACTGGTGAAGTTGTTTTTCGTAGGCGATTTATAAGCACTCCTGGCAAGCAATAAACGTACGAGCATGAATAGGAAACCTGCTACCCGGACGTCATTTGTTACCACAAGCGTTGGAATGTGATAATTAAGCACCCTTTTTGGGGTGCTGCTGAACAAGTCGTTGTATTGTATGTTCCCAGACCCCGCGTAGCGGTTAACAGTTGGTAAAGGGTCTGGCTACGCAGACTAGGAGGTGGATATGAAATAAGATATATTCTCCTAGAATTAAGTAATCCAATTGGACAGTTTGAACGTGCCACGGTACAAAAAATGTTATTCCCCTGTGTTATCGTCCTTCTACCGCTCGCCAGCGGAAAAAAATTTTTTTTGTACTACCAAGAGAGTTTAAATTGCACAAAGAAGAATTTTTTGTCGAAGAAATAGAGTGAGATGCAAAAATAATTATGGTAAAAGTGATTTTTAGTATTTTTTTACTTGTATGAAGACTTTATTGCAATTGCTACTCCATCCCTTAAAGAACTGACATGGAGGATTATTTATTTAAATACAGTATAAGGTTTGACTTTTGAACCTCACCGGATATCGTTGCTGCGAATCACCACCGTTCTTGTTTGATGGCGGCGGAAAGGGAACAAAATGCACTTATCATGTTGTCAGTGTTTTGGAATGGCCCAAATAGAAAAAGAGGATATTGTTGTTTTGAGTTGAAAGATATGCCCACTTAATGTTTTATTTTTCAACTCAAAACAACAATATATTTCTGTCTATTCGGTCTTTTGCTCTTTTCAAAACGCTAACTATAAGGCAACTCTCGGAATTATCGCTAGGACGGCCTATATAGTCTCGCCAGACAATACCCTTTACCTTAAGCAAGCACTTGGCGTAAGCGTCCAGAAAGAAAAAAAAACAACTTCAATAGAGGCCCGTTTGCTTCAAAGATGTACCTGTACTTGCTTCCTTTTAGTCTACTTTCAGTTATTGATATCGCAAGAAGTCAATGGGGTAAATTGTTGCTAGCTAGCTATAGTTCATGGAGGATTTCTTTCATATTAGCTAAACAAATAGCTATAGCCTAATTAAAGTGACAATACAATATAAGTGATCAGCAGTAAATATAGCTATATTTAAATTAGATCTTTTTAACTGTATTCAACTATATAGCTTATTTATACATCAATGGAAGTGGATCCACTACCACAATTCCCGAGTCCAAAGGTTATGTTAAAGTGTGTGTTCTGTTGCGATACGGAAGAATTGGTACGGATTATGCCAGTTTTCAGGTTAAAGCTGTCAGCAACTGGAGCAAGATTGCAGGTATGCTAATAAATTTTGGTATTGCAATACTTTTTAAGGCTCAAATGACACTACAGTGGAACCTCCAAATAACGGACACTATAGGAACAACCTGATTTATCCATTATACAGAGGTGTCCTTTACATAGAGGTTCTTATTTAGTTATGGTAACTCCCATCAGTGCTTTTACTATTGTCCATTACAGAGAGATGTCCTTTACATAGAATGTCCATTAAGAGAGGTTCACTGTATTGTAGAATTTCATTGATTATGTTAAAAGAAAATACAATGTCCTATCATACGGGAACTAAGCCCCATTTTTTCCATTGAAAATCATTAATTAGCTAACCCTCTTTTCTTGAATAATTTTTAGTTAATCAACTCTCAAGTTAAGTATCTGAATTGATTAGATGATTAAAAGCCAAGTAGCATAACTACTACATTTCTAACTATTATAATTATATCTGATTTTGTTGTGGTTTCTGCTGTAAGTAGTAATTTTGCATTGCAATAATTGATACATTATTTATAATTTGTATATTCAGAACTTATGGACTTAACTCCACTTTCAGGAAGATATATATTAAAACCAGAATCTCCAGTTAGATGCTTAAACTTAACTGTTCATTCAGATGGTATTATCACCAAATCAGATAGCAGAATTACGTTCACATTGGTTCCATTAAACATTTCGAAAGGTGTGACCGTGGAGAGAAAAAACCTAACATATATTATAAGAGATTCTGACAGTGAGTTTCAATTATGTACTGGAAAAGCTTTACAGTACGACATTCTATGTAAAATCTTTTTCAAAATCATTTCCCCAAAGTTTGAGATATCTATATTTTCATACCTTACAACTATGTTAAAATTTAAGTATAATAAAAATATGTAATTTAGTGCCAGAATTTAACAATGTGCGCTAGTAATTGTTTTAAGTTTTACCCTTTTGTTTTTGTTTAAACCATTTCTAGTTGACTTAGCATAAGTAAGTTTTTATATTTCTAGTTATTAATAAAGTTATAATATTATGTTCAATTCAGACATTGTAGTGGATTTCAGCCCTAAGAGTGTAATAGCTGAAGAAGGAAATAATACTTTTGAAGTTTGCTTGAGAATAAAATCTGGAACCATTGCTGAAGGACTACAAATTTTAGTGAATTATAAATTGGAAGGATACAGTAAGTATGCAAAATTGTATTGATTTTTAATAATGGGGCGAGCAAATGAGACTCTCACTAACGAGTCTCAATTGAGATTTTGGTATATATATATATAATATGGCAAAGTTCAAAGCGTGTCCACCCCCGGCAACTACTTTAAAAATTTAAACATTGGTGTGGGCACAAGAAATTTAGAAGAAAAGACTACGAAATAATGCCAGGAAAAAGAAAAAAGAATTTTAGCGGTGGTGGTAAGTTAACCACTGAACAAACATTTCTAGGAAATAAGCACACAGTTTTGAGTATAAAACTAAATTAAACAACCAATGACAGTGTGTGTGTTAATTCAAGAATAATTCAGGAGGTTAACATTGGTGGTAAAGTCATCATAATTGGGCGATAAAGTATCATCAGTAATGGCAATAACAGTTGTATTTTGATTCATGATAAAGCTGTGCCGGATAAGTGAGAACAACAATGTGTATATAGATGGAGCCGGGTTGGTATAGAGTTACCAGTAAAGACAACTATACAGTGGTGAGAAAAGTAAGTGAGAAAAAAAAAAAGCGAACTGATGCAGCTAACTGTACCAATCGGTAGAGGGGTAGACATACCTTATGCTAGTCCATTCCTAATTAGCAAAGGTTACATCATCTAGTGTTATGATGGGGTACTTACTAGTGATTCCTACTATTGCTCATTCCAGGTCATCTATTCTCCAAGTCCACAGGAAATTCATCATTTTTCTTCAACAGTACAAATAATATCAGTTGCATAGGATTTGTGACTTTTACTAACAATGCTGGTGCCAACGAAAAAGTGTTCCCTTTCAAACTTGAAAGTAATCAGGCAGTAATTTTCAAGCAGAGTTCAATTGACATCCAATATCAAGATGATAACCAAGGTGAGCTCAGAAAGAGACATGCTGACTGACATAAGTAAATAATTGTGCTCAAGATGGGAGTTCAATTGTATTCAGATTGTTATGACTGTCCATTATAATGTTTGAATGGTTGTCAATTCACAGACTAACCAGACATATTTTTTAGTAGCTACAAACCCCTAGTTTTGCGTTTGTATGCTACGTTACGGTACCAGTATTTGTACTTAATTTGCACAATAGGTGGCCAGCATGAAATGATTGAGTAATTCACTCTCTCTGAACTATTACTGAGGTATAAATTTGATAAAGTTCATGAACATCACCATTGAGGAAATATTATCTCATAAATTATTAAGCAGTTGGAATAAATTTAATTACAGTGAAAAATCTATAGCTATAGGCTGTGTCAAGTTATCTTTCTTTGAATACTTTCTAGTTTATCTGCAACTCGAGGGTGCTGGATATTCTACTGTAAAGGAATCTGAAGCTCACTTTAAAGTATGTGCCATACTTCGTAACACAGGAACAAGGAGCAGTGCAATTTCAGTTCCTTTCAAGATTAGTGCTAAAACTCCTAAAAATGGAAAACCACGTAAGCTTAAATTTATAATAAAGATGTTATGGGGAATTAGGTTCTATTGTAAACTTTAGCCGTGATTTGATATTTAATATTTCAAGTAAAAAGTAATTACTATATAAAATTTCTACAGCAAATGTAAATTTGGATTCATTGGCTGAGACTCGCACTATACATTCAGATAATCCCAGGCAGTGTGTAAATCTGACTGTAGAACCAGACCACCTAATGACTGCAGATGTTCGATCACTCGTTTTCACAATAGATGCACAAGATGGAGATCACTTGTATCAGATAGGTTCTAAATCACTAACTGTAAAAATACAGGACTCAGACAGTAAGTAAATAATATATTTCAGCATAATACTTAGCACATGATGAGGCAGACAGGCAATTGCCTCACCCAAATTTTTATAAATCCACACCCATTATAGGACTTTGAACCATCATTTTCCAATTAATGAGAGTATTAGTTAACTTTTTTTTTTGCCAATTTTAATGCTGGCACCTGATAAGTGAATATAATGTATAAATATATTATTATATATATTCCATGCTAGATATCTTCACAATGATATTTTTAGGTAAGTGACCCATGAGATATCTCAAGATATCTCATGGTGTTATCTCATGGCTGTACTGCCATGCTCATTACCAGAGTAGATATAGCAACCTGGCCTGGTGTACAAGTTTTCTGGGTTTTTACAGCTACCTTTACTCTAGTGGAGCCTAACTAGCCAGGTTAGAGCAGCTGCTATAATATCAGCTGGGGTTGTGGGGAGCCCCTGGTGAGTTTTCTCCAACTTTACACCTTGAGTTACCAAAAAACTACTTCAGTGAAGATATCTAGTGTGGAATAAACCACTTATTACACTCTGTCAGAGTGATATGGCTAGATATTTCACTCTCAGACTTTATTTTCACTCTGACTTTGGTTCATGAAAATAAATTAGCCTGCTCATGAAATATTTCACCATATCACACTCTGACTCATGTAATAAGTACTATATAACCTGGGGGGATTTACTTTGCATTTCCTATGTGGCAACAGATATTAGGCCCATTTCAGTGCATAATTATACGACAATGGTGTGTATTCATGAATAATTCATGAGCTTGTAAGGTTTGGTAAAGCATCGTCTTGCCCTGATAGGTAAAGTAGTATCAGCAAGTTCGGTAGAAAGTGGTTAATTCTAAAAGGCGGGTGCAATAGACAATGGAAGATGGCGTATGTTTAAAAAAGGAATGCAAAATTAGTATGAAAGAGAAGGTTAAAGGTGATTAAGAGGCTTAAAATGGAACAGAAGATAAGGCAAAAAGCCGAGCGATTAATTGTAACAGAAAGCGGGTGGAATCGACAAGTAAAGGCAGGGGTTAGTTTCCAAAGGAAGGTAGGACAGAAATTCAGAAGCAGGAGAGATAGACAAAAAAAAAAAAGGGGACCTTATGACTAAAGAAGAAAGAGCTGAAGAAAGAAGAGGTGGGGGGATAAGAAAAGCTCAGATAGTTCAGAAAAAAAGAGCAGGAGAGGGAAACTTATGTAACCTTAACCAATGGTAGAGAATGATAACTGAGCAAGATAACTTGTGCTACTTCATTCTTGCTTTGCAATACGTCAAGCGCCACTTTGTGGCAGGGTCTTGTCATATAATATTACATTGTTGGTAATAAGGTAATATTTCAGTCTTGATAACTTTACTCACACATTCTGTCGTAATATTATAACGACTTTTTTAGGCAGTCATATTTGGGATTGACCAAAGTATTCCATAATTCAATCCACATTATTAGTGTGTCAAATGCTGAAACTTACCTGTGGCATATGACATATTAAATACCATTGGGTTTAATCATCAAATACACATGTAATTGTGTAATTAATGTCTATGAGTTAAGTTTATGTCATCAGAAACATTAAGAATTAAATTGACATACATAAACAACACAAAAAGAGCATACCACAGTTATAACTGTCTTGTGTAAATGTTGCAGCAATACAAATTGTCATATTGCAGCAGTTTTTAAACCTTATGGAAGGAAATCCTCCATTTGAAGTATGTTTAAGACGAATAAAAGGAGCTATTGCACCAGCAACAACAGTATCCATAGGATATAAGTTTAATAATATAGCAAGTAAGACATTCGCTGAGTTCACTTTAAATATAAAGTAGACATCAATGTAGCTCTTGCATTTTATTGTGTGCTATCCTGTGTGAAACAATGAGGCTATTAGTTGCTATAATTATTAACACTCAGCATACATGCGCGAGAAGGTTATAGTACTCCATTTGTGTGTCAATCAGTCAGTCAGTCAGTGAGTCATTCTGTCACACAACAGCAAATCTGGAAGACTACAGCCTCACGAAGATTAAAAAAGGCATCAAAATGTTGCACTGGGCAATTTAAACCCCTCTATTATGCCAAAGCTTTTTGTTTCGACTCATTATTTGGAAAAGTTAGTTAATTTTTTGGTCATATTATGATTGTAAGCTTTTGTTGCCAATGCCCCCCTATGCTGTAATCACATGAACAAATATTTCTTTGCTGCCCAGGGTAAGTTTGTTTTACTCAGTGGTTTACCTGAGTGCTGGAAAATCAGAGTTTCCTGTTGAAACTGCTAGTAAAGTGAGCAGTTGTAATATCTTTTGAGAAGACAGTATTAATGTCTACCATGTCATTGCTCAAGCTACATATCGACTTGCATGAGCTACATATCCAATCCATATTCATATTGATACTGCATATCGACATTATATTGATACTGTGCCAAGTACATTTTTCTTTTGGTCTTTGCAATAACATAGCTAATTAATGTATAACTTGGTGCTGCATTATTATTATTATTATTATTATTATTATTATTATTATTATTATTATTACTATTATTACTATTATTATTACTAGCTACTAAGTAGTAGTAGTAGTAGTAATAATAATAATTGTAGTAGTAGTAGTAGTAGTAATTGTTGTCCGATTTTAACTATTGGGTCATTTCTCATTCTAATGTACTAACTGGTACTACCTGAAAATTTTTCCTTGCATGAAAAGTAAATTGTTTATCGAGTAAGTAAACTAAAAATAATTCATTTTCAAAGTTTAAATTCTTACAGATATGTTTTAAAAACATAATCACTTTTTTATTGCAGGTGCTAGACGTTTCACTCCTACGGGAAAATACTTTAATTTTACAGAAAGTATATCCACTGCTTGCATTCGGTTTGCAATTACAGATGACTACATTGCAGAAAACATGACCAGGTTTAATATGACTCTGGTTCAAGGGGACTTCCCCATTGTATTCCTTAATGACACAGTAGTCATAAAATTAGCAGATAATGATGGTAAGAAAAGATAGCCAATAGATAAAATGTAGTCATATTTTTAAGCTATAATGATCTGATATCTAGTTACTTACAGCTGAATACCTACAGAAATTTATGTCTGTATATTATATTGAAAGCCAAAATAATATTTTAGTTATGGTAACTGCTGTAGAGAATATAACTACCATATGGTCAATGCTCCATAACACTTTGTACTATTATGCTGTTTTCATATTGTCTACATTTGTCATTCAGTTGGAGTAGAGTTTGAAGGAGGGAACAAACTAGTAGTGTTAGAAAATAGCACAAACATTTCAGTCTGTATTAGAATGAGTAGCGACTTTGCCGACGAGGAAGTAGTAGTTCGTGTGTACACTATGGAGTACACAGCAAAGAGTAAGTTCAATGAAGCATTACTTATGTATTTAAAAATATTCAACTGATGCTATAATTAGCAGATGAAACACAACCCTAGCTATGTAATAAATATTTTGAGTAAAACCTTAACTTAACCAATTTCTTAGAACAAAATGTTCAAGGTATTCATTCTCCTGTTCTAAATTCAATTATAAACATAAAATTAATTAAGCATCATACTATCGTATATAGATGACTGGAGGGAGTCAAAAGATTTTACTGATAAATTTCTTTTTTATGTTGTATATGATCACAAGAAATAAGTAAAAATTGTGATTACATCATTATATTTTATGTCACTAAAGAACTCACAATTTGACTTGCACTGCAACCTAGTTTAAAATGAATAAATAACTGATGGTTTGCTGTTATCATTTTTTAATCAATAATTATACCTGAAAAACTATATTTCTTTGAAGGCAATTACATTACAAGATATAATTGTTTATAATACCTGCTATTATTTTCTGTTAGGATTGAGGGACTTTGAGCCGTCAGACACAATTACCCGACTGAATCGTAGGATGATGAGAAATTGTAGAGAAATAAAAATTATTAGGAATTCTCTTGTCACAAATACACTGAAGTTTTTTGTTAACCTTGAATTGAAACATGGCCCTGCAGTTTTCAGTGAGAGGACACTCGTAGTGGAGATAGTAAATGTAGACAGTAAGTATTCACTAAAATTATTTTCTTGACTCTTGAACATACACACAGTCTCATAGACACATACAAATTGCAAATTTGCACACACAAAAGATCCATACATAAAATACATACAAAATGTACATACACAACATAGCATGCATGCTCATAAAGGCATACACTATCACACACATAACAACAACCGGAAAGGATGGAAGTGTCATTCAACACACTAATAAGTAATGTCCTTAACTGCTAATCTCTTTTAAGTTATTACAAAATTGAATGCAAGCTCATGAACACTGGACTATTTGAGCACATAACCTGTAAATCCTTTAGTCAATTAAGTAAAATAACAGCTGACTTCTGCAAAAAGGTTATGTTTTATGGCACAGAAGTCCAATTATATCATATGATCACAAGAAAGTAGTAATTAACCCTCAGCGTGAGTGGGTTAAGTGGTTTTCCTGTCTGTCTGTCACACTATGACTTTGGAGATTACTGACAAACTTACTCAGAATGACAATTTAAAACCTTTCATTGTGCTACTTTTTGAAAACGTGAAGCTGTCAACTCTGCGTAGGTACTAGCTTTTGTGGCTAATGCCTCATATTGGCACATCATAATTACATGAGCTAATAATTCTTGCTGCAGCTGTGGTAGTTTTGCTTTATGCCGGGAATTAACAGAGTGCTGGAAGTGGAATTTTGCATTGAAAATATATACCAGTGAGTGTCAATGAGTCATGTAATATATTTAATGACTAAAAAGCAGATAAAACTTGTAATAATAGCAAATTTATTGGTCCTAACAGCCAATATTATGATGATAATAACTTAAACTGATGTTTTGACTTCTTGCCGAAGTCCTCTTCAAGAGTCAACTGAAGTCAAACCTATTATATATCTATTACACCACTCCCATAAAAAATGTCTAGCATTTTGTAGCTATATGTGATAACACTCCTGTTTCATTGCTAAACTGTTTCTAATTTTATTTTCTTGATACTGTCCCAACTTCATGTATACATATTTGTGGCTTAGAAATTACTGTAGATATTGTAGCCAAATCTGTGATATTGAATGAAGGACACCACGACACTTCAATATGTGTGAATGTCACAAGAGGAGCACCAGAACCTGGCAACACAATATCGTTTAGACAAACATTTGTTGAAGAGGAAGGTAAGCAGAATATAGTACACTATGGCCACAATAACACCTGATAGTATATTTGTTACAATTGTTAATATTTGGCCAATAAAAAGCTGAATGAGCATTGTTGTGAAATTGAAGACCTCTTTTCAGATAAATTTAAGACAAAATAACTGGCCAGTTTTAATTGCCTGAGTTTGTTGTCTCACGCTAATGGTATTTCAAGCATCAAGAATGGTTTAACTGTTATTATTTTTAAAAAACAAAAAAAAAACAAAGAGAGATATTGCATGATCAACCATCAGGAATGTGAATGTGTTATTTTATAGTCATGTAAAATTAATGTAATATGTACTTAGTTGACAAAGAAATGGTATTGAATAGACAGACTTGTTGTAGTGTATCATTTGCTAATTTGTGTGAATGTTGTACTTATAATAATATAATAGCTAATTTTTCCTGTTCTAACAGCCAATATTGTTGATTAAACCTTGACCCGACGTTTCGACTTCTTGCTGAAGTCCTCTTCAGGGGTCAAGTCGAAATGTCGGGTTAAGTTTTGGCTGTTGGAACAAGAAAAATAATAATATAAAGTAAAATAAAATAAAATAAAGAATATTATAATTATTTCAGCCGAGAATGACTGAATCAATGTTGAACTTGTAGAGCATCCTGCTATGCAGCAGTCTATTTTTAGTTTATTCTTTTTGTGTATCACCTCCATGTGTTGTGAGGTCATGTAAACTATGGCCTCACCCATTTTTGCTGGATTTGTGTACCTGAACGAAAGAGTAAATGAGGTTTAATGTGTGAACTCTTCGTAGGCTAATTTTCCTTACTTCTCCTAAGCTATAGCAGTAGTCAGTTAATCTGGGGACTAAGTTGGTACCTATCTACAGTGAGGATGCTTACCTTGGCTTCCTACACTCTCTGCCTTTGCACTTTCCCCGAGGAGCTACGTCTACCCACTTCCTCCACAATTATTATATTATTTACTACTACCTTTTTGTCTCATGTTTAAGTGTTATTTTGTGCTTTACATGAGAACTATTTTATTGAGTACACATCAAATTGTGGAGGTAAAAATTAACTTACACGACCATGGTAATTTAAATTTTTAAGGTGCTCATATTATGTAATCTTATTCTTTGAATTATACTAATTATGCGCTGATTGCTCATTACTTGTGCACAACACTACCAACTATAGTCAGGCATAACGTAAGAACATGATAAAAGTTAGCTAGTTATGGTTCCATGGTATATTAATGAGTAGCTAATGCCTTTGTTATGCCAAGCAAAAACGAAGCAGTAAAAACAGCAGCAACAACAAAATAGTCTTCCATGTTGTTTTTAAAAGCCTACCAAAGAATCTCATAATTGAGCAAATTTTATTGTTTTATTGTTTGATGTATCAGCTTTTAGGCATTTCCAGATTTTGGAAGACAGCTATTTTATCACAAATACAACTAGTCTTAGTTGTGCCATGCTAGCAGTCATGGACAATGATGTCATTGAACCTACTCGTTACTTCACACTTAAGTACATTGGAAGCCATTCCGTGGAATTCGAAAGAGACTCGGTTACCCTAGTTCTAAGAGATAATGACTGTGAGTTGGCATGGTGATGTGACATAATATGTATTCTTATAGAACTTTATGTATTATTGTCAAAATATTACTATTTTTGACCCATGATAAGTTCACCACTAAATTAAAACTTCATTGAAAAGTTGTTTCTAATCATAAAATTTATAAAATTATGCTTCAGTTGATTAGAATTCATCCATGAAAGTGATAGTACATTTCAATAATGCTAAATTAATACTGAGGAATAAAGTACTGTTTTTTTTTGCTCTGTATAAGGTGTTCACTAAAACCTTCCTAACTTTTTTTCTTTGAAAGATGCTCTTTTAGGAATTCATAACAAGTCCAGATATTCATTTATAGAAGGAAACACAGGTGCAATGACTGAAAGGAAGATATGCTTTGGTGTAATGGGTCTCAGGTCTGGTCTAGAAAGGGACATTGTGGTACAGATAGAGGTGAAAAGCATCCAAGCAAACAGTGAGCAAACTATACTATTCAGTAATGATGTACACTTGTAGTAAATCTATGATTAATTTAGGCAAAGATTATGCTGCTAATAAGACTGTCTTTAATATTCCTAAGCACAGCATCATAGAGAACTTAAAGTCAAAAGAGTTTTGCACAAATTTCATTATATTTGGAGACATACGCAAAGAGGAGGAAGAGAGTTTTCAGATTACATTCACAAGCACGACATCAGACGTATTTGAGACCGGGTCCAATGTAGTGACAGCTTCCATACAGAATGATGACTGTAAGTGAAATATTGATATATTATAATGAGTTGAATCAGAGAAAAGAATGAGTCTTTTGGATTTATGCTTATTTTTAATTTTGTAGATGACTCAGGAAGTGATGAAGTCAATGTTCTGTCCTCTCAACCTAGTATTCCTCATTACATCCCACCCCTTTCAGGGTTCAGGGTTCTAGATAGTTTTGGTTGGTTCAGGGTTCTAGATAGTTTTGGTTGTTGCAAGGGGGGGGGGGGGGGGGGGGGGAATGGAGAAACTCAGATAGTTCACTGCCTTCTATATGTATATACATACCAAACTTAAGAACGAAAGGAGAAATTAGAGCTACTAATACGACATATATAATTCTTGACAAACATTACATGAGCTTAAATGCTGTAATTAGTGTTGGGCCTCAATACCATACAGAAAAGTAAGGAAGAATGTTGGAAATTAGAGGGAAAACTATAGAGTTAGGGAAGAAGCTGATCAAAACTAGGGGGGAAGCTTAGGGGGAAGTGAAAGAATTAGGGGGAAACTTAAGAATTGGTGTTAGGGGAGAAGCTGAAGATATAGGGAAGGGAAAGGGAGGGGGAGGGGGGGCTTGGAAGTTAAGGGAAAAAGCCTTCCCCCCCCCCCCCCCCCCCATCTCCTTATACTAAATAGAACACAGCCTTTGTACATGCCAGTAAGTTATAACATTCGTATACGTGTATTTTCAGTACTAACATGTCCAGAATTACAGCCACCAAAAAATGGCATGGTTATTGAGTCAGAGAGAAAAACTTACTTGGAAGCTTCTTATGAGTGCAACAGCAGATACTGGCTTGTCCCTCATTTTATCCAAAAGCGAGTGTGTTGCTTGAACAGTTGGAGTGGAACTAACCCTAGTTGTGGTAAGCAGTATTTACATTTTCTGCTGCACTTTATAATAGCCTCAGAATTTTAAGATCAATAAATTGGTGATAGACTTGAGTTAATATTAAGAATCAGTAGGACAAATAATTTAAACTAGCTAGTTGCGGTGCCCGAAGTACTAACTTGTGCAAACTATGAGTGTTCAGTAGCATAAGGTGTGTGTTTTTTATCCCTGGTTTCCTCTGCTACTCTCTTCTTTCTGAGTCATCCTCTTATTCCTCTTTCCAACTCATGGGTTCCCTTCTCCTCCTTTGCATCTCTGTCCTTTCTGTGTAGTTTATTTCACTTTTTCATTGAACTAGTTCTCACCTGCTTTTATTTGACAGTTGTATTCCTGCTTCTCTGACTTTCTTATACCCCTAATTTGTGGTGGATTAGGGTTAGCTTCTGTAAGTGAACACCTTTTCCCAACTCAGTTCAGCAATTGACATATATTCAAGACCTAGTGCTATGTTTTTGTGCAGGGTATTTACAGGGCAAGACATAAGGGGGGGGGGAGGGGGGAAAGATAGAAAAGGATATAAAAGGTTAATAAGGCACTCCAAGATCCCTGTAGCTATTAGGTCCCGACAGTTAAGGTTAAGTTCCAGCTTCCAGCCTGACATGGACTCTTTTTCACTGCTTTTTTTTTTTAACCAAACATTTTTTTCCATTCAGGCAATGATGACGATGCTTTACCCATTCGGCTGAGCTCAGGAATTATATCCATGAATATACACACCGTAGTCATTGCCGTCGGTCACCATCGCCATCGTAACTGACACACAAGCGTATTACTATATAAATTGGCTTGGTGAGCTCAGTATAGAGAATTAATAAATGTTACAGTTGTGCCGCTGAATTCATTTAACCTATGAAGCAATCTATTGGACACATGATAATATGAGTAGCTACACCTAATCACAAAGGAATATTCAGCATTATTGGACACATTTTTTTTATTGTTGTTGTTGTTGCATTTTTTATACTGAATTGTTTATATTACACACAGTTCCAGTGAAATGCATAACATATTCACTAAAATTTGGTTTTGTCATATTTCAAAATGGATCTAGCAAGATTGGCAATTTAGTTTATCACAGCTGCTTGCCTGGATACGTGTTGGTTGGCAATACAACCCACAAGTGCATGGATGATGGGAATTGGTCTGGTACTAAGCCTAAATGTGAAGGTATGTATACATTAAATGTGTCAAATATAATGAGGTTAGCAAGAGGAGAGCCCGTTTGTGTGTGAGTTGGGGGGGGGGGGGGGGGGGGGGGGGGGGGGGGGGTTGGGTCGGTAATAGTTAACCATGAGGTGGATGTAAATCACCTGCATGTAGTAAGTCATCTGTGAAGGAAACAGGGGACATGTGTATCTGTGGATGGTAGTAGCTAGATATAGTAGGGAGCAAGTATGAAACAATGCATTCTTTCCTCTACTGTCCTCTCCATTGAAATACATAAGTTCTATATCTGAAGGTGTGATGGCTTAATACCATGTACCTAGCCATAGGACTTTCCCCATACCTATGGCGATTACCCTAATAGGCGAATCCTCATTGTGCATGCAAAATATTTTTCAGCAGCATGCAATGGGTGGGCTTCAAATAGAGTAAAGGTCTTGAGGGTTGCCTATAATTCATTACCTATGTACTGTTAGCTACACTCTTTACAATTTATGCTCTGATAAAAAGAAAAGTATTATTTCACCGATAATGCGAGATTACTTTCTGTGTTAATATTATTTTTACAGCTGCAACGTGTAGCAATCTGACTGCTCCTATCAATGGTTTCGTTTCAGATACCTGGTCAAAAGTAACAAGACCTGGCACTTCAAATTCCATTTTTTCGGTTTATTCTTGTAAAAAGGGATTCAAGCTGAAAGGCAACTCTTATAGATTCTGTAAAAAGGGAAACTGGACAGGCCAAGACCCATCTTGTGGTAAGAAAATGCCAACAGTTTGCTAGACCAACTACAACTGAAATGGCACATAATACTGACTTTGTTTGGTTGTTTTTAAGATTCAATTTGAAGGTGACTAATCAGGTATGCCAGTACTACATGCAGTATTGGTTAGATCAAGTGTTATTGTAACTGTACACAAGTGTATTGTGTATTTTTTATGATTTGAAAAAACTACAACAACAACAATAAACAAAAATAAAAAGATTACACACAAATGAAGTGTAATCCCAATTGTGCAATGAGTATAATAAGGTATTTCACCATAATTATTTTCTTCTTATATTTTTTTTAATGATGCTCATTATATTAGGTACACAAGTATATGCATTGCCATATGAAAATGCATAGTTCTGTGCTTCTTGGTCTTTTTTTTGCTTTTTCCCCCAGATATAATCCAATATTTTAACAGTTTATAATATCTAGATCAATAGCCTCTATGAAGGAACAATGTGGGCCGCCATTCTGGATAAACAACAACGACGTAGAATTGATATATATACAAAAAAAAAAGAATCTGTTCAACAATTACAATTGTTGTTACAGTAATTTACACTGGTTATGCTATAAACCAGTTTTCTCTTAACCACTTATCTTCAATAAAATTGTAAATATCCTTTTTCTAATTCACAGATCGTGCCTCTCAACTAATCAGTACAAAGGGAGTATTAGTTTTTGTGGTATTGCTGACCGTTGTGCAATTAGTGGCTTAGTAATTCAATTTTCAGACAAATCTACTTTTAGTTTTTGTAATAATCATAGCATAAACATTATAAAATTGATGATCCTTACCATGATTAAATTGTGAAATTGTGTAGTCAATATAAAAATTATGTTAAAAAGAACCAGCATATTATAGCTAGCTTATTACATGAGTCAGAATGTGATATGGAAGCAGGATAATTTATATGGCAGCAGGATAATTAATACGGCAGCAGGATAATTTATACAGCAGCAGGATAATTTACTTTTACAGCGGCAGGATAATTTATTTTTACAAGCCAGATGGAGTGAAAATAAAGCCTGCTAGTGAATATCTGCCATATTACTCTGCCAGTGTAATAAGTGGTTGATTGTATGCTAGATATCCACACTGACGCAATTAATAATGGGGTTGGTATTGGTAACTCATGGTGTAAAGTTGGCTGTAAAACTCTCTAGGGGCTCCCCACACCCTCAGCTGATATTTTAGCAGCTGTTCTAACCAGTGGAGAAAGGCTTCACTAGAGGAAGGTAGCTGTAAAAACACAGAAAACTTGTAAGCCGGTTGCTATAACTACTATAGCAATGCAGCTTGATGTATAAATATGTATAGTGGTGTGCTTGAGCACAAATGGCGAGTGAGCCTTAAACTACACTATTGTTAAACGATTGATTTTAACTAACATTCAAACTACTAAAATAAAGTCGAGTTGTTAAATCACGCATATGCAGTAAAGGGGATTCAACGCCATAGTAACCGCTCCCCGCAACTGTTGGAATTGAAAAAGAAGCAACAAAATCAAGTCACGTTATTTACAATTTTCTTAGTGATATTCTTAATAGTAGTTGTAACGCACAATACTTTCACACAACTGAACATACCTACGCAAGACTTACCTTCGCAGTTCGTCTAGTGGACAATGAATTTTCAAGTAAATACTGTTGAGTAGGGCTTATAACTGTGACAAATAGCATATTAACTTACCACCGCCACTAACTCGAATAGAAATGGAGCTCCCTTAAGTTTTTTTAATTTTAACTGCACCCGCAAAACAATTCAGAGCGGTAAACAATTCAATTTCTAAGGTGATACAACCGGAGGATTCTGTTCAATGAAGTTTAGGACGGGGTCGAACACGGAGCGAACACAAAAATACGCGAGGGTCAAAGTACAAAATGACATACATACATCCAAACATAATATGTATATAAATAAACTAGTGGTGTGCTTGAGCACAAATGGTGAGCGAGCCTGCCTAGTTAGGTTACATAAACTACACACAGTATTGTTACATAATATACTTTAGCTTAGTTCATGCAAAAAATATATATAGTAGTTGACCATTAATATTAGAGTGTGACAGACAAACAGATAGGACTACTACAATCCTCTCGTGCATGCATGCTGAGGGTTAACAAATGGAAAAGACAAAAATATCTCCAGACTTAAACACACTGACTAAGGCCTATCCACTATTCCCAGTTATGCTCGATATCCCTATCAGTACTCAGTCTCAAATTCAACCAAAATGATAATAGAACTAAAGAACAAAGTACAATTACTGAACATAAAACAATAAAAGTAAATGATACATCAGTTGAGGGGTGGGGCTGCTCCATACACTATTTCCTGCCCACAATGTAAATAGTTACACACATAGTACGATATCCCTTGTAAAAGCTGGCTACTGATCTGATTGTCATCTTCTTCAAATAGGATGAAATGTTAGTTTCGCTTTTTCATAATGTAAGAGACTAATTATTTGCTTTTCATGCAATCCCTTAGCAACTGCAGTGTTATTTCAAATTACAGCATATCTAACTGGTTTAGGTCACTTCTAAAATACAAGACACTATTTTTTTATGTATGTACCAGAGACAATACCAGCAACACTAGCAGAGAACCAACCACTTTCTGTCTCGACCAGAAATTTCGTCCCTCTGCTCATGATGCTGTCTCTGTGCACCACACCACTCTGTTAGGTAAGGTATCCGCTAGAATACATAATTGAAATGGGCGCGGCCATCAATATTGGCGATCCCTTACCTATTACGTCTTTTCATCTTTATCTCTGTGTGTGTGTGTGTGTGTGTGTGTGTGTGTGTGTATGTGGGGAGAGAACGGCTCAGTCTTCTAATCTTCTAAGCAAGTAAGTTTGTCTTAAGTGGTTACCTGTATAACAATAACTGAAGCAGGATTTTGTGGGGAGCTCTTAAGATGTAGAGTGTAAATGACTCAGTTCATACCTTGAGTACACGGTTTTTAAACAATGAAAGTTCAGTTTGTATCAGCTCCCAACAGATACCACACCATAACAGCCACTTTTCAATGTTTTCAAGTGTAGTAGTACTCACAGGAATAGTAAGCAAAATGATCATAAGACTGAAGAAGCACTTGAGGGAATATGACTTGGCATCACAATTTGTGTTGGTTATAATATATGTGGTATAAAATGGGGCTGTAGGGCTTGGTTTCTTTCTCTTACCCCCAGCTAAAATTTCTCTAACAAACCCTGAAGAGTATATATATATTATTATTTATACAATAAATAGTTGTTGTGGAAACAGCCATGAATTAGAAATGTGTCCCCTTGTGTTATTCCCCTCCAATCATCTACGAAAAAACAAATTTTTTGTACCACAAAGAGAGTTTTAAGTTGCACACAGAGGAATTTTTGTCCACTAAAATAGAGTGAGAAGTCTTTACTCGTGAATCTGACTGGATATCATCGCTCAATCACCACTGTATTCATTAGAAGGCGGCTAGATAACCACCCTCTTTCTTGCAATAATAAAATTTTAAATTTTATTTTGTTTTTATGTTTTTAATATTAATGTCAGCTTTGTAACTAATTATTTGCACACTGATATAATAACATCATATTAACTCGGGGAAATTGGTATAGATGTGATTCCTCAAGCAAGATATCTCAAACACATCGTGTTACAATTATGTATCAAAATAATTTTCCCACAGATAATTGGCTATATGAACTTCCTATGGCATTGTCATCATCAGAAGGTCAGCCACCTCATTTAAGTGGTGCTGAAGTGTCTTCTTTAGTCCTTAAATATTTTAACTTTTCTGCTGTCTGTGAAGATTCTGTCAAATCTCTTCCTGGATATGATGACAGAAATTATTTTTTCAATGGTAAAACCACATCAGAAAAAATAGAGCCATTTGTACTAAAAGTATTCAATAACATCCACAGCTCAGTTTCTGAAATTGAAGGATGCCACCAACTCATTCGATGTTTGCATGCCGCAAATGTTATTAGCCAAGTGCCTAAAAAAAGCAGGACGGGTGAAGATGTCATTGTTCTTGAAACAATTCAACTCAAAGGCATTGAAGGATCTTCGTTGGCTGCCTTTTCCCACAATACAGATATGCGTAATTCAAATTTACATGGAAAACCTTCAAAAGAAACCAATTCAGAATTTCCAAAGTCATACGCAGTTTCTGTGTTATCATTCGTTCCTGGAGACCTTTTTGATGAAATTGATAAAAAGTACTTGATCCCATCAGTTCTTAGAGATATTGGCATAAAAGCAGCAAATGTGGACAAAGTACTTAAGGTAATTAAATTATGATATTACAATCTATAACTAAACTGGGTTTTTTTTCTTTTTACCTGTTTGTATAGAGCTTTCAAAATGATGCTGTAGAAGCAAGAAAGAATGCATCTTGGAATCTGTTTTACTTTATGGAAGTGAGGAAGAAGATTCAATTTTTGGCTGACCCAGTAAAGGCAGAGAGAGCCACACAGGTACTAGATATGTTTGAAAAACATGTCACTCCACATCTTACGAGCTTTGAGAAGTCCATTATCCAAGGAGATATGAATGGATTTAATATTGTCATGGAAAAGCATGCCACAGATGGTATGTATCACTACTTGTCTTTCATTGACTTTAGTGATGCCCATAAGACCTGCACTGTCTTTGAGCTAGCAGTATGCTTGACTTATTTCATGGCGGAAAACTTGACTCCAATATCTTGCAGAAATTGTGTGGAGTTTGTCAGACCGGTCATTGATGGCTACATTAGTGTCTTCCAATTGTCTAAGGAAGAGTTAGATTTACTTTATTACTTGGTACTTGCCCGATGTATCCAGTCAGCAGTGAATTCAGAAATTAGCTTTGCAGCAGAGCCATGGAATAGCTATTTAACCGTATCATTGGCTGAAGTTTGGACTCTGGCAAAACTACTTCTGGACATGACTAAAGATAGGGTAGACCATATTTGGTTTTCTTAATTAGACTTTTGTTGTTTGTATTAGTGATCCTAACTATAAAACAACAACAAGTGTTGTCTAAAAATAGGACTATGAAATTAAGTCAGCGAGTAAGGGTTGTAGCTGTCATTAAAACAAAATCAATATTCTGAGTGCTAACATTTTAGATTTCTAATATGAATGCAATAGTCCAGTCCCATAATTGCCAACTTTCCGGAATGAACTATCAGGATATATGACATGCCTAATAAAAAAGCAATTGAAGATTGTGAATCTTTGGACTGATATCACGATGCAATAGCGTTTATTACTTTCGACATTATCAATAGTGAAAAAGGCTCTATGGTGTCTAAACACTTAAATTATAACTTATTTCTACTGCATGGAGTTAACTATATCAAATTTATTAGTATTTACTATGTTGTTGAGATTGTATTGCAATTCGGGAGAATTCCTAAAACTGGGAGAGATCCAGGATATGCCGAGAAAATAAAACTGTAATCTTCCCACCACCTTAATGATAGATTCACTATGTGCAGGGTAGCTACTTAAAATGGCCAAACTGTAACATATATTAATACGTAGCTACCCTGTACATAGTGAATATTAAAGTTATATTAAATTATATATTTATTGAAAGTAATGCAAATGTAAAATATAATAATATAAGAAAAGTGAAATCTGCTTTTCAATGCGTTAGCTGCAAAAATTTAAAAAATATTACTTTAATAAAAATTGCAATACTGTAAAGTGTGATATTTACCACATATGGGCTCCTTCTCGCTCCAGTGTCCTGTGTGGGTACAACGTCGTTGAACTAATCCTAGTAGTTTATATCCTTCTGCACAAGTGTAGTATGCAGAGTCATAGAGATTACTACCAGTTGCATGAACTTTTCCATTTAAAGGATCTTTCAATTCTTTGCAAACTAATGCTATTTTGAAATATCATTTCATGAACTTTAAATCAATTTAGGAAAATAATTACTACTTGGAAAAGAAAAGTATTGATGCTGTTTGGTGTTACTGCTTAAATGAGCTCAAAGTGAGATTTTAGCTTAGTTTTAGTCAGTATGTGTAATAGAATTTAACTTGGGGTAATGAATTATATACATAAAATTGTGCAATGAGTATAATAAGTTGATAGCTAGCTACTGGGGCTGACTTGGAAGTGTTTTCTCCCATTTCTGGGAAACTTGAATAATATTGCAATTTGAAGAGGTGAAAGTCCTCTCAATTTGCACTGCTGTGTCACTATAATACAAGTCTTTGTTTCTTTTTTATTATAATTGGGTGTGTATTATTGTTACTGTTTTAAATAAATAATTGTATCTACATAGTAATACCAGCAGTTAGTTTTTAAACAACTAACAAGCAATTATCACTTCAACTGGCCATAAAACTCAGAGAGTTCCTGCCATAATAAATTTATGGGTGTGTCTATTACATTGTGATCGTTGACATAGTTGCCAGTACCACATGATTGACAATGTTAGAAAGTAAGAAACATTTTTAGGCATGGTTGCCATGGACATATAGTAATCCAACAAGATGTCAGAGTGTGTTAAGTAGTAAGTGCATCAAACACAAATAAGAGTAAAAAGTTATTGCAAAATTAGGTATAATATTATGATCTAACTATATCACCACACTCAATATAAATGGAATACATGTTCAGTTTCATTTCTTAATATTTAACATAGCTACATTATATATATATATATATATATATATATATATTTATTGCAGCTTTGATATTTTTACTTGAATATTTCCGCATCACGCGAGCGTTCTGTATTCTCCCATATTGTACGGTTTATATTGTACGCTCCTTGCAGCGCGCGCGTAGCGAGTAAAATCAATGAAAATTGTATTGTAACCGGTTGAGAAAAATTTCAAAGAAGCAATAAATCACTTATCACACTCGTCGTACAATATGGGAATGATATTTTACTCTCACGCCACATTTTCACTCGCCTTTGGCTCGTGAAAATATTTTGCGTGCTCGTAAAATATTTTCCCATATTGTACTCTGACTCGTGCTATAAGTATTATATTATATATATATATATATATGCACAGAATAGCTGAGCTGCACCAGATTTCAGTGTATATAATATGTATCAGCAACGTTTATATATCTTTGGCCAATCGGGCGCCACAGCTCGAGGCCACTGATTCTTCAATGCACAGCAGATTCATATCCTAATCTAATTTATTTTGTTCTATTGGATGTCCCCCTTGATTCTTTCTGCATCACGTGATCGTTCAATTTTTCCCTATATTGAACGCTACACATAGAATGCTCCAATGCGCTCGCACAGCAACAGAAATAAGAAAGGAGAAAGTGATCCAGTTATAGTGACTGTCAGCTGGTGAATATGTAGTCACACATCACACACATACACACACATACACACACACATATAATACTCATCACATGAGTAAGAGTGTAATAAGACAGAAATATTTCATGCGCAGGCTAATTTATTTTCAATAGCCAGAGGTGAGTGAAAATAAAGCCTGAGAGTGAAATATCTAGCTATATCACTCTGCCAAGCTAATAAGTGGTTTATTCCACACTAGATCTTCAGGCTGTAGTTAGTACTAGATGAGGCTGGCAACTCAAAGCTGAAGTTGGTTGTAGGGGCTACCCACACCCCCCCCCCCCCCATGATATTTTAGCAGCTGCATGTAATAGCTATGCAGCTTGTACCAAAAATATACATACCTTCATTAAAATTTATTATTCATTTCTGAATTGTTTCTGGCAACAAAGCCGTTTAAATTTAAGAAACAAAAACAATAACAAACATCAAACTCCCAATTGAGAACAAATCTCTGAACAAAGAACAATTGATGCAGAACTAAATTGTCCTCACTTTGGAGACACTCCTTAACTTTACCTATAGCTGTGTCACATCACTTGTTCATTCTAATGTGAGCTGATGAAGGACTTTGAGTTGGAAACGCTCTCTATATCAGTTTCAAAAGTCACCAACATTGTAATAAAAAGTATTGTATAGCTACATCAATCTTGAATGTAGTAATGAGCCTATATTCAACTGTATACCAGAAACAAAAATTTTACCTACCTGGCTATGCACAAAAACGAAACAGCATACCCTACGAACGCTTTAGTAACAATGTTTAACTCCTGGCATACTACTGCTGACAATTCAAACATAACATTTACTTTCTTCTTTTTTTTTCACAGTTTCGGTAGTTAGCTACTTTGGCGTCAAAGAACTCCGCGTTTTGAAAATAACACGATTGACTTGGCTACTTCGTAAAGTTCGCATTCAATACTAAGCTTTCTCGTACGTGTGGTATAATTGTGATGAATGTTAGCGTAGCCCGCCTCCTGTGCGCTACCCACCACTGCACTTCCGCCCTCTCGGCTTCGAGCGTAGCGCTACCCTTTACCCAACCGCTACGCGAGAAGCGGCTGACGACGCGGTGGAAACAAAGCTCGAAACAAAGGGCAACGACCATTTAGCCGCGGAGCTGTAAAGGTTGGCTGTGATCGTGGATGCTGCTACAATTATTGCTGGCCAGGTTATCTAGCAACTAGACTAAGAGAAGGTGAGGTGAAAGGCCTGGCTAGAGAGATACATATTATATACATGTAGCTAAACTTACTATCTTCAATCCCTTTATTGTGTGGAGTAAAATTTGAGGCCTACTTCATAAATATAAGTGGTCCACACTCCCAACTTACTGGCTGTCTAGTAATTCGACTCCTGTCATAATTTGGTAATAGAATTGTCCCATATCTGCTTGTGAAGTTGTTAATTAGTAAGGAGGTGTGGATTAGCTTAAACACCACAATACAATTATACCCATCTCATCTGCGATTTGAGCTGTCAATTTTGAAAGCAAATTCCTTTCCTTGCAACATTTAAAATCCTTTAGTCACAAAATCATTGGCTTCTTTTTTGAACTCTGCTTTACGTTCAGTACTTGTTTCGCCTTCTACTGGAGTTTTGTAATATATAGGCATTCCTACTGTCTTCCTTTGTACTTTAGGTTTAGCTTTTTTCAACTCATCTATATCCAATTCTCCATTTGCTTTTAATTGGTTTGCTTTTTTTGGAACAAATAGCTTGTCATCTTCAGACAATGTTACTGTCACAGTTGGCTATTAAATCAGCAGTGCATGGAAGAGTAGATGCATTCTTAATTTCAGTAAGCTGATTTGGATTTGTTCCATCTGGAAGATGAATGGTGAACTCAGTTTGGTCACTCTGTATGCCTTGGGATTCTTTTCTTCTACCAATTTTTTAATTCTTTTTTATAGCTGCAATGTATTTGGTTTCACCACTGTAGTCTCTGTCAACTCGACCACAGTCACTTTCCACAGTCATCTCAACGTCAGAATCACCAATGACATCCGTGAGTTTTGAAGTCCAAATTTTCTTCTCCAAGTTGTTATAATGTGGGCTTGTCATAACGGCATTGGCATACTTTTCTCCAGCATTGCACCGGCTCTACTAGGAACCAAGTGGAAAGACACTTCCGAGTCCTCGGCATTTATTTTGTCAGATACTTTCCCTTTCCCTTTGGTTTTATGTACGTGTCTTTTGATCATTCCGTGGACTGGTTTCGTATCAAAACAGCGTTTACCACGATTTTTCGACAAGTTCAAATTTGCCATGTGAACTTTTATATTTTGAAGTCTGGCATCATCATCTAAGGTAACACTTTATTAACAGTTGTTTCATTTGGAAGTTGCTAGTTTATAGTTTGTAGTTGTTTGATGACAACATTACTCATTCATATAAATCTTATATTAAAAAATGAAGATATTATATATACATTAAAAAACTAATATTACATAGTTTATTATGCCACCGTCGAAGTAGTACTTCTCTCAAGCATTTTAAACTCGCTCTATGAAGGTATCTTTAGTATGTGAGATTACACTAGCAATTTAACCACAAAAATTTAGTTTTAAAATTCAATTAACCTCTTGACCAAGTGCAATGCAGCAGCTGTGTAATTACATTTGCATTGTTTGCTTTATTCCGAGGGAGTTGTGGTAAAACTAAAAAAGTGGGCAGGACTTTTTATTGAGTACAATAAAAGGAGAAAAACTACTGTATAGTTATTATTAAGTCAGTATAGAGATGGTTGAAAAATATAGACCTGACGAGCTTCAAGATTTTCTTGAGGAACAAGGAATTTGTGAGCAAGTAGCACATGATTTTTTTTGTCAATGATATTTCTGGTGACTTGTTTTTACTACTAAATGAGTCAGAAATAAAAGAACTAGCTCCAAAAATTAGTGATCGGATTAAATTGAGAGTATTGATTAAGAAGGTAGGTTTTATGGTATGAACTGATTTTATAGATATCACTTAAAATTGTATTGTATAGCTTGGTGAAGGTTCAAACAATGAGACAGCTGCACTGAACGGAGCAACAACACTCACCCAACAGGTAAGAAATTTAAAAGAAATTACAGATAGCAAAAGTGTTAGGATAATATAATTTAGGGCACTGAGAGGTTATGTGATGAACCAATTGTGACATCTGGTTCCCTCCATGTAAGTATATATGTCTTGTTCAAGTACATATATCTTATTCTTTTATCTATGTCTATGAAAGGGTAACAGCAGCAGCAAGAATATAACTTCTGAAATAGTTACCCTCTCACCTCATATTGTAAGGACTTAGCTATAAATCAATTATGTAGCACTTTTTTTTAAGTATAATTTTGTTTTAGGTGGCTGAAAGATCTGCAAATGTCATGCTGGTCCCTCTGAAGGAGCATCACCTCTCAGTGTAAGCATTTTCTGCAGCAATACAATCTGTATCCATTGATTTTAATGCAGGTATCCAGGAATCTTTCTGAAGAAATCCTGCCCTTTTCTGAGGTAAACATGTTTTAAACTCAATTCATAAAATATAACTCAGCTAAATATATTTTTTATAAGGTTGAAGAAAGCACAGGGGTGAATACATAGACCTTTGTCTCGTGTAAATATTTTGTTATAATAGTAGTAGCTATTCAATAAAATAATTACTGCTGCACTGATTGTTATCTGACCATTACACATCTAAATAAATTTAAAAAAACTTTTTTTTTTAAATAACTGACTCCAGCAATCATTTTCATTTAAATCTGGTAACAGCAGGATGAAAACTGGCAAATAGACTTTGTAATCCCTAATAAAGACATGCTGGGTTACTCAGTTGTTGAAGCCACTTCACAAGCTAGAAGGTAGTTACCTTAATAAGGAATCTGATGGCAGTACATGCCCGGTACCCCACACCAGAGTAGTACAGTACTGTTTGCTTAAAGCTCATAGAGAAGTACCCATCACTAAAAGACACAGTGGGTCCAGTTACGGTAAGTTTAACTTTATGACTATTACATAATTATTTATTAATGATGTAAATGCAAGGGTTCATGGAAGATAAGCCTACGTAATTCTTTTAAGAATTACAGAAGAGATAAAGAAAAGGTGAGAAAAAGGGCAATCGAATTTGATCGACAAAAAGAACCTCCATCAAAACGTGGATTTCTGGGAAATGAGGTACTACAGCAGTATATAATAAATTCTCCTTTACGTAAATTACTTTGCAGGACTCTGACATCGATGATGAAGAAGTGAAATATTTAAGTCCCAAAGGAAGCAATAAAGCTAAGTGCATAAAACTAATGAAAATGACATGGAGTAAGAGAAGAAAATGGATAGTCGAAGATAAGCTAGACACAACTGAAATTATGGTGCGGTTTCCCTTATTGAAAGACTTAAGTTTGGTATGTTAATGCCTTATGATTATAAATCATAATCATTACATCATTATTTACAGTTTAGAAAAGATTTTCAGTATTTAATTGGACATAATAGTGAAGAACTAAAAATGGAGTGGACAAAATGGAGGAGTATTATTATAGATATAGCAAACTTAGAAGACAGACCTGCACTTAAAAAATTATTATCACAGCTTGAAGCAATACCTCCTGAAATTTATAATAACACAGGTAAGAACAACTCATACTATAACATAATTCATTTACAATCACAATTAGATTACAAGGACTGTTTAGCAGTCGAACTTTTTATGAAAATTATACAACCTAGAAAAGGAATGACTCATTTGTTTTACAAACACTATTTGGTAAGATGTTTATTGCATCTCATTTACTCTTGTTATGTTCACATTCCTTTTAAACCATAGACTCCAAATGCTGACTTAGAATATGACTCAAGAGCCATTGGTCAAGCAGAGCCATTTATAGTTATAATGGGAGTAATTGGAAAGAATGCTCAATACTTTCTTTATTATGAGAAAGAACAATTATTCGAGTCGAATTGCTTCATTGACTCTATTTTAGATTTATTTAGTATAGCTAGCTATATTATAATTTTGATATTTGTTATCCCAGGTCTATTTATCAGTTTTAATTTTTTTTCAGTGTTTTGTTTTCAATATTAACAAATCAGGTATACAAAATCTTACCTGAGCCATTAAAGAGATTTATACAGCTAGCAAAGTCAAGATTTGTATCATTATGATTGGTTTTGTTATATCCTTTTTTATTTATATTGTACTGACTTATTGTATTTAACTGTTAATATAATTAAATTTTATAAATGGGTTTTTAGATGGCAGTAAATAAATCAGATGACAACAGAGCAATTAACTATTAAAAGATGATTGTGTTACACTTGTTTAGAAGATTTTATAAGTAATTGTTTAAATAATGATAGTTATCTATTACTTCAGGTGATCAAGAGACTGGTGTTCCCACTCTGCCCATTTGCCAACATAATCAACTACAAAATAAAATTGAAAGATCTACTGGATCACATAAAAGAATGTCACTCTCAGTTACCTAATTTTTGGATTACATGCGGACTCAATGGCTGTCCAAATAAGTATGGTAACTTTTTGTCATTTAGAACACATGTATACCAATGGCATGCTGGAGATCCACACGTTTACAATGAACTAGTGACAGTTCCTCTGACAGCTGGTGAAATTAATCCATCAATTAATACATCAGGTAGTAGCTAGTGTGCACTTTTTATCTACATAACTTAATTCTGAATATTGTCATTATTAGTAGATAAAGATGAGCATATTCCAGATGAATTGTCATTAGGGGAAGATATTCAACCCATGGAAGATGAAGGAACCATTGAATTTCATGCTAGCAATGTTGTACCTAGTGAAGAAACTTCTAATGAAATATGTGCTAGTTCAGAAATAACTGAAAGATCCGATAATTATTCTAGTACTTCTGAAGGTAAAATAAATAGTCAGTCAGCCCATCATAGTTCACTAAGAATGTTATATTGATAGTTTCAATTGATAGGTTAGAAAGATCAGCTGCAATGCTGGTCTTGCAAATGAAGGAAGAATACAAATTTACGCAAGCATGCGACTGATGGTATTATAAAAGGTGTCACAAATCTTTTACAGGTATTATTTTTTTTGGTATGTCATATAAGTGAAGTTCATAGCCTATAAAATAGATGGACTTAATTTTTTTGAAAATTGAAGTCAGCAATTTACTAACACCAGGAGTTCCTCATGCTAACTTTCGGCAGGGAATTGATGTCTTGTTTCAAGAAAAAGGTGTGCATGGAAATCATTTTGCTAAAGTGGAAAGTGGTCATCTCCTCCAGAAGTTCATAAGGAATAACTTTAATTTTATTGTGAGTGATACAGCTATAAATCAAAACTGCTTCATCCTCATGCAAATCATCAAATTAATTTATGTATATATCCCCTTGCTAGTTCTTACAAAACAAACGGTGTAGCAATGACTGTTCTAACCTATGTTCTTCGTTCATAAATTAATATTCAAACCAGTGATTGATTAATCATTTATATTTTTTAAATTATATCATCTAAATTTATTTGGGCCCCTCCCTGTTGCTAGTGCTGGATCAGCCACTGGAGGGAGAGGGGAGCTCTTTGGTATGCCACATGTACATTATTTTAATAATAATAGGATACAAATACAAACTAAAGTTAATATAATGTTATTTAATAGGAACCAGTGCGTGTTGTACTTGGTCAACGTCACGTGTGGAAAGGGACAGGATCTACAAGAAAGTATGTATTAAAAAATGATGAAGCTATATATGTACCCATACTAAAGACGCTTGAGAACATTCTGAGCAATGAAGATGTGAAGGTAAGATGCTTCTGAATGTCATGTTTACATGTAATTGAGGACAGAAATGATTATTACAGTTGGATCAAATCAGAAGGGTTGATAATATTTTAGAAGATTACAAAGACGGAACCAATTATCAAACACATTCATTGTTTTCCCAACACCCATCAGCTTTACAAATATTTTATTACTTTGATGATTTGGAAGTGTGCAACCCACTGGGATCAAAAGCTAAAATTCACAAGATAAGTGCGTAGTATGATTATAAGTATGTGCAATGTATGTATGTATAATATATTATATAATGACATAAATATTGCTGTAGGCATATTCTACTTCACAGTTGGGAATAAGCCACCAAAAGCAAAGTCACAGCTGAAGTCTATTTACCTGCTGTGCGTGTTGAAACACAAATATTTGTGTAAGTATGGAATGGATGAAGTGATAAAGCCATTTATTGAAGATATGAAGAAATTGGTAAGATGTATTTATATTTACAGCTTAGTGGACACTTCATTTATACCAAAATTAGGAAGTAGGAACTAAACTTAATATCAATGGCACGAGTGAAACTGTCTTTGGAAGCCTAGCTGGAGTTTCTGCAAACAACTTGGCGAGTCTAGCACTTGGAGGCTTTAAGGAGAGCTGTACAGCATATCGAATGTGCAGGCATTGCATGGCTACAGCAGAGAAAGCCAAACTTAAGGTACAAAAATAACTTTTTAAAATTATGGGGGAAATGAAGAAGAGCTACTCTATAGAAAAGTGTAAATATAAAGCCTCAAGTGCTCAGTATTTAATGCATACCTTGCAACAGATAAAAAAAAATTTGTAAAATAGAATGTACTCTGTGTAGTATTATCATGTATCTGCAATGATTAGACTGATGGCTTAATAGTTCATACAAACATGCATTATTAAATAGAGAAACCACTATTTTTTTAACACCTTGTAGTAGTTTGAAGAAGTTGACTTCACATTAAGAACTCCACGCTGTTCATAATCGTCACTGCGATGAAATTACTGTGAATCTAGAAGCATCCAAGTTGTATGGAATCAACCGAAACTCAAGCCTTAATGAAAGGGAGTGTTGCAATACAAGATAAAAATCATGTTAAAGAAGATGGTTTATGAAGATAAATATTTCACATTAGGTAAGTAAACTATGACCCCCCATCCCCCCTCCCCCCTCTCCCATCACATCCCCCCCCCCCTCCTCCCATAGTATATAAGGGTTAAATTTCATTAATTTTTATAAATAGATTTGTTTAATTCACGGCTCAGTAGTACCGAACTTGGATACATGGAAGTGAACGATAAATGTACCCCCATTAGTCATGCCACTCTTACAAGCACAGGTCACTCTTTGAAACAAGCAGGTGAGCCATAAACATAATTCATTATTTTGTTATTAGTAAGTGATTTACATACATTTAAAATGGTAAATGTAATGCAATCCAACACTATGGTTGGTGCTGTTTTAATTGTGAAGGGAGTATATATTCTGGAGTTGCATGCTATATGAAACTTGTATTTGATTATTTATGCTAGCTGCAGATGTGGCTATTGGGAAGGATTCTTCCTCTAATTATAGGGGATTTAGTACCACAAGAGGATCAAAAATGGGAGAATTATATACTACTCATGGATATTGTGGACATTTTATTCGCTCCGAAAATATCAACAGATCACACTTCCTATTTGGCAAGACTAATAAATGAGCACCACAATAAATTTAAAGTACTTTATCCAGATGACTCCATTATACCGAAAATGCATTTCATGATACACATGCCTCGTCCTATACTTGAGTAAGTGAAACAAATACATTGTTAGTGAATAATGACTGATTCATGACATTAAAATAGGTTCGGTCCATTAGTACGTCATGACAATGCGTTATGAAGCAAAACATACGTATTTCAAAAGTTTATCTCAAGCCCTGGGAAACTTCATCTACCCTATTCACTATAGCTATGAGGCATCAGCAGCATGAGTGTTATATAACAAATTCTCCTACAGTAAATATTGTCTAATTGTACCAAAAATATGTGTATTTACATATGATTAGGACAAAATGGGTAAAAGTGAATGGACATACATTCAAAATAAATTGTTTTTATATTTCAAAATATGAGAACCATTTTACGTGCTTATATAATCAATCCCCTTCAAAGAGACTGCTATATTTCTTATGACACCTTATTTTTATCTATTCTCATCCATCCTCGCAAAACAAGAGTGTTAGAAAAACATACACTTATACTGTTGCCATATTTAATCATTTAGTTTATTACATTATAAATTATTTCGTCATTATTTTGCTGTAAACTTGGTTCATAGTATTTTATAAATATCTTTGAAGTCATTTTAATATAAAAAAGCCTTAACAAACAAACAAGCACACACAGTAGCACCACAGTTCTTCATTTTTGTTGTGTTTTAATGGTTACTGATACTGCCTTGCTTTCACTCCATAAATAATAATAATAATAATAATTAAGATTATCTACTTATGCCAGTGCTTTAGTTGGACTTATTATGTCTTGAATTATATTATGTTGGACTTGATTTAAATAATCAAACTGTGAAACTAGACAACACAACACAAATTAAAAGCATGCTCTCAGTGAGAATAGTTATATTCACACCTGTTTGAAGTACAGTTACCAAATGAAATAAACACCTACAAAGTTATGTTCCAACAAAAAAATGTGTAAAAATACACATTTAGGAATGGATTGAAGGCCAATTGTTTCGATATGGTTACCAAAATGCACACATGAGGCATGACAAGCTCGAGTCTATATAGTTAGCTACTGACAGAGAATAGACGTTAATGACTCAAAGCCTATTACTTTAAACTAGCTCTACCATTTCATATGCGAGATAGTTGTTTATTTATTTTGTTTTAAAGTATTTTTTGTAACTATAACAATGGAATAGTAAAGTCCAGTCAGGTTATGTTACTATCAACGGTATGTCTAGTGTGAGAGCAGTATATAACTGAGTGGGGAAAAAAAAAGAACGAGACTGAAAAATAGAAAGAGTTATTCAGGGGGAGGCTGAGCAGAAGTAAGTCAGAATGCACCCAAAACAAACAAACAAACAAAAAAAAAAAAAAAAAAAAAAAAAAAAAAAAAAAAAAAAAAACAAGTTTAACATGATGAAGTAATGGGTGAGCAAATATACAGTGAAGGGAGATACACTATTAGAGTAGGGGATAGTGGAATAGAATGGTGTTATAAGACACATAGGATTCCATAGGACGGTCCTACTTTCATGAGATAGGATAGTTGATTTTGGAAACCTTGGTCATCACTAGTTTGGAAGATTCAAACCTATAAGGTTGGCTTGTATAGACATGAATGTGGCATATTAATTAGGCTGGCGGCCCTTTATTTAGTTCTGCAGGTTGCCCTGCTTACAGCTAGATATTATTCATGGTGGTTGCCCAGTCACTTTGCTTTTTTGTGAGTTGCTATGCTGACAACTTAGTCCAGAAGATCTTTACCTTATTTGTGCTGGTAATCCTTTTGCTGATTACGTTTTACCTTTTTGCTGCTCTGGTTGCCTCAAAGGCAGTAGCCTACCATGTATAGAAAGAGGGATCCAACTATTAAACTGAACAATTTGAGTTCATTAACCTTTGACTGTTGAATTGTAGTGGAAATTAAAAATTTTACAATCACAATGTCTATAACAATATAAATGGTCCTACATACAACAGATACAATGAAGCATCACATTTCATCAATGAAAATATATTAAAGAGCTATACTGGAAATCCAGGATAAAACCTGACCTATCATATGTGAAGAATATATGGTCTATCCTGCCCATGAAGTGCTGAAAACTAATTATGAACTCTAAAACTAAAATGTAAATGTTCAACCAAAACAACATTACTGTGTACTCTACGCACTAAAGCAATATACACCCTGGTTGCTATTGCTATTTTGGTATGAATAAACACCTACCATGGTGTGTATCTAAGTGCTGTGGGGTGTTACAAAGCACCGAAGGTGATATTACACACTATAGGCATCAAAGCTATGCTTGAGGTGTATTTAAACACCTACCATGGGTGTATCTAAACACCATGGGTGTTTACAAAGTACCAATGGTGTTTTTATGCACTCTTGGTGACACATTCATGTCATTCAACCACATTCACATTGCTTCTTTATTGTGATAATTTGTTATTCAGGTTTTTCAATGATTACGTTTTAGTTAAGATTAAAAACTCACGCGGCAGTTACTTTCTACTAACTGTTTGAAAACTTTTTTTCTAACGGAAGTATGCAAGATGAAGTATTAAATTTTTGGAAGAAAATGAAATGAAAGAAGCACAACTATGAATAGCTTGGCAGTTTACTGTTTGAAAACAGGTCCCTTTGAAATAAATACACTTCCAGCATAGATGAAGGTTTGATTACGCTGTGACACAATAGTTTTTGCTTTTCAAAATGTTCAGGTCAACTGACTGAACAACCGTCACAAGGAATGAACATAATTATCATCACCCATAAACACTTCAACGCACACACAAATATATCAATTGTCTCTATGCATGGGCTCAAACCCACTGCTGGTTGTGTCATTGTGCTTCACATAAAATGTTTTGTAAAGTGTATATCTTTAACTTTCGCCATTGAAACTTTATCTTTGGAGTTGACTGCGCAAGCGAAGTTCGCTTTTAGTCTGACCCAGGCCTGCAATGACGGCATCAGTATCCGTCTTCCTGGCAGCTACTAGCGGGCGAGTGTGGTTGGCTCTGGTTAAAGCCTTGGTTAGAGTTCTGGTCCTTCGCCTTTTAGGGTCACGTGAACTTGAGGATTTACAACCCTCAAACACAAAAAGTGTACATGTCTTTATTATTGGTTCCTACACCTACCTGAATACTTTGAACAATTAATATTAATAGTAGAAAGCTGAGAACCGCTTATCTGTCGTAGACTGTAATGCTTTTTTTTGCGATTTTATTGGACGTCAGAAATTGAGCAGTAAATCATCGCACTACACACTAACTGTTACCGTATTACCTCAGAAGTATGCAATTTTTTAGAGATAATTAATCTTTCCCAGTTGTTCAACATATGTGGATGATTGTTTTTACCACTTTTTCAGCAGCAATAGAAAATAATAGTATTATTTATGGAATATATAGTAGATTACATAGCTACTATTAATATTCAGAGAAAATTACTTGTTTGTTTTTTTGTTTTGTTTTTTGTATTTTTGCTTTGTGGTACTCGTTAACTTTGTATGTCTGAATGGAGGTTCTTAATGCACAATCTGTATAGTATATTTCTGTAAGGTATGTTGGGGATGATGGACTACCAAGTCAGTTTCCATCAGCTTTAGTTGGGTAAGTGATATATAAGTTTCTTGTATCTTTGTGAGACATAGCTCTAACTGTTTGTCCTATTTTCAGAAATTAATCAAATATAGCTGATACACAAATTATCATTGCAAAACAGAATGAATGAAACACCCAATGTGCAAACGCTCACATTTTCCCTCGATAGGTTTAAAGGACTCAAGTCAGTTGTTCCCCTCCTTATTCTTACACGTCTTTAATGCTGATGAGAAGGTATATTGTTGAAGGTTAAAATCCGAGATATTCACTAAAACCTTGCTTTTCACTTTGGAAACAATTACTGTCTTATTTGAAATTAATATGACTTTGCGGGTTGTGTAGGTCTGCCTGAACCAGTAATCATCCAGACCATTTCTATAGAAAACAGCAACATCGAGGGGATATCATAAAAAGTAAGAAGAGTTTAAATTCGGCCGCAGTCCTGTGATTCTTCTCCTTGACGATTTCTGCTACATAAGTAGCTCCAGGCTACCTTTACAGCCTTTAGCCTTTTTCGTGCACAAGTAGCAGCTTGTATAAATGATAAACTACGAATACCTAGTTTTATAGCCAGGCATTTGAATATAGCCGAGGAAGAAACTGCTATAACTTCTTTCACTTCAACAAGTGCACTTACTGTAATAATGTGCACCTTTGACCTGCTCCATTTTCACCTGTAAGCATCAACGTTTTCGTGCATTTGAGGTACCATAATCATGTGACCTTAATTGGTTTCCAGTTTCAGCATGTGCTTTCCTCTTTGCCACATGTGTGGTCACGCTAACTCAACGTGGAAATACTATAAGAAAAAAAACTGAACCTATACCTGCAAGTGTGTGTGTGAGATACATATATGAGTAATATAATGTGAGGGGAAGACTTGCATGTCTGACCAATGAACCAACCAGTGACATGCACACAAACACATGAGATTAACTGATTAGAGTGGGAATGTAACAATAGTATGATAAAAATGTTGGACTGTGTGTAGGGAATGTTTAGATCAGTTCTAAGTTTCTTAGGCAGTGCCTAAACTTTGTAATGCTTCTGCAGTAAATATATAGTAGTACAGCTAAAAAGTCAATAGATCCCATAAATGTTAGCTTCAAAATATGACTAAAACTAGTTTAGTTAAACTAAATCATTTTAGTTATATCTAAGACTAAATCTCTTTCATTATAACACAAATGAAGAATGCAGCTCATGTTGATTGAAACTAAAATATCCTTTAATTAAACTATCATAAATATTGTGAAGATAACAAGAAGTTCTTAGCTTAGCCTTATAAAAAAAGTAGCGTTCTCAAATTCTTCAACAATGGGGGACTAGAAGTCTTTTAAAACAAACAGATTTACCTGATATACACATAAACACTCTTTGCCCATAAACTGGAATATAGGATATCAAACATGAATTAGACTTAGTTTTCACTACTCCAAAGGGTTTCATTTATGCTCAACATTACCTTCCTCTAAATACTACTGTATTTTTCCATTGTACTCACTGTTGATCTCTTTCCTTTGTTAGATTTCAGCAATTTTGTCCTACTAGACAAAGTGCAACGACTTGTGACTAGGTGCTTTGTGTGGCCAAGTATTAACCAAGATATTCATCAATGCATCAATGGGGGCTCGTTTTTTGTCTTAAGTGCTAACAATTTCAAGTTCATCATGTTGCTACACCCTTCGGCACATTCGCCACGCCTGATGCTCATTTTCTTTATGCTCATATGGGTCCCTAGCTCAGTCTAGTGATTATGTCTACCTCCTCACTTACAAGGATCGGTTCACTCAATGGCCTGAAACAGTCCCTATCAGGACAGTGACCAGAGCTTGCTTTTTAATATGGGTTTCCCAATTTGGAGTTTTAGCCACCATCGTGGTGGACAGTTTGAGTCAACTAATATAGGACCACAACTGCCTATCATCCAATTGCCAGTGGTATGGTGGAACATTTTCATAAGCAGCTCAAGGATTCACTCAAGACATCACCACATCTTGAACGTTGAACTGACTTGCTCTATATACCTGACCCTGTTAGGCTTTTGCACTATAATTAGAAAAGATTGCAAGTGTACCGCTGCAGAGCTGGTATACGGTACTAGCCTCTGCTACCCTGAAGATTTTTTTAATCCAACATGAGTCCTCAGACATTGATCCAGCAAGCTATGCAGCTTGAATGAAAGACTACATGCAATTCTTACGTCACACTCCTAGCAGACAACCTTCATACTCAACCACACATACTCCATGTCTCTAGATTCAGCGTCACGTGTGTGTATGTAACAATGCTGATAAGAAGCCTCTGCAACTATGATGGACTATTTCTAGTTCTGAGCAGAGCAGAAAGCTGGCACACATGAATTTTCCCAGTGGTGACTTACTATCATCCACACCAGCCCCTTCTGCATCATCTTTTGTTCCAGCATCTACCAAAACTATCCTTCTTTATCACTTTTTTGACTATTCCATCTTACTGTCTCTATTTCCTACCTACGGTGTCTAGCCCACATCACCTCCCAAAAGATTGCTCCCAGAATTGCATACAAATGTACCTACAGAATCTGTCATCCAACATTGTCTACTTAGACCGTCTGCATTGGTTTCTCCTTCACCTCATGATTGCCTCACACAAATTAACATTGGTCTCAGTTACACAATCTATCTTTTGATAGATGGAAGTTTACCTTTTTGGATGGACTAGTAGAAGTTTAAGTGTCTTGTGTAGTTTGAAACTAGATCTAATTTCAAGGCAATGTATAATTGTATTAATGCTATCAAATATATTCCACAAAAGGTAATGTAAGTGTCACTTTAGAGAATTATCTTTTTTTATGTTATTTTTCATTACAAATCATAAAACCAGCAGTTAAACTATGGAATTTGCCACATAGGTTAATGGTGTACCTATGTTTAATCGGCTTGCAAAGGCTGTAAAAGCATTATTTATTACTCTTACACTTTTTAAGCACTACAGGTGTGGAACCTCTCTACAACAACAACAAACATGAATGGAACAAAATGATCTTCCACAATAGAAAATAATATATGAAACCACCTAACTCCCTACACAAGGGTCAAAAGACTTGCCCCCATGGGTGGCCTTTGTGAAAAGGTTTGTATTAAAACACTGAATATTACTATATAAGTACATAATTTATTATGTTAGTGCTTACAGGAAGTTTGATAAAATCTGGAGAGTCATGATGTGACTAATATTTATTTTGTCAGTTGGAGTTGAAAATCAGGCTCAAGAATTGAGAACATGAGTGAAAGAAATCACCTTTATGTTAAAGAACACTGAAATTAGTTAATGCAAATAACTACCAGTGTGTGTGCCCTGTATGGCTGAATGATATAGGGGTGTAGGAAGCTAATTTTGATTAGTCAGGCTATACAAAATATATGTTGTTTTACTATTAGCTATATTGCAGCAAAGGAAAATTGAATAGCTACTTGAAAACACAATAAGAGAAAATGTAGAGTTGCTTTACTGCTTCAGCTACTGCTAGGTTTACAGAATGTCAGTTATTATTGTCATCTTCATCATGACCTATTAGATCTAATCCTCTTCCCTGCTAGAAACCCTGAAATCTTTATTTTTCCTGAGCTAAGGCAATACACCAACACTCTAGGAGAGTGTGCATAAAATACCTGCTCCAATGGGATGGCGGGTAATGAGCGCGCAACAATAGGAATTACCGGAAGCTACACGTTGGCGATTAGACTGGTTTCCTGCTTCTCCAAGGTACGTACAATTTACGTCACGCGATGGGAGCTTGTGACCACGTGATGGATTTATGTTAATCTCGATCGTACAGGCGTGTCGGGATTTACGAGGAGTGAGGAGACCTGCTGTTATTTATGGCATCTAAGCGAATACGCGCTGAAGGTTTGTGCCTTTACTGCCTGAAATGAGTTCATAGATAACCAAAACAAAATAGGTATAAAGAGTTATCGGGACGGATCCAGCACTAGCAAGGGGAGGGGCCCAAATATATTTAGGTCAAAACTCAAGAAATTTTAAATTATTAATGATTGATTGTATGTGATTAAAGTGAGCTTACGGTTGACTTGTGAACTACATTGCCAGTAGTCCTTACAATTTTTTTCAAATTGTAAGGGGGGGGGGGGGCTGGCCCCTTCAATTTCCCCCTGGATCCTCCCCTGCATATTGCTAAAGTAACGAGCTAGTTTTCACTTTATTTTGATTTTGTTTAGTCTCGCTAGCCAGACCTAGCCACTACGCGGGGAAAGTGTCTAGTGTCCATCATGCACCAATCTCGTTTCCTCCTCTAGAATCTGGAGAAGCATATACCATACTTTCTATGTACAGCTTATGGAGGAGATGTGGTTTCAACCTTTTGCGTTGCACAACTTTCGAGTGTGAATTTTGAGCTTTAGACTTAGCCGCTGTGTTCAATCTGATATTGTCGAGGGTATTGTATATCCTATAACTGCTGCACCTTGGAGAATCATGGTTGTAAGACCTATGAAACATTTAGGCCTTGAAGCTGCTATTTCTCGAGCTGCAGAATCTCTTAGCTATATTCTGAAAAATGAGCAGGAACAATGTTTGAAAAAGTTTGTAGCTGATATAACAATGTCTTTGTCTCGTTGCCTATTGGCTTTGGTAAGTCTCTCTAATACATACTACTACCTTGGTTAGAATCATCTTTCCAACAAGAATAGCATAAAGAATGATTTACGCACACGTTTAGAGGCAGCTTTGATAGCATTCTTGATCATACTACATACCTTTAATGAATTCCAGTAAAACGAAATTGGTGTGCGATGGACACCAGACACTTTCCCCGCATAGTGGTTAGGTAAAGGGTCTGACTAGATTTTGTTATGGTTGTCAATGGACTTATTTCAGGCAGTGTTTGATTTAAGCTGATCAATTTTGTTTAGCTCCGTCTCTAGCAAAAGTCATACATATATCCTGAGCAGTTACCCAACCCTTTGCTTATTTCTTCATTGCACACTTCTACACAGAGACTCGTAGCCACCAGGCCAGACCATTTAAGTGTTCAGTAAAGGGTCTGACTCAGCTAGACTAACAAAGACAAGCTCTCTATGCTATTTTGTATTCATGCGCCAATTGACTTTACCCTGCCGAATGTTGAATTATCATGTTATTGCATAGGGATCACTTCAGCTTTTTTTTTCTTTTCTTTTTCAGTGAATCTAATTTTATTATTTTAAACTTTTTTTGGCTTAAATTTGTTTGTAATAAGTTGGCAAGCTACTTGTTCGAATATCACAATTCCTTGCACAGAAATCCTTACCTAGTATGTATCAATTTTTATACCAGGACTATATGACAAAAGAATTTATTCAATAACTTCCTTAGCCTCATGAATACACAGTGTGCAATCATGTAGTTTGGAATATCAGCATAAAATTACAAATATAGAGTATATGTAGCTACATTTTATTATCAATTATTGTAGACACTGGAGAGACATCAAGTCCATCAAAATTTGCCACACTTGATCGATCAGTGTTTTGGACAAAAGGATCTGGTACGAAAATATTAACTAATTGTTACATAGTTGTGATTTTTGTTGAATTTTTAGTCCAGTAAGTATGTTATTTTATGGTGATTGAGGCGGTGTTTAATGTATATTCAAAGATACGCTTTATATATGATACTTACAGGAGTCAGAGTGTGACATGGCGACAGGCTATTTATTTTCAAGAGCCAGAGATGAGTGAAAATAAAGCCTGAGAGTGAAATATCTTGCCATATCACTCTGATGGACTGTAATAAGTTGTTTATTCTATATCTTCACTGCTGTAGTTTGTAGTATAGTATGTCCAAGTTGAGTTAACGCGGTAAAAACCGTTAATAACTTTTGAACGGAAGTAGCTACACTTCCGGAGTTTGTATCACTCAAAAGCTCGTGCCGAAGCGGTCCAGAAAATTCCCTTTAAAAACTTCAGAGCCGGCAGGAAAGTGCAGTTTCAAAACTCAATAGAAAAGTCTATGGGAATAAATAAAAACCACACGTTTCCCACGCTACATGCAGTGGGATTTAATCACGCGCTCAAACCAGGCCAACCACGTGCGCAGTACCTCAGAGACAATTGTAAAAAAAAAGCAGTCGTAATTTGGTGACGTCGTTTCTACCCTTCTGCTTGACATTCTGGTTCATTTTAGGCTCAGGACTTCGTTGCTATTCAAGGTTACTTAACAAGAGCAAGCTATAATGTGAGGTACGTTTGTAACACGGGTTGTTTGTCCACTCAGATTTTCTTACCAGTTTAAATAGGGCCTATTTATTTAGAAACTCAGCCAATTTACTGTTTGCTGACCAAGATAATAAGATATATATTTCATCATAGACTCTATATGCTTTAGCTGTCCATTACTCCTCATATCTATATAGGTACAGTTCTATATGGTTATGGGGATGCTATTTACCACCCTCCAAATTCAACTGCTGCTTGTAGCTACCGCAATTTCATGTCATCATAAAATTATATATATTGTATATGTCATCATAAAATTATATTAATATGTCCATTTTTTTGTATAATTTAAAAAAATGAAATTTAACAAGTAGATAGAAAATATAGTAAAATCATGAATAAAATGATTCAGTGTGAAGGACAAAGTAATACTGGAATGTGTGTGGCCTTGGCTAAAGGTGTAGGTTATGTACTGGATTCTTCTCATTACTGTTGAGTGTTTCAGAAGTTCGTCATACCAAGAAAATACGAATAGAGTTGAAATACACGTTTAAGCACACAACAATCAGACTTACTTGAGGAGGCGTTCAGCCGTGGTCCTGCGGTTCTTTTCCTCGAAGATTTGTGCTACATTAGTAGCTACGGATCACCCTCCGCAACCTTCAGCCAGTTTTACCGCAAAACTAGAAGTTCGTATAAACGATAAACTACGAGTGATTAGTTATAACCGGGCATATATTGAATACAGCCGCAGAATAAACTGCCATAGCTTCTTTTTCATTTCAACAAGTAAACTTACTGTAATAATGCCCACGTTAGACCCGCCCCTTTTTTACTGTGGGCATCAATGTTTTTGCGCCGTTTGAGCAACTACTGTCATGTGACCTTAATTGGTTTCTGGTTCGCCAAGTGCATTCCTCTTTTGCCACATTTGTGGTCACGCCAACTCACCGTGCACATACTATAGGGCTGATAAC
>WLWD01001237.1_pt1 | contig 44384 bp, 29 predicted proteins | sample 6712731 | NCBI WGS metagenome assembly WLWD01 (sample SAMN12718690, study PRJNA576275) | sponge metagenome | isolation source: marine sponge | host: Mycale hentscheli | place: New Zealand: South Island, Marlborough, Capsize Point | collected 2014-11-01 | reverse complement strand
TAATTTCGCACTGAAAATGTGCTTCTAGAAAAAAGAGACTGCGTAGCATTTGCATTAGCATTTTGTCCCTAGCATATCGGCTATTGAGCGTAGCAACCACTGCAGAATTGTCTGACAGTGCCGTCACCCGATACCCCTTCCACTGAGGACCCCATACTACTGCAGCTACTATGACTGGAATCAATTCTTTGGCTGATATGTGCAGATTGAGAGAATTGGCATCCCACTGAATCTGGAACCAATTCGTGTTGTGCCATGCTCCGCAGCCCCATGCTCCGCAGCCCCATGACCCGGATGCGTCTGAGCAAAATGTTGTGGTAGGACTGTGGCGATGAATAAGTAGAGAGGTGCCATTCCAGTGCGACGCAAATGTTAGCCACCAAGCTAGATCTGCCCTAAACTCGGCATTGAGGCGGACGTGATGATGTCGCCGCTTGCACATGCTAAGCAGTGCTATTATCCTCCTGAGAAATGACCTGCCGGGTCTAATTACTTTGGTTGCATGGTGTAGACTGCCAATCAGCGACTCCAGTTCCCGCCTAGTGCAACACTTTTTGGCATGCCAATCGCCCAGCATGCCCAACAGTCTGTGTAGCTTGTCTTCTGGTAGGCGCAGCTCCCCTTTCACAGTATCGATCTCAATACCCAGCAGGGTCAGCTTGGTACTGGGCCCTTCTTCTTTCTCTGGGGCCAGTGGAACGCCGAGATCTTGACACACTCTTTTCAAAGTGCTCAAATACTGGAGGCAGAGATCTGACCCCGGTGGACCTACTACCGCAAAATCGTCCAGATAGTGAAAAATGTCAGGGACTCCTGCTGCCGCAACGCACCATTCCAGACCATCAGCCAGGGCATTGAAAATCTTTGGTGCTGATCTCAGCCCAAATGGGAGTTTGGTGTCAACGTAGATTCTGTCCATCCACTGCATTCCTAGCCAGGGTCTGTCATCCGGGTGGACGGGTACCAGTCTGTATGCAGACTTTATGTCAATCTTGGCAATTAATGCCCCCGTCCCGAATGACATTGCTTTTGCAGCCACCTGATCCACCGTAATGTAGATAAGTGAGCACACAGCTGGGTCGATAGCATCGTTTATACTGGCCCCTGCTGGATGAGACAAATCGGTGATCAGCCGCCATTTGCCAAGTTGATTTTTCTTGGGGATCGCCCCAAAGCGATTTATGTGCACAAGAGGTGCCAGGTCTCTGCTGAAAGGGCCCAGGATGTTACCCAGTACCACCTTTTTGCCCAAGTACTCCTCCATTATGTCAGGGTTCTGGAGCGCAGACTGCATATTTTGTTTCGCACTCTTAAACTCCTGATCCCGCCCAACGCCAATGTGGAAGCCCTCCTCCAGTCCCTGCACAATGTACTGGGCATAATCCTGGTCGGGATGACGGGAAAGCTTAGCTTTCCATGCCGCTACCAGCAATGGAGTCGATGTTTGGGATAGCCGGCGATCTTGATGACCTCCCTTCAGCGCTCTCCCTCCCATGGCCCGCAAGTCCGCTGTATACCGGTAGGCTCCATCTGCATATTAGCAAGGGTTCGGTCACTAAATACCTACCTCCCCAAAACCACTATACTATGTACTACGGGCTACACTTATCCATAGCTACGTTTCCCTTAATAATGCCCCCCCCCCTCTTTTTTTTTTTTTTTTTTTTTTTTTTTTAAACAATGTCAGGTAATATAATACCTGCATGAATACAATACCAGACAGCGATATGGTACAGTTGAACCCCAAGGGGTGATCACGCCACTAAGGCGGAAGGTGACAGTGCATAGTAGTGTATGATAGTTCAAAATCGTTCATCTATGACAGTAACTTCACTTCCGAGACCTCTGGGGGGATTCCCTCCTCAAGTACCGCTTAGTGGATTGACTCCTGCATAGTGATGCGGGGTGGCTTCCTCCACATTCTGCACACGAGTGGCGGAACTTGCACGGCTGAAAGTGGCACCTATTTCCCCCTTTACTGTTAAATAGCTGGCACACGTAGCTGAGGGCCCTAGGTGCCTCTGGCCGTGACGCAATCGATACTCTCTCTGGCCCATCGGGGGCAATTGGACACTCTGCCGACTTGTGCAACTCACTATTACAGTAGCGGCAGCGTGGGAGGGCCTTAGCTCTGCCAGCAAATATTTGGTTATATAGGGTGAAGTCTAGTCTGCTCCAGTCAAGGGACCTTGTCGTCGCCGCTTTCCGGCGGTAGCATGCATCGTAAGTTACCCACCCGTCTCCAGAAAATGACTTGGAGGCATATACAACGGTCTTCAGGTACGCCATAAACTGAGGTGTTTTTTCCGGGTGGTGTGCTGATAAGACTGCTACCAGTGAAGAGTAGCAGTCAACCCAGACCAGGATATCGGACACTGGACCCCGGCGTCGGCGTTTGGCATGGCAACAGGAGCCAGGCTCCTCCTCATGGAACTGCCATGCGTCCTGGACCAACTCGGACATGTCAATATACTCAAGGTCCTGAATTCGCTTGACTAGCTTTGGCGGCAGCATGTGCGCAGCATTGTGTGGAGGCAGAGCCGAAAACTCCGGTAACGCCGATAAGTCTGCCAGGCCTGGAGAACTCCCCGCCAAGGAACTAGTCATTGGAACCGAACCGCACGGAGCCAACAATGCCGCTGCTGATGATGCAGCTGTCGGAATGCTTGGTAGGCTTGCCAATAACGATGAGGGAGGCATTCTTCCAAGACCTGCATCGCAAAAAGGGGGGGTGGGGGGGGGGATGGTGAGCAAACAATGCACAATAGCCCAATGATGCCCTAGCAACAACAGCCACGACCTAGCACTAACAGCGATACAGCCCCATCAAGCGAACCAGCAATGGCGCCAGCGATACAGCAACAGCGAATGCCACGGCAACAGCGAGCAATACGGCAACAGCAACAGCGGTATAGCACCGGCAACGTCAATGACGCATCGGCAACAGCAATAGCGAAATAGCATCAGCCACAGCAATAGCGACATAGCATCGGCTACAGCAACAGCGATATAGCATCGGCAATAGTTATATAGCATCAGCAATAGCAATCGCCATATGGCATCGGTAATAGCAATAGTGATATAGCATCGGCAATAGCAATAGCGATATAGCAATGGCAACAGCAATAATAGCGAAATAGCATTGGCAATAGCAATAGCGATATAGCAACCAACGACAACATAGCAAGAATGACGGCAGTGTAGCCTAACCACCAGCCGCATTATGGTGCACCAGCACTATCACACCCAACCACCACTATATAGCAATATCTATAGCCCTAGCCCCAGCACCAACTGGCAATTCATGATGTGAAAATGCTATTGTGCCTGGTGCAGATGGCACGAAACCACCAGCTATCTATTTCTCCTGGTAAGCCCTCTCGTCATGTAGAACTGCTTTGTACTAATTTTGTTGTTATTTATTTATTTACTTATTTATTTATTTATTATTATTATTATTATTATTATTTTTTTTTTTTTATAGGCCTATCCACTACAGGTCTTATCTATATGCATATCTTATCTATAGCCTTTTGCTGCCAGCAATTTCTACCACACTCCAGTAATCCCAGCTGACCCACCACAGCCATCATCGCCGCCCTACAGGTACCTTGCTACAAGCTATACACAATAACCCCCTAACCACTCACTCGGCATAATGCTGCCCGCAGCTGGCGAAGTGGTTGATGCTATGGTGGGTGAGGAGGATGATGAGGGGGCCGGCCCAGCCGCCTCAGCTAGCTTCGTCGTCATGAAGTTGTCAATCCACGCCCTCTGAGCCTCGGTAAACGCAGGGTCTGTGGGATCTTCAACGGTAGTAGGTGTTGCCATCTTGAACACTCTTTGCCACGTTAAGTTGCGCTCACCGCTTCCTCGTTAGCGTATTCCACGTGTTCTTGTTGCAAGCGCTATTTAGAATTGCGCGTCCCTTACCTGTTTTCGTGCTTTTAACTAGGAGTCCCTTACCTTCCCTGAGCTGCCTTTCCTGCCACTCCTCCTACCCGCTAGCCGTGCCTCCAACCTCTTCTATTAACTCCATTTAATGTCGTAACCATTAAATTCCATTTATTCCAGTAATCAGCAAATGCAATAAATATTGGTCTGTGATGTGACATTGTATCTGTGTGATAGGTGAAGAATTAACTGTTCATGAATGAATGAAAGATGCTCAGGAATTATTCATACAGCCGGGATGATAAGAACTGTTCATCACTCATGTCAGCAGTGATCTACACACAGCAACAATAAACAACAACAAAACATAATGGTAATTGACTATGGACCAGTGTTGGGTTAAGCCCTGTAATTAAGAACTTAAGTCTTTATAGATTTTTAGAGCTTAAGCTCAAGCCCATCAATTTCAAATCAGACTTAAGTCCAAGCTCAAGTCTTTATTTAAAGGCTTAAGTCCAAGCTCAAGTCTTTATTTAAAGGCTTACGTCCAAGCTCAAGCTCTATTCAGAAGTTGAAAATCTTTATTATTGAAAGAACATTGAAAATTACATAATTCAATAAACAAAAAGGAAATCATTTTATTGTGAAAGAACATTGAAAATTACATTATAGCGTAAGACCTCATTTATCGGACCATGTTTGCCCCACCAACCATAACTCATCAGCTGAAAGATTTAAAAATTAATTGTTTCCCCAATCATGAGGTTATTTCATATTCTATCGCCTTGCAATACCCATATTTTTAAAACACAATTTACAGGTCGCTGTGCAGAGGCAGTGCAGAAGCAGTCAGGCCTCGATTATCGCCCAGGACCACCAAATATCGGCCCGTCGTAGTGTCCAATGCATCGGTTATAGGCCGGCGAACAAACATTCAACCCCAACTCACTCCCATCGCAAAACTACACTATTGTCCTTGCAGATTAGCGTACAAAGTGTAAAGGTAGTGGCAAAAAAAAAAGTATTTCTGTTCAACCTATGACCATTACTTAGCTTCAACTAAATTGCACATTTCAATTGTTTCTGATTGAAGGTGGGGGCAGTATATGAATTTTAGGGGACTGTATAGAAATATTGTTTATTGGAAGTGTTTACTGTAAAAAGGACAAAGAAGAAGGCAAGCACCCCCCTTCTCAATCTGAAAAACAAAAACAAAAACAAAAACAAAAACCCTTGACCAGCATTACCACAATGTGCTACTGCCATTGGAGTTTACTTCATTTTCATTGGAATGCCAACAAGAAAAAAAAAATCATGACTTAACAAAAAATGAAAAGATCAAATGGTACGAATCTAAGTTCAGAGTTCAACATATGGGACAAAGATATTTTCACCATTGGGGTTTGGTACGACACAGTCTTCATGAATCCACCTTGAACAGATGTACTGAAGCCATTCTCTGCCCGTTCCTTCGTCCTCTTCAAAAGAACTGAAGCAGACACAACATAAATCTGTGAATATGCTACTATTCATTGTAACTTTTGATCTCTTGTGCAGCGTACGTCTACTTGTAATCTTGCTCCCACCTTCAACTAAATTCAAATGTCCTTCATTTGTTGAAGTTTCAGTAGTGACCTCTCGAGAGCGTTTCTTGCCTGTCACAGCTTTGTGTTGTAAACTTTTCTTAGCTTTCTCCTCCTCTGCCTGCTTACGCTTCTTTTCTTTCTCTTCCTCTGCCTGCTTTCGCTTTTTTTCCTTCTCCTCAGTTCGTCGAATTCTTTCCTCAGCCTTTCTTCTTTGTTCTATTTCTTTTTCCCTTTTTTTCCTTTCTCTTTCCTGTTTTCGCTTTTCCTTCTCCTCAGCTTCACACTTCTTTTTCTCTTCCTTCACTTTATAAAGTGACCAACACTCATCGCTAGTGAGAACACGTGCTGAACCCGTCTTTGCTGATATCGTAGTAACATCCCTTACCACAGGTAAATTCAATAGATTGGTGAATGGTGAACGTAAATTTGAGGAAGCAACAGGAGGTGTAACTTGGGTGAGTGATACAGTACTCGAATTTGCAACTGAAGGAGACCATGGAACCGGCATGGTAACCGCAACTCCAGTACATGTGGTGACTGCACCAGGAATCAATAATCCATGTTAAGGTGATCCAGTGGGTGTGCTACCTAGAAAGTTAAACAATACAGGTATGTAACATCACAAATACAAATTAGGCATGTAAAGTGAAATTCCCCCCCTCCCCCCCCAAAAATATTACTACCACAAATATTGAAGGATATTTTAGTAGAATGGAAGGAGTCAAACTGAAATGGAGGCGTAACTTGAAAAGTTTAAACCCTGAAATATCAGTTACAAAGACAAATGAGTGAATTTTGTTTCCTGTTGTTGTTTATAGTCAGTCCATAGATTTGAAGTTCTATTGTTCATTAGACAGCACTTAGTTTGGGGACAGTTGGGACAAACTTTTTTCTATATGAAACCATTTACAGGAAAATAGGGCACAACATTTTTTTCCATAAAAAAATAAACTGTTTTTGAACTAACACATTTTATCAGCATCGAGTTTGATTGCCTTAGCCGTTCACAATATATGAACTAATCAAATTCCCCTTGGTAGGCTTATTGGATTCAATTGATTATTATTCCCCAACATTCACGTGTGCTGCATTGAGCTCAATTTTATCGTAGACAGTCTCACATGATAACATAGGTAACATTGTATGCAAATGAAAAATCATAGCTCTGCCTAAGTTACTATAGCTACTTATGTTTCTCTCTCGAATTATCTGGGATTAACAAAAAATGCGATCTGCCAATGAATCATTTAAAAATTACATGTACAGACTTCATGCTACCAAAAAAAAAAGTTTTCTGAACAAAATATTGGTCTTCAGAAAAAAATTTATGGAGAGTTCTTATCACTTAATGAAAAAATATGTTACTGCAAAACACCATTAATTCTTACCTGAAACCTGAGTAGTGGATCCAGAGGCCATAGGGACTGTGATGTGATGTGAGAAAGGGATCCAAGGGGCTTGGCTGCTAAGACATCTGTTGTGACGTGTGAACTTGATCCCAGGGGTGTGGTACCTGCTAAGACATCTGTTGTGACGTGCAAATGATCCCAGATAAAGGTCACCAATCCTAAAAGAGGTGACATTTCAATATATTGGTATAGGGTGTCTTGTCAATAGACATACTAAGAGCTTTCAATTTTTTATGCCACATGATGCACAGTTTTCCAACCAATGGTCACTAATGTATATTAGCCTCTCCACTCTAACATTAAAAGTGATTATCACGCTAACTTTGTGCATTCTCTTACAATTCAAATATAATGATAACAATTATAATGATGACAGTAACTGCTGAGGATTGTTGTTAAGTTAAATAAAAATGGTGAAGTCACGACTATGGAACAGATTGTCAGATGAAAACTTAGACAGGCTATTATGTATTGCAATTGAAAGACTAGAACTGAAAAAAGTGTTGATTTTGAAGAAGTGTTGGACAGTTTTAAGCAGACCAACTGTAGAGTAAGGCTATAATTTTCACATTTTGCACTGATTATTTATTGTTTTAGTAGGAGAAAACAATTTCAGGGGGGTGAAGCTAAATTTAGGGAAAGGGGGGTGAAATCCCAGGGTTCCCATAGTCTGTATGGAACCCTGATGAAATTTTTTTGTGGTATGAATATAAACTATACATAATATATTGCAGATGTGGTCATGTCCCTGTCATTCTGATAAAAGCTGAACTTGACTAATAGATATATATGTTGATCGGTTTTAGTATGTGTATTTCAAAAATCATGGATCAAATTCTTTGAAACCATGTATGTGGAGGAAAGGATTTTTTCTTCTGTTTAGCATGGTATAGTGTATAACTATCAATACCATGTCTTCTCTTTCAGTTTTGAAATCTCAACATGGAATGAAAATTCATAATAGTGATTGTTTGAATTGATAGTGTGTACTTTTTCTGGGTGTGTAATGGGGCCAACTTATTTTTAGTGTATTGTGCAGGAATATCCTAGACATAATCTGCTAAAGGGTTGCTTATCCTCTTTTCTTTCAGTGAAATGAAGTAAATTTATATTTGGAAAACAAAATGTATTGTTTATTTTGATATTTGATATAAACAATGTTACATTAAGTCTCGGTTATATTGTTATAGAAAGGGTACCTTCATCCATATACTTTCAAGCTACCCCACTCTCTTCCATTGTGGAGCCATAGCACATGCTTGCCATCAGATGTTCGTAGCAAAGAAGTGATATGTGTTGATGAGAGAGGTATGAAATATTTTCACCAATTTAGATCTTTGAAAAAAAAAATGTATATAGGGTTCCAACACAAAGTTTGTATGGCATTTTGTTCATGTGAGCCAGAAGCAGTGACTTTAGTGAGACACAATATGTGGCCAGCTTCTCCGAAGAACCCTACACTGGCTTTCCATCAAGATCTACTTCTATGACTGGAGTCTTTAGTCCTTGAAGGATGCATTGGTGTTGATGCTTTTTGTCGTGCTCTAGGAATGAAGAGAGGAATAGCTAAAACATGCAGGACACTCTCACCAGTATATAGTTTCAACGTAAAACATCTGAATCCCAGCTCTCATTAGCTTTTCAGTATGAAGCAAAAACTAATGTGGGAAGAAAAGAAATTATTTGCCCATGTGATTGCGACATGACGATAGGGGGCATTACCTACAAAAACTTGAACCTACACGGAGCAGACAGCTTGTTAAATCATCATCCTGAGCAAGTTCATACTTAAACCAACATTAATTGTCAGTAATCTCCAAAATCAGCTGACAGACAGACAAACAGATGGGACGACTAATATAACCCACTTGCGCATGCGCGCTGAGGGCTAATAATAACAATCTGGCCAATGGCACCAATATCACTGCATACTACAGAACCACTAGCCTCAGCAACTATGATACTCAACACTTATAAATATATACCTCTGTTCTAAAAGCAACAGCTCAGGCCAACCAGCACTTACATACTTGTTTCAACTCTAGTGTTATTAGTACCACTCATACAGTAGTAATTTTTAAGCATTCTGAGAATTGCGACGAAAAAATCAACGGCTAACAAAAATTTAAACAATATTTTAAAAAGTTGAGTGTTGGTTAGAAACTTCACCTATTTTATAGAGGGGTCTGACATATCATACATACGTACACACACACACACACACACATGTGCGTGACTGTCTGTCTGTATGCATGCATTGTGTATGTATGTATATGTATGTATGTATGTATGTACGTGTATGTATTACGTATAAACACATTTCCACATGTTAAATTTCCACTTGTAAAACTCGAGAGTATCTTTCTCGTTCTCTCGCTACTTCCTAACAGACACCTTTGGGACACCACTGCAACACTAGACTATGAGATATGAAGCCAAACCTTATGGAATGCAATGTCAATCATTAAATGAAGGGTCCAAAGAGTGGGAGCTGGCAGACAACTTGAGGATGCTAGGGAAGGTCTAGTACAAAAGAATAGCCAAGTGGAGGGTGCACGGTAAGGTCATACGGTAAGGGACAGCATCAGCAGATGAGCAGTGCAATGAGACTGTCACTAACAATGCATGAATAGACAGCAAAGTGCGAGCATCAACCAAGAATGGGTCAAGGTCATAGGCTAAAGAGACAGCCAAAGCAGCCAGGGAATGCACAACTACAAGTTTACCCTAATTATGCTGCATTGTTCAAGATATAGTCAAACATATGCACTATGATGAAGTCTTGAAGCTTATAATTTATTGAATATACTATTATAGGTATTTATGAGAATGGGAATTTGAAAGGTAAACTCATCAACAAGAAGTACTAAAGAGCAGTCTAAACATATATATACTGATGTAAATCACCACCTCCTTTAGCTAATCACACAATTTATTTTTTTCCTCGGGGCTAGGTGGGACTAAATTTGGCAAAGCGGACCACATCTGGCAGCCATATTTAGTCCGCCCGGACTGAATTCGGCAGCCAATTGTGGTCCGGGACAGTTTTTAGCAGCCAATTTCAGTCCGGGGGACTGATTTTGGGTAGGACCCGATTTGGCGTTACATACCGAATCCCTTTACCCAACCGCTAATAGCGTGTTGGTAAAGGTTCTCGCCCAGCGAGCCTACGAGTATGTGGTGGGTATTAGGCCGGATTTCAAACAGTCAGAAGACCCCTTCCCCCTCCCCCCCTTCCCCCCTCCTCTCCCCTCACTTTATTATGTAGTTTTTTTGCGTTGAGCTACCGGGGCGGTTACGGGGCTACTAGCTAGATGAACTCAGTCTTGGTAGCAACACCGTGGCACAACAGTGAGTAAAGCCTACACAAACCAAAAGCGGATGATTTAAATTCTAAGCTTACAGCTTCTTACCCAATGCATAGATGATCCTTGTGTCTTACAACTACTTCATCTTAAACGGCTTTTCAAAGTGGTTCGGTAAAGCGTCACCTTTTCAATGGTAAGTTGATTTGTGCAAAGACAAATGCTGTTTTTACTTTCTTGAATTGTGTTGACACTTTTACCATAATTAAGATGTAAGTTGCAGAAATGCAATCTCAGGTTTTCTTTAATCGTCTTCTTTCTTTTTTTTAAGCCAAGACTATCCCTGGCAGATGAAACCAATTAAACTCATTACTTAAAGGTTAATGTCATCATAATAATATAATTTTAATAATTATTAGAAATAACCACATATACATATTTAGCTGTCTTGTTCTCAAACTCAGCTACCAAGCATGCCTTGAAATTCTTCATTAGAACTTTAAGCTCTTCAGCTTCCTTGTTGTTAGTGCTGTGAATAAAAACATTAAATTTAGTAAAGCTGAAGATGACAATGAGGGAGATAATTAAAGTCAACATGACAATATGACTAAAGTATAGCATGCTCAAGATTGGAGGATATAAACATGTTTAACTACCTTCAAGATAATAGGATAGGAATACATTATTATACTGGTGATTACTTGCACATATTGAAGATGTGAAAAGCGTCTCTTCAGCCAGATTAAATTTTTGCCAAGGAAGTTCAGTGCATGCTAACTAGTGAAGGATTGAGTAAGCAATTTCATAAACAGGGCACACAAGACTGTCCAAACCAACCAAAAAATGAATAACACTAGAAATGCTAAGGGAGAATTGAAGGTATACTTATTCAAATTAGCTACAAGCACTTCAACTGCGAAAAGTTGAAGAGTCTAGTGTTCATAATGTTTGAGTTCATATTATTCTATATTTTCACTAAAGGAGGTCCACACTTCGCCCACGCATTTTTTCTTTGTGGTTGCTACTATGCTTACTGCATCACAAGGACACACAGCTTGGGAAAACAAGTAACTACAGTACTGCAGCAGTGAAATATACTTCAACCTACTGTCACCCGTGCATTATAAAACTAGCTGGGTTTTTGGGTTAATTATTTGGGGCTTCCTAGTGCCCGTTGTTCCTTTCCTCTGATTTTACTCCTCCTCATTCTCTCTCCTTGATAATTTCTGCCTGCTTTCTTATTGTCCCTATGGACTGTGTGGGGACCACACCCCATAACAGTATTATTAACTTATTGCCAGACATTTATTCTGTATGTATGTTTGTATGTTGTTTGTGTGTTAGTTTCAATAGTTGTAGTAGCAGCTGTATTTTATGTACCATTTTTATTATGCCTAGGTTACTTGTTACAAATTGTGTGAATGTTTGTGCTCTCATTTGATTGGTTACTTTAATAATTCATTATCATCTCTGTGATTGGTCAGTTTTTCATTATATTCTGTTTTCTTGTGATCCCATTGGCAGTCTATAAAAGGGCTGACCAGGGACAGTCATGAGTTCTGACTCTTTGATTGAAACACTCTCACTCATTATCTTTATTTGGATATATCAAAATTAAGTTAAAACTTGAACTGACGAGGAAACTATTATAGCATTGTTGGGTGGACCTAGCCAAAGAGAAGCAGAGGGCCAACAAACCTGGTGGCAGCGGTTACAACCTACCGTCGAGAAGTTGTGAAAATTCTGAAGAAGAGGGAAGATACCCTGAAATTGAGTGAGCAAGTGGAGAAATACTGCGGGGATTCTCCTACAAATTATTGAACATTTTCTTCTGACTGCGACTGCGGCGCAGGTTTTACGGCGAGTGTCAAACGAGAAGCACTAAAGGAACTGACAAATTCAGCGAACATTTTTACGTTATTTGCGCATTGAACGTGTAAGTGGAGAGAGACATTGCAAAATTCACAGACGGTTCTACTCCTACTACTTTGAGCAAGCGTCTTACTACTATTTGCAGAACGGGGGGACATTCAAATAAGTGCGGCGGAAACAAAGAAAACCCATCCTCATCACTGCAGAGAGCGCGGCAGGACTCACCTTAAACTAAAGGACAGTTTAATTATATTTATTGTGTCTTTAATTGTTTTATATCTTCTTCTTTCATTTTCTGTGTCATCCAGGGCTCCCTCAAGAAGCAAGACTGAGCTGGCTGGAATGGCGAGTGAAAAATTGAGTGTAAGGCAGAAACACAGGGATAGTGTTGGTACCCATTTGTCAGAGCTTGAGATTACAACAGGTAAAGAAACACCACCTACTTTGGATTCTCTAAGAAAGTATGTGCAACAGCAGGAAAATAGAGAAACTTATAGGAGGTATAGAATACCATTTGAAGGGGAAGAAGAAACTAGTTGCAAGAAACTGGTAATGAGGAGCGATCCCTGTGGGATAGGATGGAGGGTATGATAAAGACCATGGCAGAATTAGCATTTGCAGGGAGAAGTAGGGAACCCAATGTAAGTGAATATTATCAAAGACAAGAGAAAATAGAAGCAGTTGTTTTTTGTTGTTTCTTTGTTGTTGTTACTTTTTGTCCAATTCATAGGGACAATAAGAAAGCAGGCAGAAATTATCAAGAAGAGAGAATAAGAGAGGAGTAAAATCAGAGGTAAGGATGGCCAATTTGGTACGTGCTAGTGTACGCTAACCTTTGGAGTCTCGCGTCCAGATTTATTGTGTGCTTACTGAGCAAGCGCGTGTGTTACCAGTTTCTTGGGAACTAGTTTCTTCTTCCTTGTGTCTTTAATTGTTTTATATCTTCTTTTTTCATTTTCTGTGTCATCCAGGGCTCCCTCAAGAAGCAGGACTGAGCTGGCTGGAATGGCGAGTGAAAAATTGAGTGTAAGGCAGAAACACAGGGATAATGTCTAGGCTGTGTTTATTTTATCTCGGTAAAACTACTTTGAGTGTATTTATAAACCTGTACTTAACTAATTGTACTTCACCGCTTGCATTCCCAAATGTTAAAAGCAATTCCCATTGTGCCTCGGAAGCCATCAATGAAGTAAAAGATACTGTTAGATTGTTCCTGAATTCTATTGATTTACCTGCTGTAGAAGACACTTCAAACAATAGTAGGCCAATTTTAGTCACTGAAGTTATTGGAGTACAACAGGGATCGCCCTGGGACGATAAAGTTATGATTCGTACCCGACTATTATTGGAATAAAAAACTTGACGCTTAGTTACGGGTGGAAAATAAATTCACTCCGCGTAAGCTACCGCGTTGCAGATGGAACACAACATTATACTCCAATATATGGGAATGAGGCTGGACAAAAGACATTAGTCATACTGGCTGATGATGAACGTATCACAACAATTGAAGGATTTGCGAGCGCATTGGAGAGACTCCATTCAATGTATCAGGATACATACTTGTATTCAGAGGCTATGAGTGTGAAAATATCAATGCTCTTAGTGTATATTACCTGTCACCATTGTTTAGAAGTAATTCAAGTTATGGAGGTTCTGGTAGAAGGTATGCATATGATGATAATGTTAGTTCCCTTATCCCACCTGTAGTGGGTATTCATAATATCACTGTGCATTCTGGCAATTTGGTTGATGGCATTCAGTGCACATACAAACTGCTTAGTGGGTCGACTTATAGAGAAAACTTAATAGGTGGAATTGGTGGAAATCCTTCATATATAAACTTTGGAAGTGGAGATATACTTTCTACAGCTGGTTGGTATGTAAACCATCTTGACCTTTACATTAACAGAAGTGGAACATATTCAGAAAGGCTTGGCACTTATGGAAGTGCTTCAAGTAAATCATTCAATATTGTTGGAGCCATCCTGGGGTTTTACGGATATGCTGAGCAGGATAACCGTGCTCCACAGCCATACTGCTCAAGCATTGGAGTGTATACTCTTTAAAGTCATTAAAAACACTATAAGCTATGTGTTGTCTCAAACTATATATGACGAGTAATGTTGTGAATTGTATTTCCCCATAATCATATTCATTGTTTGTTACTTCACCACATTATTGAGTTATGTATCACTGATTCAGCTCACGCCCTGTGATCTATTGAACTGAGAAGTGCTGTGAACGCTGGATGGTGTAGCTGGACCGGTACTTTTGCAAGCGGAGATAAAAGTCCCTGTTAGAACGTAAAACGAGAATCTGTGCAATTCCATAAATGTAACACACTACATCTGCCTCAAGGCCAGAAAGGGGCGTGCCCTTGGATGAAACTGATAAAGATAGCTTATCTGAACATTCCTAAAGATGAGTATCTGATGGGAGTCACCACAAAGGGAACTCAGAAAGCGAGGCTCCAGAGTGGTACATACACTAGTGGGTACAAAAGGGAGGGAATTCCTGGGGATGAAGCCTCTCATAATTTTTGGGCACAATCTAAAATATTTTCGATTCACCTCTAGTAGTACCTAGCTCGCTCGCACGCCAATAACCAAATTTTATCCGCGGGAGCTTTTTTGAGAACGGTCGCATAGTACACAACATTTTGAGAAACGCTACTCTACGCGGTAGCCTTTATAGAGACGCCACGCCCGCAACCCAGTTTGCCTTCGTTACGAATCTGGAGTGTTCATAACTTGCAGGTTGTAACCGGTCGCTATATTATTTGATAGAAGATTGCAGTCTCTTACTGAAGCATTTCATATAGAAACGGAGTGTATAATTAGCCATAGGAAGTCTGTGGCAAGAAATTGAGGAAAATGTACACAGTATAATAACAACTACAGCTTGTGCAAAAATTCTGTAAACGAGTTTGTTGAAAGATGAAGAATATTTGCACGAACATCATGGCAGGACTCGAACGAGATTCAAAATTCCAACTTGGAAATTTTATTGAGGCTGATGCTGCGGAAGTTATCGCGGCTAGTACCGTGAAAGTCAAAACATTTCATGAAACAAAACAAGTCAAACTTATCGAAGAAGATGTTGAGGCAGTTTGTGAAACGGAACTGGTGGAAGAAGTAAGCGTGACGGAAGATGTAGACATCGGTGAGAGGCCAAGGAAGTTAGTGAAGTAACAATAGATAAACACAAGGAATGCTGTGAACGTAGAGTAGATATTTGCGATACTACAGTGTTGAAGAGCAGCAACGAGGGAATTGTAAAAATAGGTGACAACCTGGCAGAAATTGCTGTAAAAGAGGAAGATGAGGAGGTTAGCTGTAACAGCGAGGCTAAAGATAAGGAAATTGAAACAGGGAAACAGGATTTTGAAGCTTATGCAGAAACATACAGTGACCAAGAAGTGGGAAAAGAATGTCTGTCTAATTTGGACAAAGTTGAAAATAATGGTGACATCAGAGAGGCATCAATTGAGAGACACACTGGCATTTGCAGTGAACAAGAAGCTGATTGTGATAAAACTATGGTGGAAGATTGTGAAAAAGAAATTTCAAAATCAAAGGCGGCTGAAATATTTAACATTCATCGCAAAGTAATGAAGATAGATGACCAAGAAGTGAAGGTAAACGTGACAGAGTCTGATGACCTATCTACACAAATGGTATTGCAGGGGGAAATGGCAAGAGCATGTAAGCAGGAAAGAGTTGAATGTGTTGGAGAGGTATTGGTGCCACTTTGTAATACAGGTGTAATTACTGGACACAGTGACAATGATGATTCCGTAACTACAAGCAGTATAAATGAAGGGATAACTACAGAGATGAGTTCCAATGGAGTTAACCTGGCAAGTGAGGCAGTCACTGAAACACAAGTATTAGGTGATATTCCATCACAAATTAGAGATACTAAAGCATTCATGAATTGGAAGAGGACCATGCAACAAAAAATACGAAAATGGATGAGCTGGAAGATTTTGGGAGCACAGAAGAGGAAGGTCCTGTGACAGAATCTTCTGGTCAATCAACAGAGATGGCATCAACCAGTGAAACTGATGAAGAAATTGACGACCCATACTTGTACTTTGAGTTTTCATCCTCGTTTGGAGCCTGACAACACACTGGTCTTTAAGGGAAAAAGTGAGGACAATGTGCTAGTGAATAAACTGCCTTGCATTCCACAATACATGCTTTTCCCTTCACTCAGATCCTCAAAAACCTGCTCGCACAGTCACCTTTTACCCTTACATAAAATTTCAGCTGATTCTGGCAAGGAATGTAGAATCTGATTTTAGATCCAGTCCTGAACTATCTCCAAATGAACTCCCATTACCTGTCAGTGATGCTAGCATTGAGGGAGAAAGTGATGGTGATGCCATAGAATCTATTAGCACAGAAGATGAGGAGAGTGCTGAGATTAAAGTTACTTATGGAGAAGGTGATCTAGTAAATGAGACACAAGTATTGCGAACTGATGAGAAAGCTGTCGAGATAAAGGATGTAGTAGTATGCCGAGGTTGATTCACTAGTTAAAGTGAACAATGAAGAAGACATTGGTGATGAGAAAGTTGTTCGCGAGAGAGAAGCTGAAGTTGATGAGAAACCAAGTGAAAGTTGGTAAAACAAAAAATATTGAAGTTCATGACATAGACATAATCCAAGTCAGAAATGTTAAAATTGTTGATGATAGTGTAGCAGCACGAGTTAGTTGTGAAGATGCTGTGCAAGCAAGTGGTTCAGGAAATGGGAAGACTACAGGAATAAATGTCAACAAGACTGATGACCGTATATTAGAAAGTGAGGGAATTGTTGAAATTGAAGAACTGGATGCTAATTCACTACAAATTAGAGATTCTCCTGAGATGAGAGAAGCAGAGTGATAATGCAGATGGATCAGTGAGAGCAAATAATGCAGGAAACTTGGAGGGAGTGGTTGGGGAAGATTGGGAGTTAGAGCTTTTGAATCAGCACAAAAGGATATCAAGCTGTAAAACCAATGACGTCAGATTTTTAGAGAATGAGGAAATAGACTTAGAAACTGCCAGAGAACGACAGGGTCCAAGTTTGGATTCAAGTAAATTGGACAAGCCAAAGGTTAGTTATAATAGTCTGTATACCTACCTAAAATAGACATCAAAGATATTTAAATTAAACAGCTATATGACATAGAAATAATAAAAATGCTGTTTACTTTTGTTTAATCATGTCATTGAGTAGAGTCTAATTAAAGGTTAAGATTTATTACAGGCATTGTATTATTCTTTTCTAGATCAAAGGCTGGTCCAAAATTCGATCAAAGTTAAGAAAATGGAAGAACAATATCAAGAAGAATGTGACTAACTTGACTAAGACACTTGGTTGTGTATATTGTTATAATTAAACAAATTCTCATTAAAATGTACAAGGTGAGCAATAAAAATGTTACTACAATTGCAGGGCTATTTACCATTTATACTTTATTTTTTAATACAATACACCGCAATTAAACATTGATGTGTAATAGTTATAACTTTTGAATTCCTAGTAGCTAATTCTAATTTCTACCTTGAAATGCCACGATAAAATTCTATCAAGAATGGATTGATGTTTGATTGGTCACGTGTGAGTTGGGAATGTATGATATGATTAGTGGCAGCAGAAGGTAAATATGCCCATAAAGGTAAAAAAATGTTCACTATTATTTTTCTCCAAACAATGTACACTTAGCTATGTTTTTGTACACATCTGAACTGGTGACACTAAGTGTCTCCTTAAGACAGACATTCATTGAAGCTAGTGACAGATCATTGGATCTGATTTTGCACTAAATGTGGCATGTACTCAGATAGAAGAAGCTAAAAAAAGTAGCTATTATAGGAATACAATTATTTAGTAGCCATGCTTGCAATCCAGTGGCAGTCCATGCAATACTTATCTTTCAGAAGTCTAGGAGATTTTCAATAGTCATCATGCTAATGCTCAATAACTGCATAAATTTCTCTGACATCTCAGTGGTTGGGACACCGGATAGGACAGGGGTTGGGTAGTGGGGGAATTAAAACCCTCTCCTGCTCCCTTTTTTTACCTCAGCCATCCCAGCCCTGTTTTTCTTGTTCCTCTTTTCAATGGATGGCCTCTCCTCCTCTCTGCTCCCCAGTATGTCTGTCCTTTCTGTGCAATTTCTTTCACTTCTTCATTGGAGTAGTTACATCAGTTAGCTATTTTTCACCTGCAGTGACCCTTGCAGTCTCTTGCTTCTCTGCCTCTCTCACAGCCATTATGGTTAGCTACCATAGATGAACACTCTTTCCCAACTCAGTTCAGCGACCCAGTGTTCATTTTTTTTTATAGGACACAATAGGTTAATAGGCATTTCTGCTCCAGCAGTTAGTGTGCCCACTTTGAGCAGTTAATGTGCCCACTTCTCAATCGACGATTGCAGGCATAGACCACGACGAGGGTGTTCTAAAGGAATGTGGAAGTGATCAGACCACAATATGCAGATGGATTTATTTTTAAAGTTTCTGTAGCTTTTGCTGACAGACTACTAGGCATACAAGTTGAAAGTTTGAAAGAGTGCTGGTGGAGGTTATCAAACCTTTTTAGTGGTAGATAGCTAGAGATGTTATTTGGAAATTTCCAACGGAATTACAACACAAACCTCTACTTTGCGTTTCTCCCTTTCCTTACTCAAACTAGCCATACACCCTAAGCCTAGGTGGTTGACAATTAAAGAATTTTTTTTTATCCGTGCATTAGGCAGGTTCTCAAACTAGCCATGTCGTTCATTAAACCTAGCTTTGAACGGTGGCTGACAAGTACAGTAATTTTTATTTGTGGTTGAGGTGGGTCATTCCCCGTAATTTCAAACGTTATCCCATTCAGGTAGTGGCGGTGCAGCACCGACTCTGATTCACTCACGAATTATTCCTGACTGTGCACACCGTCGTCGATCTCCGACTTCACAGATCACCGACTTCAAAGATCACCGACTTCACCAATCACCGACGTCACCGAAGTAGTTGAGTGTCCCCAGGCACTCATTTTCTCTGAGCGGTATGGAGGGACGTGAGGGTCTGGCCCAGAGACTATAACTAAACCAGTGTCGAAGTAGTGTTGATGTAGTATTCTTTAGCACTTAGCTACATAGTATAAAATTCTGAACTCAGTCCCAACACGAAGGAAGATCACTGGAGTAACAATAAATTGCCATAAAATTATGAACCTTTCTATAGTGAGCTATTGTATAATAAAAGACCTCAGTATCTAGCATCAATGTAATACAGATAATCTTAAAATCGGCCTCACCCTGCGTGCTGCATACTGCCAATTGCTTTAAACTTACATTCCACTCTAAATTCTGGGGATAAAATCGGAAATTTTAACGTCAGTATTTCCTACTCCAGCAAAATCGTTCGGATGCAACTGATTGAAAATACGCGTGCTAGTTACAGTGGAAATTATATTGAAGGCAGGTAAAATACAATAGAATTAGAATGGAATTAGGAATTACAATGGAAATATGAAATTGCTATGGAAGTAGGACGGAATTAGGACGAAAGGAAGTAGCCCAGAACAGCGCCTCATGTTCACCATTTGTGCTGAAGTACAGCGCTAGTTATTTTACAAACAAATATAGCTAAGAAGCTAATATAAATACTTTGTAGCTTTTCAGTAGTCCTGAGACGCTAGGAATACAGCTGCAACTTAAAATATTGCTAGGAGAGTGACTGAGTATCAAGGACCGTAGGAGTAGTATAATGACTTGACCAAAACATTGTGAAGGACTGTGTGTCAACTTTTCCCATCACCCCCACCTACAGACTCTATAGGGTTTTTTCATTCATAATGTTAAAAAAATACCTACTTTTCATTCAATTCTTTCTACTTGTTTATGATACTTTGGTTGGGGGGAAAAATTGGCATGTAAGAGAACTATTTTTAAGAAGTGTGGATCCAAAGTATGTAACAGTTCCCGAAAAAAGTGCGGTAAATATTTATTGTGGTAGTTCTTCGCCTGTTAATTGGACCTATACTCAATCTGGTCTCCATCCCGCCATTAGTGAAGTTAGTATTACAGTTCATAGCAAACATCTAATAGGTTATAAAACAATAATGTTGATTCACCTGCTTCAAAAGGATTCTGGAGATTACTGTTGCCTAGGGAAGGATCACAATGTATATTTTAGGGTGTGTTCTCTTGTATCTGTGGTGAAAAGCGTGCCATTGGGCTCGGTCATACCTAGCCTAGCAGAGGTTCCGGAAGGTGGCTCTGTAACGCTTCAATGTGGCAGTGAATACCCAGTGGAGTGGATCAGCTTACAATATCAAAATCAGAATAAAACTGTACAAAATAACTTTCTTACTTTATACAATTTAAGGAAAGAACACAGTGGACCCTATCTGTGCAGGGGAACTAAGAAGTTAACTAAAACCCAAATACCATTTATCTCCCAGGCAAGACTTACACAGTTTCACCGGACTGCCCTGATTTTTGTGGGTAGCACAGTAAAACGTATATATCCAGGAACTATTTCCGATCAGGTCACCCTAAACGCTACCTCCCGAGCAGTGCTGGATGAACATGGGAGGCTTCCAAGGCCTTCTTAAAATTAATAGTTTGATAACTATTAAATATTATTCCTTTAATTTCTAGGTACTAGATAAAATGTAATCACAAACCTAATAAATAAAATGTAAAGTTGTTTTTATGGACACAAAATATAGTATTCCATGCCATCAGTTGCAGCTACATGAAGGTTTAAACCTGTATATTAAAGCAGGCTTTCAATTAAATACTGAATAAGGTTATACAAATGATCTATTAGCAAGTAGCACAGTGAGCAAGACAGCCTCCTAGCTACCACTAGACATTATTACACATGAGGTACACAAAAAATACATTACGGTATACTTTAAAATACAAAGGATGCATTTATTTAACGTACTGTCCTTGCTTCTGCACATAAAGCCTACTCCTCTCCAAGTTCAGTAGTTTCATTTTAAACGTGTGTGGTGTTAACTAACCAAGTTATTAATTTTAGCTATAAATAAACTATTACCAAAAATAATATTTATTATTTCAAATTTTCCCAGTAGCTAATGGTAACTTCTGTATTACCTTTATAAGTGCAAATATTTAGCTGTTTTTATTAGGTTAAGACCCAGTAGCTTCCAGTACCAAAGTTGACTTTTTAAAGTTTTTATTATTCAGGTGAAAGATTTTTCAAAGCCATGGTAACCACTCACATCAGCTTTTTGTGACTTTGAAGGCACCCATTGAGTAAGCTATAACAATCAGCGAGAATTGCTTTCTTCAATAATTAATGAAGTCAAAATTTCTTTTCAATGTTGTACAATCCAAACCTGTAGAATATTGTTTATGTCATCTACCAGAACGCCTTTTAATACTATTTGGTAAAACTAAATGAATGCACAACGATGATAGGTAAAAAGTCAGCTTGCATTAACTTATCAAATGAATATCATTCATAACATAACACTACATCTAGTCTCTCCCTAGAATGGTCTTATTGTGGCGCTATTATATGATCTAGTCATGTTAGTGCCCGAAGATTGTGAACTTGTGACTTGTTGTGCTTCTTGTGTGTGTGTGGTACTTGAAGTCTGGGATCTCATTGGTTTCTACCACAGTTCCCACTGAATTTCATCAAGATAGGGATGAGGAACTGTGCTGGGACCAATAATTTGTCCTGGCACTTGACCAGCATAGGTAATTATCCAAACCGGTGTCTCTCCCGGTAATGAAGGGAGTGGCCTGATCTTATGTTGTCATTTGTAGTCATGTTTTTGATGATTTTTGCACTTGCATCATCTTCTTTGTATGTGGTCATTTAGGACTTATTCCTTCGTTTGGGAGACATTTGTGTGAATTTGTCGACCCACCAACAGTCTGCTGGACTCACTTTATATGACTGCAGAGGTGCAGCCCGATAGCTCATCAAGGCCATTTAGGGGTCTGGTGTATCTTGTAGCAACTTCTTTACAGTTCACACTGCCCTCTCTGCCTCCCCATTACCTTGCTTGGTAATAAGGGGTACTAGTGATGTGGCAAAATCCATTCTGCTGAGCAAATTATTTTCATTTCAAGACAGTCGCATGAGGTACTTAATCACCGACAACTGTTGCTGGGACACCAAATCTCACAAACATTTCCTTTACTGATTGTATCATGTATGCTGCCATTGTTGATGTCAACTTCTTGACCTCTATTAAACGAGAGTAATAGTGGACTATGAGAATATATGTGGAAGTCAAATAGAACTCATTCCCAGGGATAATCAGGTAGTTCAGTAGGTAGAAGTGGCTCTCTGGGATAACAGAGTATGCTTAAGGCACGCTGGACAAGACTCCATGAAAGTCTATATCTTTTGTAATTCCAGGCTACCATACGGAATTTGATGCTCTCAATCTGCAGTTATAATACAATGAGTAATATAACTTTTGAATTCCTAGTAGCTAATTCTAATTTCTACCTTGAAATGCCACGATAATATTCTATCAAGAATGGATTGATGTTTGATTGGTCACGTGTGAGTTGGGAATGTATGATACGATTTGTGGCAGCAGAAGGTGAATATGCCCATAAAGGTAAAAAAATGTTAACAATTTTTTTCCAAATAATATACACTTATGTTATTGTACACATCTGAGCTGGTGACACTAAGAGTCTCCTTAAGACAGACATTCATTGAAGCTAGTGACAGATCATTAAATCGGATTTTGCACTCAGAAGTAATAGCATAGCTTTAACGAATAAACTCAAATGTGGCACGTACTCAGATAAAAGAAGCTTAAAAAAGTAGCTATAGGAATACAATTATTTAGTAGCCATGCTTGCAATCCAGTGGCAGTCCATGCAATACACGAACGAGGTTACCTAACACAGTCTCGTAGCCACCCGTACGGGTATTTATCTTTCAGTAATCTAGGAGATTTTCAAAACTCATGCTAATGCTCAATAACTGCATCAATTTCTCTGACATCTCAGTGGTTGGGACATGGGATAGGACAGAGGTTGGGTAGTGTGGGAATTAAAACCCTCTCCTGCTCCCTTTTTTTTACCTCAGCCATCCCCCTTCTTGTTCCTCTTTTCAACTCATGGATGGCCTTCTCCTCCTCTCTGCTCCCCAGTATGTCTGTCCTTTCTGTGCAATTTCTTTCACTTCTTCATTGGAGTAGTTACATCAGTTAGCTATTTTTCACTTGCAGTGACCCTTGCAGTCTCTTGCTTCTCTGCCTCTCTCACAGCCATTATGGTTAGCTACCATAGATGAACACTCTTTCCCAACTCAGTTCAGCGACCCAGTGTTCATTTTTTTGATAGGACACAATAGGTTAATAAGGCATTCAAGATGCTCCAGCTGTTAGGTCCTGATGTTTGAGCAATTAGTGTGCCCACTTTGAGCAGTTAGTGTGCCCACTTCTCAATCGACGATTGCAGGCATAGACCACGACGAGGGTGCTCTAGAGGAATGTGGAAGTGGTCAGTGCCCCAACTCCGTTATGCCTGAATTTCTACCGCACCACATTATGCAGATGGATTTATTTTTAAAGTTTCTGTATTTTGCTGACAGACTACTAGGCATACAAGTTGAAAGTTTGAAAGAGTGCTGGTGGAGGTTATCCAACCTTTAGTGGATAGCTAGAGATGCTATTTGGAAATTTCCAATGGAATTACAACACAAACCTCTACTTTGCGTTTCTCCCTTTCCTTACTCAAACTAGCCATACACGCTAAGCCTAGGTGGTTGACAGTTAGAGAATTTTTTTTTATTCGTGCAGCAGGCAGGTTCTCAAACTAGCCATGTTGTTCATTAACTAGCTTTGAACGGTGGCTGACAAGTACAGGAATTTTTATTTGTGGTTGCTGGTACAGAGGAAATTATATTGAAGGCAGGTAAAATACAATGGAATTAGAATGGAATTAGAAATTACAATGGAAGTATGAAATTGCTATGGAAGTAGGACGGAATTAGGACGAAAGGAAGTAGCCCAGAACAGCGCCTCTAGTTCACCATTTGTGCTGAAGTACATCGCTAGTTATTTTTACAAACAAATATAGCTAAGAAGCTAATATAAATACTTTGTAGCTTTTCAGTAGTCCTGAGACGCTAGGAAGACAGCTGCAACTTAAAATATTGCTAGGAGAGTGACTGAGTATCAAGGACGGTAGGAGTAGTATAATGACTTGACCAAAACATTGTGAACGAAGAGTGACTGTTGGAGTGGTTAACTTTTCCCATCACCCCCGCCGCCTACAGACTCTATCGGGGTCTTTCATTCATAATGCTAAAAAAATACCTACTTTCCCATCAATTCTTTCTACTTGTTTATGATACTTTGGTTGAGGGGAAAAATTGGCATGTAAGAGAACTATTTTTAAGAAGTGTGGATCCAATGTATGTAACAGTTACCGAAAAAAGTGCGGTAAATATTTATTGTGGTAGTTCTTCGCCTGTAAATTGGACCTATACTCAATCTGGTCTCCATCCCGCCATTAGTGAAGTTAGTATTACAGTTCATAGCAAACATCTAATAGGTTATAAAACAATAATGTTGATTCACCTGCTTCAAAAGGATTCTGGAGATTACTGTTGCCTAGGGAAGGATCGCAGTGTATATTTTAGGGTGTGTTCTCTTGTATCTGTGGTGAAAAGCGTACCATTGGGCTCGGTCATACCTAGCCTAGCAGAGGTTCTGGAAGGTGGCTCTGTAACGCTTCAATGTGGCAGTGAATACCCAGTGGAGTGGTTCAGCTTACAATATCAAAATCAGAATAAAACTGTACAAAATAACTTTCTTACTTTATACAATTTAAGGAAAGAACACAGTGGACACTACCTGTGCAGGGGAACTAAGTTAACTATCACCCAAGTACCATTTATCTACCAGGCAAGACTTATACAGTTTCACCAGACTGCCCTGATTTTTGTGGGTAGCACAGTAAAACGTATATATCCAGGAACGATTTTCGATCAGGTCACCCTAAACGCCACCTCCCGAGCAGTACTGGATGAGCATGGGAGGCTTCCAAGGCCTTCTTAAAATTAATAGTTTGATAACTATTAAATATTATTCCTTCAATTGCTAGGTACTATATAAATGTAATCACAAACCTAATAAATAAAAGGTAAAGTTGTTTTATGGACACAAAATATAGTATTCCATGCCATCAGTTTCAGCTACATAAAGGTTTAAACCCTGAATATTAAAGCAGGCTTTCTATTAAATACTGAATGAGGTTATACAAATGATCTATTAGCAAGTGTACTAGCACAGTGAGCAAGACAGCTTCCTAGCTACCACTAGATAATATTACACATGAGGTACACAAAAAATACATTATACTGTAAAAAACAAAGGATGCATTTATTTAACGTACTGTCCTTGCTTCTGCACATAAAGCCTACTCTTCTCCAAGTTCAGTAGTTTCATTTTAAATGTGTGTGGTGTTAACTATAAAAAAATAGTATGTCCAAGTTGAGTTGGCACGACCGCAAGCGCGGTAATTGAGGAATGCATTTAGTACTAATACAGGGCAAAAACTTGAATTTCCTGCAGTAACTCATTTAGGACATTTCATGTTTCCACTACCTTTCCTGTAGTGGATAGGGCTAAATGTCCTATATAGTGCAGGGCATTTAGCCCTATCCTGTACAGGAATGGTGGTGAATGCATGAAATGTCCTAAATACGTTACTACAAGAAATTCAAGTTTTTGCCCTTTGCAAGTTATTAATTTTAAACTATTACCAAAAATAATATTTACTATTTCAAATTTTCCCAGTAGCTAATGGTAACTTCTGTATTACCTTCATAAGTGCAAAGATTTAGCTGTTTTTATTAGGTTAGTAGCTCTCCAGTACCAAAGTTGACTTGTTATGTTTTTATTATTCAGGTGAAAGATTGTGGGCTTCCAAGACCAAGCAAGTCCACATTCACATGAAAGTGAGAGAGAGAAGATGATGAAGAACAGAAAGAAAGAAGAAGATGGAAGATAAAGAAACTGTATATGTGTAGAGATATTCTTTTTTGTAACTATGCCATTTAGATGTTGTTGTGTGCGCATGTCAAGTGACGATCATGTGTTGTCGTTTTGGTGCTGAGTCATTGTGTTGTGGGTGGAGTCTTGTACTTAATATAAAATAACCCACCATCATTCTTGTAATTTAGTCTGAATTTTATCAAGCTTTTAGTTAAGACTTAAGACTTGCGCCTCGGCATTCAGGTTCTGGTGGCAGCGATCTATAAGCTGTCCATCTTGTGTGTGCGCTGACAACAGTTCTTCAGAGCCAAGAGCCCACAAAGATCTTTCAAAGCCATGGTAACCACTCACATCAGTTTTTTGTGACTTTGAAGGCACCCTTTGAGTAAGCTATAACAAACAGCGAGAATTGCTTTCTTCAATAATTAATAAAGTCAAAATTTCTTTTCAATGTTGTACAATCCAAACCTGTAGAATACTGTTTATGTCATCTACCAGAACGCCTTTTAATACTATTTGGTAAAACTAAATGAATGCACAACAATGATAGGTAAAAAATCAGCTTGCATAAACTTATCAATGAATATCATTCATACCATGACACTACATCTAGTCCCTCCCTAGAATGGTCTTATTGTGGTGCTATCATGTCATCCTGCTGAGCAATTTTTTTTCATTTCAAGACAGTCGCATGAGGCACTTAATCACCTACAACTGTTGCTGGGACACCAAATCTCACAAACATTTCCTTTACTGATTTATCACGCATGCTGCCGTTGTTGATGTCAACTTCTTGACCTCTATTAAACGAGAGTAATAGTGGACTATGAGAATACATGTGGATTGTTTGAAGTCAAATAGAACTCATTTCCAGGAATAATCAGGTAGTTCAGTAGGTAGAAGTGGCTCTCTGGATGACAGAGTATTCTTAAGGCACGCTGGACATGACTCCATGAAAGTTTCTACGGAATTTGATGCTCTCAATCTGCAGCGGACGATCTCCTGGTGACCTTCATGAAATTTCCATAGCATTTCCTGTCTCATACTGATTTGGGCCACCATTCGCCTTCCAAATAGAAGTAAATTTTGGGCCAGTGTCATGTCACCTTGTACTTTAGTCTCGCGTATAGCCAGACCCTATACCTAACAGCTACCCAGTGTAACTGTTAAGTAAAGTGTTTGTCTAATTGAGACTAATTGTACTTGCCAAACTTATTAAATTCTCTTTTTATCTTATGTTTTGTTGGCCATCCTGAACAACAATATTCTATCAATTGGAAACCCTCTGTATCTATTGCTTGAGCTAGACGAAATTCATCTAAACAATCATTATGAGTTGGAAGTGAAGACACTATTGTCTTGACAATAAGCTTTACTTTTTCTATGGGAATGTTGTCTTCCGTGTTGGATAGGGAGCACATGATAGTACATCTGCAAGGCACAATGGTTTGCCAGGAGTGTGGTAGATGGAATGCGGAACCTTGCTAACCGTAGGCGATAATGCAGCACTCTTGGAGGAAAGCTGTCTAGACTTTTATTGCCTAAAATGAGTACAAGTGGTTTGTGTTCTGTTTGTAACTGTAATGACTCCCCAAAATGTACTCCGAAAATTTTCAGATGCCCATGTGAGCACCGGGCCTCCTTCTCAACATGTGCATAATGTGATACCGTTTAAGAATGAGAAACACTATTACTGGACGCCAAACAGCCCAAAGCCATATAGTTGGATGCATCTGCACTTTACTTTTGTCTTTTTTTATCATACAATGCCAGAATTTTGGGTGAGGTAATCTCTTTCACTGAAGTGCTTCGGAATGAACATTGGTCCATATCCATGCTTTCCGTTGACTAAGAATGGCTGAGATAAATTTGCTTTATTGGGTGACAACTTGTTCAAGTGGTTGACCATATCAAATCTTCAAAGTTCTGTGATATTTGTCTGCGTAGACATCTTCTAATGTCTTTTGTTTTGCAGGGTCTGGAGCAACACAATTACTATCTATATGAACTTCCAATCCTTCTAAATCTGAGAGAAGATCTGCTATCTTTCTTTGGAAATGCTCTGGTGTGCTACTTATGCCCAACAAAAGTTTGTTGAATGCATATCGGCACCATGGAATAAGAAAAGTAGTAAGCAAGCATGGCTCTTGCAATAACAGTACCTGCCAGAATCCATTATTGTGATCTAACTAACTTGCCGAACACCTTTGCACACCTGACAGCTTGTAAGAATTGCATCTATGGTTGGTAAAGGGTGAACTTCCCTCATTACACTCACATTAAAGGGGTTTCAAATCTACACAAATGTGCACTTCCCTTTGTATCACTACTAGACATCTCATGGCTTTGCACTAACTGAATTAAAATCCTATATTGAGATATTCGCCTAGTGTTGTTTGTCTTCAAACTTACTGACCTGCCAAACCTGTACATATTGGAATACTCTCCAGACATAAAACTTCATAAACTAGAGCTGGTTTCCAATGCTGATTTTTAATCTGCTTTGCGAAAGGTACATAAGCATGATGCACACAAGGCTGATGATACTGCTCATCTAACGAATTCTGTACCAGTGTCTCTTTTGGAGCTAGTTGTGCACAGTTGACACTATCAGAAGCCTCCCAACCTGTCCTCATGATTGTACAGCTACTCATGCACAATGGTTGGGTGAGATGTCTGGAGAGTGAGACTACCAGCACCATCAGACACAAAATAATAAAACAGAACTAGCAGATGATTAGTATGAGCTCCATCTCTCAGTGAATGGATCGGAATAAGAAGGTTTAGAGAGGCTGGGTAATATGCTGGACCACTTTCTTACCAAAAGTCACTCAAGCCTGTAGGAAACCCATATGTTGTGGCTACAGCTTCGCATTACACTGAGCTTTGTTTTCGTCGTGGATTTGTACAGATTAACTATTGTAACAATAATGTTGTAACCACTATGTGAATTCTGACAACATTTAGCTTTGTTAAAAATATTGTGAGGTCAGATTAATCAATATTGCTAATCCTATGATGAACTTGATTTAGCATAACCACAGCAGCATGTAAAAAATGGCGGCCATTTTGTAAACGAGGTGAAATTTTTGTTACACGATGAATCTGAAATATCCCTATAGCCACAAACCTTAATTAGGATGTGCTAAGTTGCTAAAATTACACCTTGAAGATCTTTACTCTCGATGAACTGCAGCCTTAACCTCATAGTCCTACAGCCATCACTTAGTACACTTAAAGCCTATTTGAATGCACATGTACTTATGTGGTTCACATTATTTTTTAGCAATTGTAAGCCAACAGATCCTTAATAGCTTGTGGTGGTAGCCCTCGAGCCAGAGATACTAGCTTTAATTTTATACGATATATTCAACAGTGGCAAAGAAATGAATTCTGTAAAATATGCATGATTCATTTGCAGATATTAACTTCTTTACAACTTGAATAATATTAATCTACTGAATTTCCTGAGTTTATCATTTATCAAGCTTGGTCTTACCCACTTGTAACAAAAAAAAACTGATGTGGCCATTTATAGCTATTTTTACATTGAAAAAAAAACAAACCCTAGGCCATTATTGTGTATGTTGTTCAAAATGTATACATTTTCACTTTTAACTTATAATATGGCATTGATATGAAGATATCACCACTGCTACATGTAATATAAAGTAATTACTTCCAGCCTTGTCCTCTTGACAAAATATGAGTCCAGCTAAGGTCAAAATTAATACTAAACATTCCAATGCTGTGTCAGATTTGAAATTTGTGGTCAAGAAATGACATTATATGACATTGAAAAACAATGACCTTCAATAAAAATGAAAGTTGAATGTGCTGTTGTATATTATTGGCATTTACAGTTTTTTTTATTATATCGGCGTTCATGAAAACCAAAAGATATCAATCCACTACTGCTATCACACTTTCCTAACTCCATAGATGCACAGCTTTACAAAAAAAAACAGGTAGAATTATTCACCATGATGATACCGACCTGACTCTCTGGCTCATGGACTAATAAGCTATTTCCTTTTTTACACACAAGCATTCTAAGATTAAAGGTGACTTTACTGCCACAAAAAATTGTGCCACTCGTGAAAATGAATGTGTACACTCATTGTTTTGTTACCTACAACAGAGTACTAGAGTTAACCATGGACAGTTATAATGTTGTGGAGGAAGTCTCCTTTGTACAATTTAACACATTCCAATGTATGCAAGCTTATATATTATATTCAATACAAACAAAATGGTCATCACATTATAACGACTTATAAGTTCAGTACAGATATTCAACTTTCACTTCATAAAAAGCACATATAACTGTACCCGTTATCTTACTACAAGTGAGTAGATAATTGAATGTGCTGTTCTATATTGGCATTTACAGTTGTTGTTTTTTATATCTGGCATTTTGCATCGTCACCTGACCTCCAAATCATGTTAATAAAAACCAAAAGATACCAATCTACTACTGCTATCACACTTTTCCTAAACTCTATAGATGCATAGCTTTACAAAAAAAAAACACTGATAGAATTATTCACCTTCCTTGATGATACCGACCTGACTCTCAGTCTCATGGACCAATAAGCTATTTCCTCCTTCACCATTTTTCTAAAGTTAAAAGTAACTTGACTACCACAAACAATTGACATGCACTCATGAAAACAAAACTACGAACTATTTGTTTAGTTACCTACATAATATACTAGAGTTAACATACTCTACCGATTGGACAATCAAAACATTATGGAGAAAACCCTCTATTGTACAATTTAATACCATCCAAAGTATGCAGCTTGCATAACTAGCTTAACAAACTTAGTATGCAACCCGTTATCAAACATGTAACCTACAATGAATACTAAACATGATTCACTAGCTTTATAATTGGACTATATTGACAGCTTATCTATTATGGTCATCCTAATTACAACAACTTGGGATAAGTTCAAAGATTCAACTTTCACATCATAACAAGTACATAACTGTACCAGTTATCTTATTACAAGTGAGTAGATAATCAATTTCTGGCTGACTTCGTGTAAACATGTATTATTATGACATCTTATGCCATATCTCACTACTTATTAGTTTCACCCTTGTGTGTCCTCCTCCACAGCATTCGCTGGAGTATGCATGCTCATGTTCAGGAAAACACAAACACACAATTCAACAGATATGGTCATCATATTACAACAACTTAGGATAAGTTCAATATATTCAACTTTCACATCATAACAAGCACATAACTGTACCAGTTCTCTTATTACAGGTGAATAGATATTCGTTTCTGGCTGACTTCATGTAAACATGTATTAATATGACATCTTATGCCATATCTCACTACTTATTAGTTTCATCCTTGTGTGTCCTCCTCCACAGCCATCACTTTAAGTAGCGAGATATGGCATAAGATGGAAAACTCACATACAAGTCTCCTTTATTGTTTACTATTACTACAATAAAGGAGACTTGTATGTGAGTTTTCCTGATTTAATATTTGAAAAAGTAAGTTTTGTTGTTATTCTCAACCATCACAGGGCTACCTATACGTACAATGATCAATTGTGGCTGCATCTGCATTTTTATTACATTATTCTCCTGTAGGAGTTATAGTAATCTGGTAGTGGAGTGATACAGTATTTCCTGCCATGTGCTCTAATTCCTCTTCTGTGGCAAGGTAAGTCATTACATTGTAACATTTTTTGGAGCCTCTGATATTGAAAGAAGCTTCTTTTTTCAAAGTTACACCCCCAGCAATGCCATTACAGGAGTCTGTCATTAGTAAAGTTTTGTCCCCAGGAGACTGACTTGGTAACACCAGAGTTGCAATTTTCAGAGAATGTGGTGCCATAGTTTCTTTCCCTAGTGACTTCACTTCCAAATAGGTTCTAGCACAAGGTCCAGAATTTGTGTCTGAAGTAACTCCAATTACAGATAGGCTTGCCTTGCAAGTAGTACCAATAGTTGTAGAACCATTCACATCAGGACTGAGTAGTTTGCCAGGATCCAGCAGTTCATCTTTATCTATAGTCAACTTCAATTCATGGCTAAAAGCATTGCTCTTATTTTTTTCTGTTTGTGCATAGTTGAACTGGACTTGAACTGATGGTGGTAGTCGTTATACACTAATTTAGTATAACACGGTAGACCTTGTCGATCGTATTGTTTTGGTCTCCCTTTCTCTGAAGCTCCTTGCGCGACCTCGGCGCAATTCTCAGGTATTGTTTTCTCGTGCACGTACGCAACCCTGCTAGTGGCGCTTACCGCTTCCATGGTTCTAAATACTAAGGGATTCATCCACCTTAAAAAGTACTTAGGCACCAGCGCAGCTAACAAACAAAAACCCACGCACTGGCTAGCTACTTCCGTAATAGTTTCAAAACAAACAGGGCGGTGTTTATCTTGGGACAGTTTTTGTGTACAGAAAAACATATCCAAATATAGTCATTTGTCATGAGTTTGAAACTCAAAGTTGAAAGTACTTTATTTAAAAATGGCAACAAGTTGTTGCTTGTGGTAGCTACTTCCGCAATAGTTTCAAAACAAACAGCGCGGTGTTTATCTTGGGACCGTTTTTGTGTACAGAAAAACATATCCAAATATAGTCTTTTGTCATGAGTTTGAAACTCAAAGTTGAAAGTACTTTATTTAAAAATGGCAACAAGTTGTTGCTTGTGGTATTCTTGTTCTTAATATAGCTAATAAAACCATCTTTACATGCTTTTTTTTATTTGATGTTGGAACATAGAATACATGCATGCATTTCCAGAAAAGGCCAGCTAGCCATTGTGTGGCTAATATGGTCCCTCGAACAAAAAAATAAAAACTAGCAGACAAAACAAAAAACACAACAAAGCAGTGAATTAAAAGATAAGTTAAAAAAGAACCGTCTTAATTTTATTTTGAAAGCTGGGGTGAGTTGGGGATACTATATCCTCGGGTACCGGGTTCCAGTGGTCAATAATAGCTAGCTTGAATTAGTTCGGGCTTCCGCTACATTAATCCAGGGGGTTCCGCTAGTTAAGCTGGGACGTCCGCGTAGCGAAGCCAAACGTTAGTCAGCGAGGGGACGCTACAAGTTAGCTTAGTGCTTCTGTATTCCTGTATATTCTGACTGGAACCAATGGCAGGTAAGTAGTTTACCAATCCCAATTTCCAGTTACTTTGAGAAAGGAGTCTGTTTATTTAGAGTTTTTTAAGATGGAATCAGAATTAATGATGAACAAAGAAATTTTTATTACAAACTATGAAATAATTTCATTGCGAGATGAAGGATTAGCAGAATTATCAGCCCGCATATACCCTACTATTCAAGAATCAGACGGCGACGAAAGTGTATTAACTGGAATCACGGTGCAGCTGGGCGATAGGGTCCTTAATATCTTTCCTGGAAAGAGTAGAATTAGAATCAAAATGACTATGAAAACTAAAGTAAAGTATTTAAGGAGCGGTAGAGAAGATGAGTCTGAAGAAAGTGTGGAGAAAGAACTTACTAAACCAGCACTGAAATTTTCTCATTTTGCACCTTTATTGTCCCCCAGAAATGTGCCTGGGGAGGAAGAAAATGTAAAAATCAAGTATACAGTATATTTTACACAAATTTAGTTATTTTTAATTTTTTACTTCACTTTATAAGTAATATTATTTTATCGTTTGAATTCATTAATTTTGTTAGTTTCAGCTATAATTTTAGCTAGCTATATCCTTTTGTTGTGACCTGGTTTTGTTATTTTAATTATCAGTACAGATAAAGTTATAAGTTGTAAAGTAAGATATTTGATAGCATTGGGAGGCTCTCAGTGAGTGATTTATCAGTATTAAAGCCATGTTGCTGATGGTAAGATGAGGAACCTACCCTGGAAAGGACTTTCTTCAACTCTACAGCAGATAATGTTCCTGCAACCGTCTATGCAGATAAATGTGATTCACTACTAACTAGGTAGCAAAACAATTCTTAGTAATAATTTCAACTATCTTTTTCTACTATGCTCATACATACATACATAGAGAGATAGGTATATATATTATGTGGATTTATAGAATAGTGATATTTTAGTTCATTGTTGCTTTCCTTATCTGGACACGTTTGGTTTAGTAACTTATGGAAGTGTTGAGTACAATCAATAGGAAATTATGTAGTTACATAATTTTATCCAAACTCGATTTTTTTTATAGAATTATTCTTAGAACAATTTATTACAAAGACCTAATAACAACTTCTGATCCATTTGTTTGTTGTTGCTGTTATTGTTATTGTTATTTCTTTTATTGCTGTTGCATTGTAGTGCAAGCAAGTATAGCTTAGTAAAAACTATCATCAAGTGGGTTCTTTTTATTCGAGTCTGGTGCCTGATTATGCCCAATTCAATTATTCTGTATATTTGTTTGTTGTTGTTGTTTTGTTCTTGCTTTGCTGGTTTAATCACAAGAAACAGCCACAAGTAGGCTTTAAATTGCAAGTCGAAAATCCTTTTATATAGATAATTATACAGTAGTTCTTAGTACTACTGGCCTTCTCATTCTTTAACTCCCATTTCCCTTGCATAAAAAAAATTAGTATGATTATTCTGTTGAAACTCAGTAGCCATGAGAGTATAGTTCAAAATCTGCATTTAAATTATTTACTAATATGTTATATACAATCTTTCCCAAATATTCTCAATGTTATTTCTCTAACGACAACCAAACAGTATATCTTCCAAACAAATTATAGCTATATCAACACCCTTTATCAACAAACAACTCTGCAGCATATCAATTGTTGATCCTAGTAAACTTTGCTCTCTAGTTTTGATAGGATGTGTGTTTGTGTGGTATGTGTGTTGTATGTGTGTGGGTGAAACTAACACGTTTTGACATAGGATAGTGTGTGTGTGTGTGTTTGTGTGGTGTGTGTGTTTGTGTGGTATGTGTGTGGTATGTGTGTGGGTGAAACTAACACGTAGTGAACTGTGAGATACAGCATAAGAAATCATAACGGTTATTTACATAAAGCCAGCCAGAAATAGAATAATCTGCTCACTTGAATGAGATAACTGGTGTAAATTAGTGCTGCACTATGTAACATTTGCCTGTTGGTTGAGAAACAAATATCTGTACTGTCTTATTTTCCATTTGTTAAAATTATGATGACCATTTCTTTCTTTTTTCTCGATAAGGTGTCAACTGTCAACATTATCATATTTTTGATGATGAGGGTAGTGATACATGTAAAATGTACTTCGTAGCTATACTGTATTAACTGGTCATAATTCACCATGCAATTAAGACTTCACAAAAGTAACTTATAGTTATTGAGGAAACCTTTGGCACTGTTAGTGATATGTTTTACTACATATAAAAAGTCAATAAAGCAATGGATATAGGATGTGAATTTTAGTACTCATAGATAAATGCAACAGCAGGGCAGCCCTGCCAATCTCTCTTTTTCTGTGTCGAGCTCCACTCAGCTCTAGTGTGTGTGGGAGGCTGGCAGGGCTTACTGCTCGGCCTCCGTAGAGGCCGCATTGGGCAACGACGTGCCGCAGCGTTTACGCCGTCAGCACGCCGTTCCGCAGCCACGCCTTACCTATAAGGCGCAGCTTCACCCCGACGCATCTACCGAATGCAGCCCGTCACGAAAGACACTTGTCTTTCGGAGAATCATCTTAGCTAATCTCTTCTGTCTGTAAGGGTAGTGGTGGGTGGGGACTGGCGCTCCTGCCGCCAGCAGCACTCTTGCCCAGTAAGCCAGAGTTCTCCATTCTTCTTACACTCTTTTCAGTTTTCTTCCTTTTACTGGCCACGCTACGTTAAAAATGTAGATAACCCAGTAATCCACAGTTGGACAGGTGACATGTTATGTTCTCTTGGCTGAGGGTGGTGATTCCTGATTGCTGCATTGATTCTTGGAATAAAAACATTCACATTAAATAGATTATCATAATTTCATTGCATAAGGAGCCTATAAAAGATGACATAACATCTGAGATCTCATATCACCTGAGCTCCCAATATCAGGTGGGGCTATTGTGTCCTTTATTGTTTAGAGTGTAACTAGTAAAAAAAAAAATTTTGAATGTAAAAACATTCATATTAAAAGATTATCATATTCCATTGCATAAAGGAGCCTATAAAAGATGACAAGGCAACTTCGAAAGAGATTACGCCACAAGCACCCAATTCTTTGATTATGCGCAGACTTGTCACCAATGAAACTAACCATTACCTAGCCCTCTCATTGAATGTTTGCAGCATGTATTCAGCAACCAGAACATTCTCTCCACCACAACTAGGAAGACAAAGACAATCTCCTGCATCCAAGAAAGTCTACCTTACACCGACACATGATCTATATTTTGATATTGACATATACTATATCGACTATCCATTTATCTCAAATTTAAAAAAACATTCAAATGTTATTACTTATTGAACAGCAATATTGCAGTAGGCTTTTATGGAGTGCCTCCAACAAAACCCAAAGGTGGAGAGGTTTTTCCCTACTCTTCAAAAGGAAATGATAAATTAAAAGGTATGTGAGGTAATTAGATTACTTTGTTGTATATTTAATCTGATTGTTGTTTAGATAGATGACTGGAGGTGCGATCAGTATCATGGGTAAATAACGGAGTTACCAAACTGCCACGAAATTGTCCAGTAATTACAAATATTACTTCTCCATTGAAACTCCAGAAGGAAAGAGTAATGAAATCAAACGCTATACACTTACACACTTCTCAACTGTCAGGAAAAGGTGGTGTTAGGGAATTAAATATTGTTGAAAGAAATAGTTACATTAATGTCATACTTAGCTTTTTTTTTTTTTTCTAAATTCAATTATTAGTCTATCATGGAAAACTTGGATTAACTCAATAGTTTTCATATAATTAGTCAGGCCCCTACAACCAACTTTACCTGCAAGTTACCAGTCCTCTATAACTATAACAGCTAAGATATCTAGTGTGGAATAAACCACTTATAACACTTGTCAAAGCGATAGTGCTAGATATTTCACTCTCAGGCTTTATTTCACTTGCCTCTGGCTCATGAAAATAAACTAGCCTTCTCTTGAAATATTTCGCCATATCACACTCTGACTCGTGTAATAAGTATTATATTATTGATATAAATTGATAACGAAACTAAATCATATTGAAGTAATACTTAAGAGTAATCATATCTCAAGGAACATTATGGGGGAAAAAAACTAAAACTAATACTCTTGTATAGTTTCAATTAGCACCAATGCTGGCTGTAATTATTTATATCAAAACGACATGAGCTAACTACAATATTCTATATCTATAGTTTTTATTTTGGCCTACCCCCTTAGCTCACTCCGCTGACTTAATGGGAACCATTTTCTTATAAGTATCAGGGTTTTATCATTTGGGGAGGGGTGTGGAGGGGTGAACTGGATGTACACAACGTCATCCCACTGTCTACTCTTTGTTGTCAGGCGTATAAATTCGAGGGTATTACTGACTGTCAAACACAAAATAGTGGTGTTCTTGCTTCACTTTCCCTAAATTCACTTCTCAAATCCTATGACTAAAGGTCCACATAATTTATCTGATCATAACTCTATTATGAAATGATCAAGACTTACAAGGAATTGTTACAATAAGAAAACAGTGCATCACATATTGATCACAAAATAGACAAAAAATTGCAGTTTCAGAGTAATTTAGGGTTGGGAGAGCAATTCCCTTGGGGAAGGGGGAAGGAGGACTTTAGAGGGGGAAATATACCCCAGTCCTGCTTCATGTTTAGCATTAGTCATGTGCCAAAGAATAGAAAGTTCTAGAAAAATAAGGATAAGAGGGTATCTTCCCAAACAGTTCATGTTTGTAATATGTAGTGTATGTTTGCTTTACATTTCTTTTGTTTAGCTATGTATAAGCACAGACCCCAGAAAACAAGCTTATAAATGTCAACTTTTGAACATCACTAAATGTGACCGTCTATGGGAAAATCGGGCACAACGCGGCATGCGTAGACATCGCAAAAAGATCGATTCAGTTCTTAAAATTGTATTAAACTAGAAAATGCTCGTGTAGCATTGGTTGGGCGAGCGAGCGAAGTTCTGGAATGCGCGCGCGAGCTGAGTTAACAATAACAGAATTACCTGAATAAACTTAGAAAGCAGTGGCAAAGAAGCGCAGTTTGACAAAGACTTCACAATTGTTTCAAGAAGAGAGTAGCTATAAACGTTTTGGTTGAAACAGAGTTGCGTAAGGCAGTGCAGCAGGATTCTCCGCGCTCGTTAATTGAAAAATACTGGAACTGTGAACGCTTTACCTAACTTAGGTAATTAGAAGCGCGGGCGAAAACAGAGGTCTCACGTACCCCATAAACAGATAAACTAGTGGTGTGCTTGAGCACAAATGGCGAGCGAGCCTAAAGACTATACTATTTTTATATGAATGAGTTTGACTTCTAACACTGAAGCTACTGAAAATAAGGTCCTTTTAAATTTAGCATACAGGGTAAAGGGATTTCAGTGCCATAGTAACAACTCTCTGCAACTGCTTGGAAGGAAAAAAACAACAACAAAACAATACACGTTATTTAAAAGTTTTCTTTGTGATATTCTTTAGCTAAGTAGTGGTTGTAACACACAATGCTTTGATACAACTGGACATGCACCTACACAGACTTACCTTCGCAGTAGTCTAGTGGACAATGTATTTTCAAGTAAATACTGTTGCGCACGGCTTATAACCATGACAAAGAGCGCATTGACTTACCACCGCCACGAACTCGAATAGAAATGGAAGTCCCTTAACTGCACCCGCAAAAATAATTCAAAACGGGTAAACAATTCAATTTCTAGGGTGATACGGGCACTGATCGATAAACCAGAGGATTCTGTTTAGTGCAATTTGGGACGGGGTCGACCACGTAACTAACACAAAAACGCGAGGGTCAAAGTACAAAATGACATACGTACGTCCATATATATAAATAAATAAATAAACAAACATCCCCGATTTTCGATTGTGTTACCCCTGTAAGTGTCTCGCTCGCTACGCTCGCTCGCCAATAAATCGTGTAGCATTGGTTGGGCGAGCAAGCGAAGTTCTGGAATGCGCGCGCGCGTTTAAACGACGACGTACGACGTGTTTAAAGGACGACGTATTCAGGATTTCCATAGACTACATCTTAGAGTTGCTCGCTCGCTTCGCTCGCTCGCCAATAAGCCTAACGAAGGGAACGGTTAGGTGATATATAGCGGGAATGGCTAAAGCCACGGCGATAAAACTTGGAGAGCTTAATATCTGCTTGCCGAGGAGTGTGTAAGTGCAAAAAAAAAATTTTTCGTCGGGGCCGCGTTGTGCCCGATTTTCCTGTAGACGGTCACAAATGTGCTTTGACAATCTTTACCAATGCTTATCTCTGGTGGTACTATGTACGTTCAATTTCCTACGCTATGACGCTCTTTATGGATGCTAATATCCTTCGCTTTAACAGCATGCCACACTACTCTTTTAGCTTGATGTCTATGCTAGAGAGAAAACAGAAAGAGGGATATACATAAATTAGTAATCTGGAGTAGCTGACCCTTTACCTTCCTTTCATTGGTGGGTCCTTCCCCCACCCACCAATAAAAAGAAGGTAAAGGGTCGGCTACGCAAAACTAAAAAATTATTGCCATGACCATCATCTAAATTTTTATGAGTATTATGACTAGCTACAACAATTCCTCATTTAAATTTCAGTGTGGCAAGAATTTTATTCATTCTAATGAATATATAAAAAAAGGAAAATACAAGCATGCCATTGATGACTCAAATTTCTACCACACTTGATAAAGTCAGTTCAGCAGACTTTCCCTGAAATGCCTGAATTAAGTGATTTCTTCACTATATTCCAAGTTAGCTGTCAATGTGGTGAATTATGGGATGCCAAATGGTACAGAACTATTTAGTCTCCGATTATTTTAGCAACCAAGGACTCGAAAAGTTAGTTCTGTCCAGGAAGGGCTTTTCCCGAACTTTCCAACTTAACCCCTATGCAAAGGGCTCAACAGGGTCATCTTACTCCTCCCACATAGAGACTTACAAGTCAAAAATGTAGTTGTCAGTTGTTGTTTTGTGTCATTGTTTATGTACAGAGACAAGTGACTATGTGTGTTTGTGTCAAACATGTAATTGTCAGATGTTTTGTGTCCTCACTAGGGCCTCTGGACCTGTAAGGATAAATAGGGCAGGTGGAGGGCCATTATTTTTCGCTCAGTCATTTTTTATTTATTAATTAATTAATTAATTTTTTGCATTATTGCTGAAGTCTGCATAAGATTTAATGTCTCTTTTGTGCATGGGGATAATAAACAGACTGGGTCCGACTAATTAAATTCGAGTGCCTCACTTTCCCACACCCCCAAAAATGTCAGTTATTCTCTCCTTGATATAATTATGCATGCATTATAATATTAGGCTGAGCCCAAAATGACAGCATTTATTTCGTATAATTCCATGCTAATTACCCTCCAAAAATATTTTTGGTATTGACAAAGGAGGCAAAACTCCCCCCCCCCCCCCCCCCCCCCCCCATCCCCAAACAAAATATTCTAGATTGCTGAAAGGGTCTACATTATTAAAAGCTAAACATTACATGAATTTCATGCATTATTAAAAGCTAAACATTACATGAATTTCACTATTATACTGTTTAATGTAAAGTTCTCGTGAATCATTATTATAATTTTATCTTAAAGTTAGAATTATGAGAATTATTTTCCAGACATTAAAATGTTTTAGAATTATGAGAAACGTTATTGAACATTTAGTGGTTACATACATGTTATTGCTAAAAATTATGTAGCAGTATTCTATTCTAAAATGTACTTATTCATAGCTATTCCAGTTTTTCACTATGTGGATGTAATAGAACCAAACTAAGTTAATGAAGACTTTAAAATGATGAACCAGGGACACCATGGTGGCAAAACACATTCTTCCTATGCATAATATTATAATCTGTCTAGTACTTCTACATAATGTACACATGAATATTTGTATACCATGTTTGTCAATACCAGGCCTGTAGCCAGGAGTTTGCACAGGGGGTTTGGATTTCCAGAAACGCAAGAAAGCCAAGCGAAAAAGAAGGGGGAAAATATGCTAAAACTAATAATTTGTCTGATGTTCTATGTGTTCTATTAATTAATCCATTGAACATTGCTGATTATCAGCAATAAGCGGTAAACTGCTAGCGCTATATCGTTCTCGTGTAACCAGGCTTCTAACCACTACCGTGAGCTGTACACAAACAGTGAACCACCATTGATAGGCCTTTCGTACTATAAGTTATCTAAATAAGTACATTACGGCATACCATAAAAAGAATAGTTGTAGCGCAGTGTGACCAGCCTCAGCTTCTAACCACTACCGTGAGCTGTACATAAACAGTGAACCACCATTGATAGGCCTTTCATACTATAAGTTATCTAAATAAGTACATTACGGCATACCATAAAAAGAATAGTTGTAGCGTAGCTTGCTTTATCAGTGCCGTAACGAGAGCGATGTTTTGTAGTCAAGGAGCTCAATGTTTACCTGAAAGCTTGGAATCAGACTAAGCCGTCCACATATTGTAAATATCATTTTAAAGATGTTTTTCAGTTAATATATTTACTGCCTATGAATGATCAAGACCCCTTAGGTGCAGTCCTGTTTTTAACTGACTAATTTGTCATGCCCTGCTGAGCAAGCCAGCATACCTGAAATTGGCATCAGTATAATATGAAATTTTCAACAAATATTATAATTTAATTTTTCATCAAACGTAGCTAATTTAAGTCCTTATTGAAGCTGCTCAACGATTATTTCCAAGTTTTATTTTAAAATAAAAAATATTGGGTTGCCACTGGGAATCGAACCCAGGACCCTTGCTTAACCACAAGCCCTTTTAAGATTCTTTTTATCCCTTAAATTTTTTACATCACTAATTTATCACTTCAAGAAATAAAAAGAATCTTTGAAAAAAGAGGAATTTTTGTTGGTCTGCTCAGAGTGAGACTGTAGCATAGCAGTACCCTTTAACGGTATAAATACAGAATTGGAGTGTTTGTTTGTGGGCTGGTTGTCAGTAGCTCATTGGCAGAGCACTTGTGCATTAAGCAAGTGGTCCTGGGTCATTCCCAGTGGCTGACCAAATATTTTTTTATTCTGTATTGTTTGGAGAGAAAAAAAGCCTGTGAAAGAGAGAATGCATCTAATGAGTAAAAAGAAGGCTGAGAAAAAAATTGTGAAGTGATAATTTTTTTTTTTTAATAGATTTTATAGCTGCTCACATTACTAGTGTTATATTGGCTAAACCAGTTTACTTGATATGTTAAAATGATTCATGTGAGATCAAAATATGGATTGATCATATTCATAACTCCTACATTCCTCCCACACTAAAGTATTTACACTTGCTGTGCTCTCTCAGTTATCTATTACTCAATTAACCCAAGGAATGGTCACTACTAAAATGAAATTGAGAATTATATATAGTATTTACAAAAACAAAATGACCAGTGATGGTACAGCAGGAAATTAATAAGTATCTACTAAGTTATCAGTCTATATTATTATTATTATTATTATTATTATTATTATTATTAACTAAAAGTTTGTTAGCAGAGAAAAAGTTAGTAAAGTTAAAGTATTAGTTACTTAGTGTAACAGCTTTTGGTTGTCTTATATACCAGGGCAGTTTATAGGTTCCACTTTACTACCAATAATATATATGACACACTCCTATATTTAGGAAGAAGTGATAAAAGTTTATGATATGAGTTATTTTTTTGTTGCTTTAAATTTCCTCTTCTCAACTTAAATATTGAGAACTAGAAAACTAACAATCAAGTTTATATAATAATAATGTTTATGTAAATTTAAATTTAATAACTTACACAATGACTAGCTAATAAAGTTTTAGTAGAAAATAAACATATTGAACTTACACAAACAAAAATCATGACAATAATAATAGATATAATGTATTAGCTTCATTTATTTAGAGGGCCATGGTTGATATTCATCAATTGATTGTCGATCGCTTGCTTCCATCAGGTATCTTTTATAGGACGACTGTCCAGGATAAACTGAAGTGACCCCAGCTGCCTGACTTGAGTTAAAATTACCTGCGGTACCGTTATTCCTGCCCGTCTCATGTTGTAGTAGTAAACGAAAGATATTGCCTGCTGCTAAGCGTAGATTAGTACCAATGGGATCTTGGTTAACAAGGAAAAATTCCAAATTGTCGTTAAAGACAATTGTAGGATATTCACCTTTAATTTGACCACTTGTTTTATATTCTGGGTGCCAGACTATCGATTCTCCTTTATTTTCTCCGTGTATTAGAATAATACTTCGACCAAGAACAGTTTGGTAACACAACAGTACGATGTTGTCGTTATTAAGGGAAATTGAAGGATAGTAACCCCGTCCTCCGGGTACGTCCACTACCCTATTCCAAATTACCCTACCTTCATTTAACTGACCCACGCAACTTTTTAGAGAAAAACCATTCTTTAAAACCATAACCACTTTTTTGTCCCTCATGGAAATATCATGCATGTCTCCAGCCATGTAGGGCTCCAGCTTGCTTAAGGTCCAGTGTATTGTAGGTGTACTTCCGTTCACAATCTCACCTACTCCGTAGCCACTATTTTCATAGACAGTAACCAAGTCACCGCTTGTGTTAGCGCAAAGTTTAGGATATGCACCATTTGCGAGTTCTTTACTACTCCCATTGACCTCGGCTAGCTTTTTGTCTGCATTTAATTTCCAGATGTTGTAACGGCAATTTCGGAACTTTGGGAGGTGGGTATTGTGGGCTTCAATCGCATAAATATTGTCGTCAAACTTGACTAGTACCACGCTAGGGCAAGTACCGGTAGTGAATTTATGACTTTGTCCAAATCGTATTGTTCTCCCCATAATTTCCCCAATAGAGTAATATAGGCCGAAATCAAATGAACAATCTGCAACGAGAATAACAAGGTTTTCTTCTTCAAGTACGTCAACACTAGTGCGGCGGCCTCCACTGAGAGCACTGTAATCGGTATACATAATGGTCGATACCCTATTGCCCTCCTCTCCAACAGCCATTCTCGAAAACTTGACTCTAAATCCGTAATTATCTGACAGGTCCTCCAAAAAAATTTTTTTCATTTGTTAGCTTCCGAAATTATCCAGTACGCATGCGCAGATTGGGGTTAAGCCTGACGACCCACACCAATACATGTCCCGCTACGTCGTGCCCTTTGTTGCAAAATTAGTGTCACTTCGGAGACTTCCCCTGAACTGCACGAAGTTTGTAATCCCCATA
>WLWD01003109.1_pt1 | contig 44392 bp, 60 predicted proteins | sample 6712731 | NCBI WGS metagenome assembly WLWD01 (sample SAMN12718690, study PRJNA576275) | sponge metagenome | isolation source: marine sponge | host: Mycale hentscheli | place: New Zealand: South Island, Marlborough, Capsize Point | collected 2014-11-01 | reverse complement strand
GGTGGTGAGGTGCTACTCTGGTGAGGGAGGAGGGTGGTGAGGTGCTACTCTGGTGAGGGAGGAGGGTGGTGGGTGCTACTCTGGTGAGGGAGGAGGGTGGTGGGGTGCTACTCTGGTGAGGGAGGAGGGTGGTGGGGATGCTACTCTGGTGAGCAGGGTTCTATCTAGTGGGTGAGGGGGCAGGAACTTCTCCCCCCTAACTTGCTGGCTTCCCCTCCTAAAATGTGCATGCTGTGTGTTGAAGCAGAGCTCTAATTCCAACATTTAGCTCCTACACAACTGTCAACATAACTTTAGCAAGTATATATAGAGGGTAAGAACTTGCTTAAGCTTCCTCCTCCCTCCTCAGAAGTGATGTTCTAAATAGAGCCCTGGTGAGGGTTCAGAAAGAACTGATGCTACTGGTGTGAGGGTAAAGATGAAGGAATGTGGGTAAAGGGGTGGTCTTATTAGTGGCAATTGGACATTTAAACAATTCTACAGCAGTATAAAAAGCAAGTGTTGGAGGCGTGGCATCTCTTGAAACTAGAATGTTTTATTTTCACCAGTTGTTCGCATTTTGGGGTGTGGTCCTTACAGCAGTGGGTGTGGCTCTGTGTTTGTTGTGTAGTTGAAGCAGAGGTGCAATGACGAGCATGGTAAGATGCAGATTCTGCTGCCGGAGATGCTGGACAAATACCGCGTGCCACAATTTCAGATCACGCCTGTGTACAACCCAAGGTCAGAGTATAGCCCTATTTAAGAATAGTTTCAGAATAACATCTAGTACTAGCTTATTGTATGTGACCTTCAAATGGAATCGTGAGGGGAAACTTCCAATCTCTGGGAAATTGAAGGAGTTTGTAAATAATTACTATGTGTATGTGTTTAGAATTCGACTTGGTAGATTAAGGCCAACCAAATGCAAAATAATGGCTTCTAAAAAAGTAAGTTCACACCACGGTAAACAGCTGTGGTGTATCAGTGAGAGGGGTGTGGTTTGCTGTGTAGAAGCCGTTGTGGCTGGAGATGTCGAATGTGGATGAGACAGTGTTGCGGCAAACTCCAACTAGACTCATACTCAAGATGGGGGATGACCTCAGGCAAGACATGATCACTCTCAGGATGTTCTCGCTCTTTGAAAAGGTCAGAGTTCAGTTAAGGAGCAACATATGCCCAGTGGTAGTGGGCAGGGTTAAACTACATAGAAAAAAGCAAAGGTTGTTCCCAGTTTTCACCCCCCTCCCAGTGCAGGTAGTTGTGAAGGGTAAAGGGTTATCAAAACTGCCTCCTCCATCTTATCTCCTGGTCAGACATGCCCACACTAGTTGTCCTCCCCAGCCCCACTAATTACTCATCCCTCCCCCTCACAATGTAATCTTGTGGTTGTGTTATATGCAGTTATGGGAGGAAGATGGTCTGGACCTGGCGTTGATACCGTACGGTTGCATAGCAACAGGACCAGACACAGGGTTCATAGAGGTCGTCAAACATGCTCGAACCATAGCAGAGGTAATACTGTTGAACTGATTAGTCCACAGCAGTGTCAATATGTGTGTGCGTATGTAGGTATCAGGTTTAAATAACCAGACCAAACTCCTAGATTGGATTAAGAGTCACCAAAAGAAGTAAGTTAGAATCCTGTCAGGCATCCTTTCTGTAATTCACTTTTGGTATTCTCCGACTATGGATTCGATGGCTTCTCGAATGTCACACATTCATTACGTATAGTATAGCATAGAAAGTGCACACTGATTCTAGAAGAGTTGGAGGTTGGATTACAAGAGACATGCATTCACTAATGGAAGCCTTTCTAATAAACATAACCTAATGGGAGATGGGATGGTACACTATTACTAGTTGGTGGACTCTGTACTAATAATGTTATATTTTATTTTTGGTCATTTGAGTCCTTGGATTTTCAACACAACATGGTGTTCAACTACATTTCGAGCAAGCATGCTTATATTGTTATTGTTGTTGTTGTTGTAGTGAGTTTGGTGAGGAAGATGTGGACAAGGTGAAGGCAGCTGTGAAGATGTTCGTACATTCCTGTGCTGGTTACTCTGTCGCCACGTATGTGTTGGTAAGTTAGCACAAGGAGGTTGTCTAACACATGTAACATCAAGTGGATGTACATGTGTGTGTAGGGTATAGGTGATCGCCATAACGACAACATCATGGTCACCACCTCTGGCAACCTGTTCCACATTGACTTTGGGCATTTCCTCGGCAACATCAAATATTGCATGGTAAGGCAGTCTGTGAGGTAAAGGGTGATAGCTGATGTAGATGCACTTGTCTAAAATTAAAGTTAGCAAATGGTTTCACATTATATTGGCATATGTGACACACTCCCAGAAAACCCACCATTTGCTAGAAATTATTGAAATGTGTTGAGGCTGTAACACACCGCAAAAAAAAAATCTTGATTTATTTTACTAAAAATAAATAAATACGTATTTTTCTACTTCTGTGCAAATTTTCAGTGTCAGTAGACTGCATTTTCTTATTAAACACTTACTTTTGTCTTTTTTAGCTGGTTGGGAATGGACTTCGAACATTAAGAAATTAGCTTGACAACTCCCGCGAAAAAACAGGCGTGATTATTCAGGCTGAGAGAATTGCCGGGGCTATAAACCTGCCGGCTGCTTAAAGTAATATACTCAACAACAACGGCAAACTAGAAGGTCGGAAGTCTTTGTTGTGCGTCCAGTTACTAAACAAAACGGCTGAATGCAGGTGACACTTTGGCTTTGTAAAGCAACAGAGAAGCATCGCCTGGAAACGCTCAAGGGCTCATTTTACTCGGGGATAAATTTATAGCTTGTTGAAACAAAAAAAATGCCTTTCCAAATTTTTTAGCTAATGGTAGCTGGGTCACATTATTGTCTCACAGCCTGATAGAAGGGGGAGGGGCATCAGAGGAGTTGTTATAAAATTTGCCTCTGCTATATCTAGGGCTTCAAGAGAGAGTGGGCTCCATTTGTGCTCACTCCAGACTTTGTGTATGCCATGGGAGGAGAAGACAGCAGCAGTTTTGAGACGTACAAGAACTTGTGCTGCAGAGCTTTTCTCACTCTCAGACGCCACGCTGAGCTCATCATCAATCTCTTCTCGCTGGTAAGAAACCATATCCCTTACCAAAATATACACTGCCATAGATATGAAACCTGAAATAAATTTGTGTAGAGCTAACACCAGAGAGTGCACACACAGGAGAGACGAGTGTGACAGTGTAGGGAAGTTGATAGACTTAGGTACATACAGACTACAACACTAGGGATGTCCATATGCTATGAGGAAGCACTTGCTAGCGCCATATAGTCTCAACCAAATGGTCATCAGTATCACATGCACTAAGAACACATCCTCATACACACATAGAATAGGCTGAAGTGACACGCCCCAACAGTGGTTCACTTTGCTCCACCTAACATGAATATTAACTAGTAATACACATCTTGCATGTACAGGTTTATTTAGAATTACACCCGGGCGCTGGGTTAAGTATCTAGATGTATGTCCGTCCATGTGATGCTACAGATGCGTTCCACGGGCATCCCAGAGCTGACGTGTGTGGAAGACACGGACTACATCCGCAACGCACTGGTACTGGACAAGAGCGAGCACGAAGCTGAACATATGTTCCGCAAAGTCATCAAGAAGTGCCTGGACTTGAAATGGACTGTCCAAGTCATGTGGAAGTTCCATCTCCTCCGCAAGAGAGGGAGTAGCTGAGTCATGCTTGCCTTCCTCTGTGACCTTTCTCTCACCATGACAACTATACCAGCTTTGACCACACCCACCAACTTTGTCATTCGGATTTTTTTTTAAACCATTCAATTTATGTTGTATTACATTCCATTAGCCTATGTAAGTAGATTACAATATTTATATCAGTAGAATGTCATTCTAAATTATTAACTTTCACCTTAGCGATGGAGTGCTAGATAAGATAGGATACAGCTTACTTCTGTACCTTAGTTATCTCAAGTGTGTTATATATCAGAAGAGACCTGTCCAGACGATATGTTGATTCTCTTTGCCAAAATTAATGCAAAATAAAACAATAGAAAGTATAAACCAGCCATTCAGGTAATGGGCCAGGAATAGAAATGGGTGACATTGAATGGAGAATTGGAATGGGATTTTGATAGTTCAGAAATGGGTTTGGTGTGATTGAATTGGAGTAGTTTAGTTTTTCACTATAACCTTGCCGTCTTTAATAACGTATCCAATTATTTTACTATGGCAACCAAACTGGTAGACCAGGTGTTCCCACCTATGTCACACACAAACATACACAACAGGGGCCGTGAATGAGTTATTGGTCATTAGCAAACTTAGCACCAGCAATGAAAAGAATTTCTACAATTGATGATATTGCACCTCTGCAACCAATTAGTAACACCTTACAAACTCTTTACCAAGTACTTGATCGCTTACTGGGAGACATTATTTAATTGACCACTATCAGGTTATGCTAAATTAACAACCCTTTACCAGGTAAGGTCTCAAAATACATTGAGTTCTCTCCCGTTGACTTATTATATGTGATCGGTTCTGTGAAAATCGGCCTAAACGCGGCATCTAAAGTTTTCTATTTTGTAGCTAAGAGCTTGTTGTCAACAGTGACTGGTAAATTCAAACAGTCAGAATGGCTCAAATTGGAAAAGTTACCACTGCTCAAGAAAATGAGGTAAGAAAGTAATTTTGTATTTGTGCTAAAATTGATTGTCTTTTGTTTTTGTAGCTGAGAGCTTGTTGTCAAGAATTCGAGGTAATTCAGATAGTCAAAGTAACTCTATGGCATTCTGACTATGACATTGAATCCCTTTTCCGTATATGCATAATTTAAAAACTTGCCATTTTTTGGAGCTTCTAAGTGCTTCTTGTTGGTTGTCAAGGGCCACTGGTAGTCAGAATGGCTTCTAAAGAAGCTACCAATACTCGGGCGAAGCTAAGATAGTAGTAATACCATATTTGTTAACCTCTGGCCTTTTTTCCCTTTGTAACAGAGCTTTAACTACTAAGAATCCATTAATGTCATCATATGTTATAAAAAAGCAGGCAAAATTCATCATATAACCCAAGATAACAAGAGGCTCGCTCGCCATTTGTGCTCAAGCACATCACTAGTTTATATATATGTGTGGATGTACGTATGCCATTTTGTACTTTGACCCTCGCGTATTTTTGTGTTCGCTCTGTGTTTGAATTTTCAAGTAAATACTGTTGAGTAGGGCTTATAACTGTGACAAATAGCATATTAACTTACCACCGCCACTAACTCGAATAGAAATGGAGCTCCCATAAGTTTTTGAGTTTTAACTGCACCCGCAAAACAATTCAAAGCGGTAAACAATTGAATTTCTAAGATGATACCGATAATGATCGCTAAACCGGAGGATTCTGTTTAGTGAAGTTTGGGACGAGGTCATTGTCCACTAGACTAACCACGAAGGTAAATCTTGCGTAGGTATGTTCAGTTGTGTGAAAGTATTGTGCGTTACAACTACTATTAAGAATATAACAAAGAAAATTTTTAATAACGTGACTTGAATTTGTTGCTTCTTTTTCAATTCAAACAGTTGCGGGGAGCGGTTACTATGGCATTGAATCCCCTTTACCGCATATACGTAATTTAAAAACTCGACTTTATTTTAGTAGCTTGAGTGTTAGTTTAAGGCTCGCTCGCCATTTGTGCTCAAGCACACCACTAGTTATTGCTGATTTCGAAAAAAAAAAACGCCGCGTAAAGCCGTTGCTAAGGTCTGGGGGCGTGCCTTGTATCCGTATACTATTACCGCGTGTCTCCGGGACACTACGGACTAAACCAGTTACAGGCGGATTGAAAGAAGTCGAAAAGGCTTAATGCAAGGCTCCTGGAGAAACTATGATGGTGAGAATTGCGTGAGTACGTGGATTATGCAGAATAGTAAGTGAATTAATTAGCTACAGTTGTTGTTTTCCCCCCGCTGTTAGTGAAAAGCCCGCCAATAATTTCTTAGCAACGCTCCATACACGAGTCCAACCGGCTAGTGTTTCTAGCCTCATAGCGTGAGTTCTAGAGCTCGCCAGAGCTTACAACTGCGTCATAAGCTAGAGCTAACTGGTGTCTATCCATTTCTGCCATAAAAATTTTTTAAAAAAAATTGACCCAAAAGGCTTTACCCCGGGATACTGAAAAAAATTGGTTGCCGCGTTTAGGCCGAATTTCCCAAAACCGGTCACATATAGACCCCCGTCATTATATCAGGCATGTTCTGTGCCCATTCAGGCTCTAATGCTTTCAAGAATCCCAAAATACACCAAATATTTACCTAGGCTACCCCTTACCTATTTGCCTTGACAATAACCATGTCTCCAGCCTTGCCCACTTCCAGTGAGCCCCTCCTACCAGACAGCCCTAGTGAGGCAGCTGCATTAATAGTGGCTGCAGCCAGTGACTCTGCCATGCTCATGTGCAATAACACACACGCCAGGTGCATGACTACAGGCTGTGACATACACATACACACACACATAATTGTGTCTACCATTAAATCATCTCTCTTACCATGGAATAGCAGAATGCGTTTGGGTTAAAATCACTACCCAGAGCAACAGCCACACCTGTAAGAGAAGAAACATAACACATCTCCAGTGCACCAATGGTGTCAAGTTTCCTACCTACCTCAGCTAGTAGGTTATAACATATGATAGATAATTAAAATCATTATTTTATAAAACTGCAGAGACAATAAAAACATTAAAAGACTTTCAATAAAGATGTTACAGATTGTATGAGCCCCCTGGCCAGTATCAACATATGTCCATAGATCACACATGCACACACACACACATGACTATGCATACACCCCCCAGTACACACTCTCATAACAAGAAGTGGTGAGAAATGAGCCCGGCTGTCTCCATGTCTTGTGCTTACCTTTCTCTATCATGGTCCTCGCTGGAGGAGGTTGCAGTCTGAGCAGGTAGGCTGTGGTAGGCAGCAATACAGCTGTGACTGAGGCCTGGGCCATAGCAACCATACCAGCCTCGCTCACTCTCTCACAATGACTCACTGCACATGCTCCTACCTCTGCTGCCAACTGCACACAACACACACACGTACACACACACACTTGTAGAACTCCTTGCCAACATATAGGTTAGAGTCACTGGTGAGTAGTCACATGCGGAGTGAAAGTGCTTAAGTACTATAACTAATCTACTGTGTATTCAGGTGATAGTATTTTAATTGTGTTAGCTCTAAATATCACTGAGTCAGCAGATTTTAATAAATATAGATTTGTCTGTAGTGTTCATGTGTGTGTGTATGTGTGTGTGCATGTGACGTACACATCCAGCTTCCATAGGATGGAGTTCGTCTCCGTGAAAATTTCCCCTCCATCCCGCCTCTATCCCTGCCCTCAAAACTCTGGCAGAAGTCTCCCTGTCAAACACGCCTTTCTCACAGAAGACGTCCACGTTGTCTATACTGAGCGTGCCCGTCTGACATAGCTCTCTCAGAGCTGGTATCTGTACCTCCACCACATCCCTGGCAGCACTCTCCATGCTGCTACCTCTGAATACGTACACACATACGTACACGCACACATGTACAAACACAGCTGACTGAAAATATTGTTGTGAACTAACCAAGCAAAAAAAAAAAAAAAAATTAATTTCCCAGTACAGCCATCAAAATGTTTGCTTACAATGATCAGTTGAGCACAACTGACATTTGTAAGTGAGGTAAAGAGTTCTCAAGTTAATTAAGTCAGAGAGTATCTTCCATTATCTATCTATATTGAAGTAATTGTCATACAAACAATTGCTAACACACAGACCTAGTACTGTCTGAACTACACATATAACTGGTATTCTAAAGGAGAAAAGGCGCCAGAAAGACTGTGTGTGTGTGTGTGTGTGTTGAACAGAATGTTAACTTTAAGCCAGACAGTCTCACATACTTGGGCACAGAGTGAGCTCCACAGTATGTGGAAGAAATGGTAAGGGGTTGTTGTTTCTTAGCTTGCTCCAGCACTTGCAGCTGCTTGAGTTCAGAGTCCAGGTCCAGTCCATAACCACTCTTACACTCCACTGTAGTAGTCCCAGCACCAGCCATGCACTCCAGGCGACCCATCAGGGAGTCGTACAGAGCAGTGGGTGTGGCTTCTCTCACACACTGCACAGTGTAGTGTATGCCACCTCCCTGGGCGTGGATGTCCATGTAAGACGCTCCTGCAAGCTGCACGCACACACACACACACACACACGATAATTCAGAATGACCTTTCACAAATGAAAAAATGACAAGGGCAAAAACTACTACTTTAACTAGTGAGTGATGTGTTTCAAACTATTTCTCTCATTCTAATAAACAACAACAACAACAAACATAAAAAGAGCTCCTCAAGCATTCAGCCCTTCTCTGCTGCTTATTGTGACTGAACTGGGGTTTGTTTTGCTGTAGTGACCCAAAACTTAGACCTCACTTGCGCTCTACGAAGGGACCACATACTACTAGTGATGCGCTCTAATAGCACAAAATAGCGAAGCGAGCGATGCATGTTCCCTGTAATTGCAGCTATTCCATGCATGCTTGGTGTGGCTAGGAACATTTAATGGCTTTTCAAAAAGAAAGATTCTTTACTTTGCTACCTGTTTGTTTCGTTTTAGCTCTCCTCCTCCTTGCCCTGTCTTTTTCATTTCTTATCTCTCTCTTTACTAATTTTTCTTCTACCGAGCGTTTCTAACGTTTTGTCTCTCTTTCGCAGAATTTGTTTCATTGGGCATCGCTACTTCGTACGGCGGGTAAACTAAACTAAATGTTGCTAAGAAGGTTACCCGGCCCGCGCAAGCGCATAGGAGAAAATGTGAACATGTACGCCCACGCAAGAACAAAAACAATTCCAAGACCTAATTAAAAAAAAAAAAAATATATATATATATATCGCGGACTCATTAATAAGTCAGCTCCGCTCGCTTCTCTGAATAATATGGCAATAAAAATCCTTTACAAAAAAAGTTTAATCGGCTGTGGTAGTAACTGAGAACTTGTTATCTCTTCAAGTAGTAGAAGGTGGCAGGCGCTAAGGTAAGAAGTCGTAGTTAAAGTGTCCACTGCTGCCCACTGTACTGGTAGAACTATGCACTGCAAAATGTCATCCTCATCTTTATGTTTAGGAGGAGTACACACATTGACTTCAGGTAAAATAATCTCGTAATAAAAGGGAGTATTATAGTAGCTATGGAGGGAGTATTATAGTAGCTATGGAGGGAGTATTATAGTAGCTATGGAGGGAGTATTATAGTAGCTGTGGAGGGAGTATTATAGTAGCTGTGGAGGGAGTATTATAGTAGCTGTGGAGGGAGTATTATTATAGTAGCTATGGAGTATTATAGTAGTGGAGGGTAGTATTATAGTAGCTATGGGAGTATTATAGTAGCTGTGGAGGGAGTGGAGGGAGTTATAGTAGCTAGTGGAGGGAGTATTATAGTAGCTATGGAGGGAGTATTATAGTAGCTATGGAGGGAGTATTATAGTAGCTGTGGAGGGAGTATTATAGTAGCTGTGGAGGGAGTATTATAGTAGCTGTGGAGGGAGTATTATAGTAGCTATGGAGGGAGTATTATAGTAGCTGTGGAGGGAGTATTATAGTAGCTATGGAGGGAGTATTATAGTAGCTATGGAGGGAGTATTATAGTAGCTATGGAGGGAGTATTATAGTAGCTATGGAGGGAGTATTATAGTAGCTGTGGAGGGAGTATTATAGTAGCTGTGGAGGGAGTATTATAGTAGCTGTGGAGGGAGTATTATAGTAGCAATGGAGGGAGTATTATAGTAGCTATGGAGGGAGTATTATAGTAGCAATGGAGGGAGTATTATAGTAGCTATGGAGGGAGTATTATAGTAGCTGTGGAGGGAGTATTATAGTAGCTGTGGTTCAGTGTTCTTTGAACAAGAGAATTAGGTTTGTTTTATATGAATGTATATGTAGCAGTAAAAAGAAACTTTTATAACATTAATTTAAGTGTCCCTACTACACAAGTAACCTTGTTCTTCCAATTGTAACTCAACTTGCTCACTTGCCACTAGTGCACAAGCACGCCACTATGGTTACACTTTTGTGACTTGAAAAAGCAAACCTTTCTAGGAAACAATAGTTGAGTGCTAAATCAACTTAAACAGTCACTCTGCACACATAAAAAGGACCACGTACCATCCACGTATAAATAGACATATTGAGATGGCAAGTCAGTCCGTCTAGTTATAATTCAAACAAATAACTAAACATTTTTAATTTTAAACTTCGAGATTAGTACTCAAAAACCCTTTAGCATAACAAAAGCGACTACATTGGTTTAGTTGACCTGAAGTTAATGTCCTAGCTCCTATTAAGTTAATGTCCTAACTCCTATTCATTAAGGTAAGGATGGCAGCATTCAATAATTTTAGATAATTCTTGAACTTGCCTTCATAGCAAACTCGTGAACTCTGTCCCCCACCCAAACTGGGTGAGTGTGGGCATCCACTAGCCCTGGAACCACACTGCAACCTTGTGCATCTATGATTTCTTCAAACTCGCAGCCAGCAAGAGCCCCAGCAACGTCGCTGTCTTTACCTATGCATAGAACGTTGCCATCCACACCAACCGCTACACTCAAACCTTCAGAACTCTCAGCATTCAAAATGGCTAGTTCTTTCATAGAAGAGCCAGTCAGTCTTTCTTCTCTGTTGCTGCATACTTGGACCACTTGGCATGCATTTTTAACGAGTAGTAGATGACGAGCAGCTGGAGGAGAATCCATGAAGGCTATTGCAGGTACGAATCATTAGCATAAGCGCACGCGCCGGGTTAGAGTCCAGCTGTTGCTACGGTTACGTCCGCGTGAGACGCGGTAGAGTGCAGTTATTCTGGACTATGTCTTTAGCTATGGCCACTAAAGGTTCTCCGCCGAAGAGAAGTAAGTAATAGAGATCGAATAATAATTTTTATTTATCTTTTATGTAAATTTAAAACAGCAAACCTAAGCAAGCACACCATTCTTCCACCGATCCAAGTTGAAAGCCAAGACTTGACTCCACCAACACAGGCCAAAATACCTAAAAAGAAAAAGACACCTTTTAGCCTACCTTCAGGAGAGGAAGTATTCGCAGTTAGAGAAAAAGTTCGGGTGAAGGAGCGCGAGGACTGGGCCCGTGAGCGTACCCTGAAGGTGCACCAGAAGGGAACGTATTCAACACGAATGAGAGCCATGCTCGCTGAACTCAGGAAGCAAGTGAACGCAGTGGACACCACAACTGTAGTAGAGGAGGCCTCAGGAGAAGACAGCAAGCCCACTGCTCTGCAGGAGGACACTGAGTTTGTCCTGACAACGACTAGAGACAGGCACATTGAAAAGGAAGACTTAAGTAGCTACATCGGCCGGAAGAGAGAGATGTTCCTTGTGCAGTACTCTTTAGGAGTTAAGAAAGATGAGATCAGCAAGCTCATAGCCATCAGAGAGGCAGAAGAAAAGAAACTGGAGGCTGCAGAGCAGTACATTGAGTTGAGTGCCACAGTCTTTGACGAGTTCCTCAAGGAGAATGACAAAGCAGCAGTAGAGGCTATCAAAAAGTAAGACCAATGATAGCTCACAATAAAAGACAGAAATTAATTTTGTTGTTGTTGCTGATGTTTTGCAGAGCTGAATTGGCTACAAAGGCTAAGCTTGAAAAAGTTGCAGAAATCAAGAGGCTAAATGCACAAATGGTAGCAATTAAAAAGTAAGCCAGAAATTGATAGTGGCCAGTTGTAGTGTAATCTATTGTACTATACATTTAATTGTTCTTCATTTGTTTGTAGTGAGATATCCAGAAACAATGACCTCATCATGGAGTTGAACACGTACAAGAACTTCCTAGACAACCTAACCGGTGACGAGATCAAGGACCAGTGGAGGGCTCTGAACCCTGAGGCCATCACACAGAGCAAGTCATCAGAGGAGGAGGAAGATGGGGACGAAGATGAGCCTGAGGAAGAGAAGGCTGAGCTTTACTTCTCTCATCCCTCGCAACTGATGGCCGTCTTCTCTGAGCTGGAGGAACAGAACTTGTCACTGATCCAGAACAGCCAGGAGACACAAGTGACACTGGAGGATCTCCGACAGAACAGACAAGTTGTGGAGAAGAACATGTGAGGAAGATATAGTGAGGCCATACGTAGGCAAGCCTGTGACTTGTTTGTTTGCTTGTTTGTGTGCAGGAATAAGCAAGTGGAAGGTCTGAAGAGACAGATTGCTCTAATGAAGCACAACATATCTCATGAGGAGGAGAAAGCAACTGACCTAGAGATAAAATCCAAGTAAGAGAGAGAGAGAGAGAGAGCTGCATCACTATTGAACTCTAGCAAACCATAGAGTGTATGCATGTGCTGGAAACTAGTGAATTAATGGGAGGGAATAAACTTGGAGGACACATAGCTACTTATTATCATTGTAAAACAAATGTTTTATAAAGAAAATATGTGACCCTATCTGAGAAAGTCCATCTAATTGTGGTTCTAAACCAGCAGAATGTCTGATAATCTTAGAGCAGTCTCTACTTCTTGACAACATAACTCACAGCATCCACTGATCATTTGTAATTCTATCGGAGCCCATTGTCATAATCACTGCCTCACTTGACTGTGTAGGACAAAATGGTCTCTTAAAATTAACCTTTACCACATTGAGGTGGATTATTACAAATGAACCGGTCACATATTTTCTCATATACTTAATTATTCCCACAACTTATAACACACATACTTCCTTTTCCCCTTCCTTTCTCTCTCTCTCTCTCACTCATCCTCACACTCTTCTCCCTGCCACGCCCTCCTCAAAGGCGGCCTCACTTTAGCACGTGCTCTAATCCAGACTGTACTAAGCATTTTATATGTACATTTTATCGTTCCACTCAATTTACACACATTCCCTCTCGCACCCGCCGTCGCCGCCGTCTGCTGCACCGCCCCTCTGCCGCCCACAGGATGTACTCCTATGGAGAGTATAAGGCGGACGACCAGGACCTCATGCTCACTCAGCTGGACACGAAGGTGGCAGAGGTGTATAATAAGTGCATCGGCACCAACGAAGCCAACATACCGTAAGTCTGGTAAAGGGTGACTTTGAAATTCTGTAGAGTGTGTTATAATACCCCAGTATATTATTACATCCAGTACATTATTACACTCAGTGTATTATTACGCTCAGTGTATTATTACGCTCAGTGTATTATTACGCTCAGTGTATTATTATGCTCAGTGTATTATTATGCTCAGTGTATTATTACGCTCAGTGTATTATTACGCTCAGTGTATTATTATGCTCAGTGTATTATTACGCTCAGTGTATTATTACATCCAGTACATTATTACACTCAGTGTATTATTATGCTCAGTGTATTATTATGCTCAGTGTATTATTACGCTCAGTGTATTATTACGCTCAGTGTATTATTACTACCCGGTGTAACTATTCATACAGGTACCTTTTTGTCTGTTTTTGCAGGACTCTTCAGATGCTGGCTGCCATAGAGAGTCGCATGGAAGAACTGTTTGAAACAATGGAGTCTATGCCTCCAGACAAGATAGAGGCAGCGGAGAAAGTGAGTGGAGAGAACACACACACAAACCTAGTCACTAAGAACTAGTGCAGAGTTCTATTAAACCTAGTCACTGTGGAGAGTATATAATGAACTGGTAACACTAGACACTAAGAACTAGTGCAGAGTTCTATTAACCTAGTCACTGTGGAGTGTATATAATGAACTGGTAACACTAGACACTAAGAACTAGTGCAGAGTTCTATTAACCTAGTCACTGTGGAGTGTATATAATGAACTGGTAACACTAGACACTAAGAACTAGTGCAGAGTTCTATTAACCTAGTCATTGTGGAGTGTATATAATGAACTGGTAACACTAGACACTGAGAACTAGTGCAGAGTTCTATTAAACCTAGTCACTGTGGAGTGTATATAATGAACTGGTAACACTAGACACTAAGAACTAGTGCAGAGTTCTATTAACCTAGTCACTGTGGTGTGTATATAATGAACTGGTAACACTAGACACTAAGAACTAGTGCAGAGTTCTATTAAACCTAGTCACTGTGGAGTGTATATAATGAACTGGTAATACTAGACACTAAGAACTAGTGCAGAGTTCTATTAAACCTAGTCACTGTGGAGTGTATATAATGAACTGGTAATACTAGACACTAAGAACTAGTGCAGAGTTCTATTAAACCTAGTCACTGTGGAGTGTATATAATGAACTGGTAACACTAGACACTAAGAACTAGTGCAGAGTTCTATTAAACCTAGTCACTGTGGAGTGTATATAATGAACTGGTAATACTAGACACTAAGAACTAGTGCAGAGTTCTATTAAACCTAGTCACTGTGGAGTGTATATAATGAACTGGTAACACTAGACACTAAGAACTAGTGCAGAGTTCTATTAACCTAGTCACTGTGGAGTGTATATAATGAACTGGTAACACTAGACACTAAGAACTAGTGCAGAGTTCTATTAAACCTAGTCACTGTGGAGTGTATATAATGAACTGGTAACACTAGACACTAAGAACTAGTGCAGAGTTCTATTAAACCTAGTCACTGTGGAGTGTATATAATGAACTGGTAACACTAGACACTAAGAACTAGTGCAGAGTTCTATTAAACCTAGTCACTGTGGAGTGTATATAATGAACTGGTAACACTAGACACTAAGAACTAGTGCAGAGTTCTATTAACCTAGTCACTGTGGAGTGTATATAATGAACTGGTAACACTAGACACTAAGAACTAGTGCAGAGTTCTATTAAACCTAGTCACTGTGGAGTGTATATAATGAACTGGTAACACTAGACACTAAGAACTAGTGCAGAGTTCTATTAAACCTAGTCACTGTGGAGTGTATATAATGAACTGGTAACACTAGACACTAAGAACTAGTGCAGAGTTCTATTAAACCTAGTCACTGTGGAGTGTATATAATGAACTGGTAACACTAGACACTAAGAACTAGTGCAGAGTTCTATTAAACCTAGTCACTGTGGAGTGTATAATAATGAACTGGTAACACTAGACACTAAGAACTAGTGCAGAGTTCTATTAAACCTAGTCACTGTGGAGTGTATATAATGAACTGGTAACACTAGACACTAAGAACTAGTGCAGAGTTCTATTAAACCTAGTCACTGTGGAGAGTGTAATACTAGACACTAAGAACTAGTTATAGTGTAGAATCAAGGTTCATGTGCAGTACAGGTCTGGTCATACCATCCTCACTGCTGGATATGCATGTAAAGACATGTAAAGACATGTACATGCATGTTGTGTGTTATATTAGGCCAAAGAGAAAGAGCGCCGACTGAGGATGAGAGAAGAGAAGTTAGAAGAGCAGAGAGCAGCTCAAGAGGAGAGACTGAAGAGAGCTATGGAGAGGGCTCAGGCTGATCCAAAGAAAAAAGTAAGTCTCATTGTAAAAGCTATAGTGGAACTTCTAAAATATGTAATGACCTCTGAATAGTGAACTCAATAAATGACCTCTGAATAGTGAACTCAATAGATGACCTTTGAATAGTGAACTCAATAGATGACCTCTGAATAGTGAACTCAATAAATGACCTCTGAATAGTGAACTCAATATCTATAATAATAATAACAACAAGTAGCTCCAGTGGTGCAACTCTCAACACAAAATGCACTATTTATAAATTCATTTCTCAGACAAATTTAGGTATACCTGATCACGTGACAATTGTTAATATATAGTGCTTGTGCTGCATAAACAATAGATGGAACGTCTTCATAAGAGAGGGTAAACGCTCACACGACATGACACTCAACAGTAGTTTTCTCAACACAAAGCTCCAATTCCAGCTTCAATAAACTACTCAGCATAAATAAAGCTAGCATGGCTAGTGAGAAATCATTGACTCACACAATGTGACTAGAGGGGGTGTGACTAGAGGGGGTGTTTCCCACAGTGCAAAAGCTGACCATTGTACAGTCAAAAATGACTAACTTTTTCTGGAAAACAGTTAGAATAAAGTCTGGCAACTTCAACACTAACCCGAGGCTTCTTTCATCCTTGGAAGCCCACAGTCATTGTTGAAGGACTTACTGACTTGACAATGTGAATACTCATGCATGGCATGTGGCGTGTTACTGAACAATAGCCAACACGTGTGTTGAGTTACATGTGTGTGGTATGTTCACTATTCAGACTAACTAATGTTATTGAATGACAAGATACATTCCTATTGAATTCACAACATGCTTCTATATTATTGTGATTCCCAAGTTAAATAATCTTAACTGCCCACAGAGAGTTTCATTACAGGTTGTGTAGCCCTCAACTCCAGCAGCTGGTGATTGTGTAGTGATTAAAGTATCACAACGTATGTCCCTCCTCAGTATACCCCAGCCCACACTGACAGTAGTAATCATTACACTCTCATGACAGGATCAAATACCAGCCAGTAGAATGAAATAGAATGATTTATAGAATATGGGATATCCTCCAGTAAATGTTTGTTCTCTATTATTGTGTTGCAGTTTGGGCGCAGGCTGGTGTATCGCTCTGACCCACCTGTGCTCAAAAGAAAGCAAGCCGAGAAAGACGAGAGAAAGGAGAAAGAAGAGGAAGAAATGCGATACTTCTTTTCATGAATTGCACCATAAGAATAATTTCAATGTCACAATTCCCAGCACAATTGTTAAAAGATACCAACTGTTTCAATTCAGTGCACAAATAAGTTATCAACACAGTTCAGAGTTCACTTGCAGACTGTATCAGTCTCTAAACATGAGGTGGGTGTGGTTTGCTAACATCAGGAAAGATCCGTCACCATGGTGATTTAGAAAACTTCCCATCATAACTGCAGCATCAGTTGCAGGAAAAAAACCCTCAGTAGTGACCCCCAGGGCACGCCCCCTCTAGCAGGACTAGAGGGGGCTTAACCTCAGCAGCCAGTGGTGGCAGTGTCCTGCCCGGAGCTCTTGGTGATGGAGAGAGTGGTGAAGTTCTCGGCTGTGGTGGGGTGGATGCCAATGCTGTTGTCAAAGTCTGCCTTGGTAGCTCCTAGCTTGATGGCCAGACCGAACCCTTGAGTCAACTCACCCGCATTGGGACCCAGCACATGGAAACCAACGACACGCTCCTAATAGAGATACACCACACACACAAATATACACCACACACACACCACACACACAAATATACACACCACACACACAAATATACACACCACACACACACACACACAAATATACACCTCACACACACAAATATACACCTCACACACACAACACACAAATATACACACCACACTCTGACAGGATGGGATAGATGCACGGAGGCACTTAGTGAGGTGTATGCTAGTGAGTTTTATGTTCATTGTTCATTAGTTTGGTAGGGTGGGAGGGGCTGGCTCCTTGCTCCAACTAATCCTTTCATAGTCTATCTCCAGTCAGTGCTACTGGAACAGTTAAAAATGGCCGACTTTTCAAGCCACTAAGTCACAGTAATCTTCCCTCTGCACATGGTTGCACTCTCATTAGACACTAGTAGATGTTTGGGTTTGAAAATAGTAGCATTAGCAAAAGCTACAACAACTAAACAGTAAAACACAATGGCTACCAACCTCCTCCGTCTGTACTACTTGTATGTCTGCTGTGCATGGGCCAACAGTTCACCAAGACATCAAAACAACTGCTGACTCAGCTATCTGTGTGTGTGCGTGTTCACACGTGTACGCTCAGCAACAGAACATAAGTTAGCTGTGTTGACAGCCCACACCGCAACAAGAGCATCCTCAGACAGAACACGTCTCTCGAGGAGCTAGACTACTCCACATGCACATGATCTAGTGCTATCCATTAGCTATCACTCTAACATGAAATGATAAATTAATTAGGAGCAGAGGCAATTAGCAGCCCTTAGAAAATCACTGGTGAAATGATCATTGTGAAATAGATTGAGACAAGACTGGAGAAATGTCAGAGAAACTCACACAACATGTCTTCACACACAAGTAGTAAATGTTTCTACAATGTCCTCACCTTGTCTTTCTTGTTGCACACCAGCTTGGCATAGCAGGCATTGTCTGGTCTCTTGGCAACAGTGAACTCAAGTGGAGTGTAGTTTGCGTGGTAGATCTGAAATACAGGTACAAAAACTGATAATTGCACGCACAGAAATATGTATTAATACATGAATGTGCATATGTTGATAGATGTACTAATATTCGATAGGCAGGTTAAACACATGTTAAATACATGTGACACAAGTAGGTCTATTACACATGTCATTCACTCACTTCCAAGTTATCCTCCCCGAATATCTCTGCAGCATCTTCCTCAGCCAGTCCAATAGCTCCGTACTCCAGAGGCGTGAACACAGTCGTGGGCACGTTGACATAGTCGGTAAAGGGTTCTCCATCCCCCGCCAGTCTCATGGCCAGCAGTTTGCCTGCTTGTATAGCAACAGGAGTCAGCTCCAGTTTGTTCTGTGCCACGTCTCCGATAGCATAGATGTGAGGAACATTGGTCTGCTCGTACACCGTAGGAATAAACATCCTGGAGGGGGAGGGGCAGGTAAAGAGAAGAAGCAGGAGAAAGGAAACAGAAAGAATGGGAGTGAGAGGGAAGCTAAGGGAAGACCATCAAGTCCTCCATGTTGTGTGGGAAATGTTGTAAGTGAGTGTATGGATTCTAAAAGAACCATAAGACTCTGACATCCTGGCAACAAACTGCTGACCCCGGCAACAACAGGGAGGGAGGGAGGGAGTTAGCCCCGTGTGCATGTTTATTATCACTTATGACTCAACATCCTCACCCTCACCCACTGCACATCCCACCACACCAGCTAGTTTAGTAAGAGGACACTAACCACCAGCTCCTTCCCAGAGCCACTCACATCCCACCACACCAGCTAGTCTAGTCTGAAGACACTAACCACCAGCTCCTTCCCAGAGCCACTGCACATCTCACCACACCAGCTAGTCTAGAGGACACTAACCACCAGCTCCTTCCCCGCTATTAGTGCACAACACAGAGTTCTCAAGGACAACATCCAGTGTTACTGCACATCTTATAACAGAAAACTATAAACTAGATCCTAAGTTTATATTGAGAGTGAAAGAGAGAAAATAAACAACAACTAAATTACAAACACGTACGCAACAGCTCACAGCAAACTTATTTCAGTAATATCATACAACATACACACACACACAGAGTGACCACCTTGTTCAAGTGCTTGCCCTACTAGCACAGTGTAACACTGCACAACATGATGTAACTCACTTCTCGTCAGTCTTGACTCCTGCCTTATCCAATCCCAAGGACCTGGTGTCAGGAGCTCTACCGACAGCAAACATCACCTAGCAACAAAACCACACCCACAATACCACAACTGAACTAATAGATAGGTATGCACGGTATTGCTAATTCAACACCAGTTCTCTTCACCCTTGATGACCCTTACCGTGTTGTACACTTTTGAGCGAACTTCTCCGGTCTCTGTCATCTTGTATTCTACACGCAACTCTCGTGGCTCCTTGCTGATCTCCTCCACCTACAACAACCACGTCAACAACCACGTCAACAACCACGTCAACAAGCACGTCAACAAGCACGTCAACAACCACGAACCACATCAACAAGCACATCAACAAGCACGTCAACAAGCACGTCAACAACCACGTCAACAACCACGTCAACAAGCACATCAACAAGCACATCAACAAGCACGTCAACAAGCACGTCAACAAGCACGTCAACAACCACGTCAACAACCACGTCAACAACCACGTCAACAAGCACATCAACAAGCACATCAACAAGCACGTCAACAACCACGTCAACAACCACGTCAACAACCACGTCAACAACCACATCAACAAGCACATCAACAAGCACGTCAACAACCATGTCAACAAGCACGTCAACAACCCCGTCAACAACCACGTCAACAACCACGTCAACAACCACATCAACAACCACGTCAACAAGCACATCAACAAGCACATCAACAAGCACGTCAACAAGCACGTCAACAAGCACGTCAACAACCACGTTAACAACCACATCAACAAGCACGTCAACAACCACGTGCACGTCAACAACCACGTGCACGTCAACAACCACGTTAACAAGCACGTCAACAACCACATCAACAAGCACGTCAACAAGCACGTCAACAACCACGTCAACAAGCACATCAACAAGCACATCAACAAGCACGTCAACAAGCACGTCAACAACCACGTTAACAACCACATCAACAAGCACGTCAACAACCACGTGCACGTCAACAACCACGTGCACGTCAACAACCACGTTAACAAGCACGTCAACAGCACATCAACAAGCACATCAACAAGCACGTCAACAACCACATCAACAACCACATCAACAAGCACATCAACAAGCGCATCAACAACCACATCAACAAGCACGTCAACAACCACATCAACAAGCACATCAACAAGCACATCAACAAGCACATCAACAAGCACGTCAACAACCACATCAACAAGCACGTCAACAAGCACGTCAACAACCACATCAACAAGCACATCAACAAGCACATCAACAAGCACGTCACAAACACTACACGAGGCAGGAGGGGGGGAGGGAGGGAGAGAGGGAGTAGAGTGCGCCCCTAGTTGTTTACTAATGATCTAGTCACTATCATCTGTTGCATCTGACACAACACTCCTCCCCAATCTTCACTTTCAACAAGCAGTGTTAGTCTGGAAACTTCATTAGCTACAGATTAGCAAGAGTTAGTCAGACTTACTAGGAGTATTGAACACGTATATATGTGTGGATGTGTGTGTGTGTGTGTGTGTGGATGTATGTATGTGTGGATGTAGGTTACCTTCAGTGGAATGCATTTCAACAGCATCTGGACTTTGCCCTTGGTTTCCATGTATCCACCAGCCAAGTCAGCCATTTGCTAAAAACAAAAAAACACCGAAAAATAATTGGAACCGAGTTCCTGGATTGAACCACACCCATTACCAACACTGACCACACCCACCACTGTTGCTAGCCTACCTGGTCAAATCCACGCAGGAATATGGAGCGCACCATACAAGTGACATCGTACCCAAGTCCTGCCAAAAACCCGGCACATTCCAGAGCCACGTAAGACCCGCCCACAATCAGTGTTTTACCAGGGGCAGATTGCATCGAGAAGAAGTCATCACTTGTGATACCAAACTCTGTAGCTCCAGGAATGTCAGGGTAGCGGGGACGGCCACCTGTGGTTATAACATGACCACACCTTACCAAATACCAAAACCCCATACGTGAACATGCACGCTTGACCACACCCAAATAGAGTCACACTTAAATGATGAACAGTGGGTGTGGTTTTATTGCCTCGTCCGATAGCAAAGGACTAGGAACAGCGATGTCAATTCCAAGGAGGGAGGGAGAGAGAGAGAGGGAGGGGCTACTAAACTATTAATGTAACAACTTCTCAGCCAATAAAGAATCCAACTGGTATTGCTAACCACACCAAGATGGCCGTCTCTCCACAACCTCACTCACTCACCAACTGGTATTGCTAACCACACCAAGATGGCCGTCTCTTGTATCCTCCACAACCTCACTCACTCACTCACCAGTGCGTCTCTTCTACCAGGACTAGTGGATGGAGATTCTGTGATCCAGAGAGTTGGTTACAACATGGTGCCTCTCTCACACAGTCTCTCAGACATTCCTTTTATTCACTCACTACTACTCTTAGATAAGGACTCCTTCTGTATGGACCACCATACCACGTACACCTACTATATCTAATTATGTTTGAAAGTGTTTGCCTTCCCCTGACAAGTTCTTGCACAATAAACCCAGCCTCCCTCCATAGAGGTTAGGAGAGACATTCTGTGTTGTACAATAAACCCAGCCTCCCTCCATAGAGGTTAGGAGAGACATTCTGTGTTGCCCAGTCACTGAACTTGCTTCCAACAAACTGACCACCCCTTACCTACTGCAATGACGAAGCGTGCTGCCGTGAAGCTCTGTTCCTTGCCTCTCTTATTCACAGTCTGACAAAACAAACACACAAACATAACGAAAACTCTAAGCAGGCCCTAGAGCCCCAGGGCATGCAGTGCAGGTGTGCATCTCCTCTACCGTAATGGTGTGGTCATCCACAAAGGAAGCAAGAGAGTTCATGTACTTGACGTTCTTGTCCTGCAGTGCTGTGCGGTAGCCCCAGTTGAGGGAGCCAATGTGATCCTGAATATTGGATACCATCGTCTTCCATTTGTGGTCGACGCCCTCAGGCACTTCCCATCCATATTTAGTGGCATCCTCCAGACTGTGACCTGATACGCACACACATAACAACTCACTGTAAGCCCCACCCACTCAGCAAAAGTATTCAAAATCAGATCACTCAAATGCAGCCACACCCACACCATTGCATGCTTGCAGCAAACCTCTTCGTTGCAGCCACGCCTACCGATGTACTGCTTACTCACCCAGCAGAGCTGCCTGGTGCATGAGTTTCTTTGGAATGCACCCCACATTCACACACGTGCCTCCGAGACCCCATTTAGTGCCCACTGGAGTTGGCTTTACAAAATCCAAACACATCACTTTCATGCCTTGACGACCCAACTCCTGCACACACAAACATACACACAAACATGTACAAACACACATCATAGTTAGGTAAGCATTAATGATAGAAAACTTGCATTCACAAACTTCCCCTAAAGTTCGGACAATTCAAATAAACAGACAAATGCAAGCAAACACGTGCACACACACACACACACACACACACACACACTGAGACAGCCTCCTCTACAGCGCAGCAACGGCCCTAGCTCGTGGCGAATGATCTATATCAACCCAGTACTCTATTTACACTCCACTTGAAATATATTTACATACAGAGACATCCTCTGGCAGTGTAGGTACGCGACTGTCGGCATGACGACACAAGCTGTGGAGCTCGTCACACGCATGAGTCAGAGCTACTTATTGTCCTTGTTAAAGATGGCGGAAGGTTTGCTATCAACTCTCCCCTTTGCTTCAGAAAGGCAGTTGCTCTGGTTATACCAGTAGCTGTCTCCCTAGAGCTAGATGAAGGAGATATGAGATGCAGAACTGACTCTGGTGAGTGAGGCTTAATTATGTCATAGACAATTTAGGATTTTACCATGGAAACACCACAGAAATCCCCGAGATGCCACACTTGGTGCGGCCGCCCCTCTCCCTCTCTCATTAACTACCTCATCAACTAACTCATGACTTGCCAGCATCAACACTGGACACAGACTGTAGGACTTAATGCTTCTTCTAACAGGATGAAACCACACACACACACACACACACACACACAGGAAACACTTCCTTCTCCTGTCACGCCAGCATGAGCCATTCCCAGCACAGCAATCACATCATCACACACACACATAGCTTGACCTTGAAAGAAGGCCACCCATTGGACGATACTTCTCTGCTACAACTGTCAAGACTAAGTCCCAGTAACTAATGTTCTTGATGAGTGGTGACACATCTGTGTCTGTCAATGTCTTACTTGCGTCTGAACGCTCTCTCACTCACACTGCATTGCTATGGCTTATCTATAGCTGCCATACTCCCATATCTCCCAACACTGCCTCCCACATATCCTCTCCTCCTCCTCCTCCCAAGCCTCAGTCATAGCCTTCACTCCTGTCCTACACCCTTCCTCCTCCTGCCACTCCCCCTCCCCTGCCACTCCCCCTCCCCTGTCTCGCGCCCATTGATACCACCAACTCACTTCGATACCACACTTTTCCTTCAAGTCAACAACAACAACACTACATCTATCACTCACCAAATGACTTGCGCTCTAAATACAATAATCTTCACACACTGAGGACTAGCACACACACTAACATGCAGCCTTCCTCCTAGCAACTGACGGTCAGCACACATACTCTGACCTGAGCTAAGCCAGTCTTGCTAGCTTTACCTCCCACACACACACACACACACACACACACTTATCACTACACTAATTTCTGTTTGTTTGGTACACTAAATATCTCCCAACTTCATCACGCCCCACAGCAAGTGAAATTGACCACACCTTACCTTGGAGCAGGAAAGCCCTCCTGATCCTCCACCAATCACAATGACATCATAGTTATAAGAGTGGTTTTTGTCGAAGGCATCTCTCTGCATGGTGCCCTTTACCAAAATACGAGCGAGCTCTCCCGTGGAGTAGAGTTTAGTGACAGCATCGCAACCGCCGATATGCTGGCTGTTGATGAAGACACTGGGCACCGTGCTCTGACCAGTGATGTCCTTCAACGCTGCCTGCACTGCTGGACCATTCTCTAACAAAAGAACCAACAAAAAAATAACAATAAACAATCGCTCCTAGCAACGCATCATGTTGAGCATGCACAAAGCTCTGTCGACACTCATTTAACACTGTTGGCTGCTCCCATCATTGCCAAGGCAACAAAGTTAGAGACTGGGATGTGAAGTAATACCAGAAACACATACTATGCATGCATTTTAGCACTTGCAGAGGATTCTGGTGTCAAAATCACGGACTCTCATGGAAAGACGTGCCCACCACAACCACTGGGTGTTGATAAACACATCCCACCAGCACACAAACACATGCCAATGGACGAGACAAGACCATATCCACCTTCAGTCTTAGCGTAGTGTGTAGAAAATCCAAAATAGAGAAAATAAGAAGAAAAATGGACACTCAAACACACACACAAACATCATCTTTCAGACTCTCTTCATCCAAAACACACACACATATATAATAGCAACTCTCTACAAGCTACAGTCAGTATCTCCAGCCCACCTCTCTTCTATCCTCTCTAGTAGTACACAGAACAAACAACCTAAAGGAAATTGGCACCTCCACTATAGCTAGCAAGTTTACTCCACACACAGCTCAGCTCAGAGCCAGACAGGGCCTAAAGAAGGTTAGATAAGCGCCCACATTCGCCAGCTGTCTTGTAGCTAGGTGTGTAGCACTCCAGATCTTTTAGGCCATCAGTTATTTGCGCCCAGCCTAACCAGCCAGCTACTCGTCAGCGCCTGAGGCGTTGGCCTTGAGGGGCCTAGGCTAAAGGGGTCGTCAGCACCTAGAGGGCGTTAGCCTTAGCCTAGAGGGCGTTACCAGGTCTGGCAGCTTAGCTTAGCTAGCTCTGCAGGTAGACTAGCTAGCATCTTCAGCAAGTCCACCTCACCTTGCTGGTCCAGTTCTACTATAGTTGCATCCACACACTGCACCTTGAACAACTTCTTTACCTGCAATGCAAGCCAGACATAACATTACTACTGCAGCATTAAATCCAACAGCCTCTGGCTTGGTTTATTCTCAACTTACAGAATCACAGAAAGGACAAGTAGTCTTGGAGTAAACAAGCACATGAGTATTTTTTATCTGAAGCTCGACCTCAGCCTTCAGTTCCGCCATGACGTCTGTCCCCGACAAGTCCGAAGGAAAAGCGACCTCTTCAACGGAATGGCCGCAACTCAACAACTTTTTATTGTCGGGCAGTTGACGGGCGACGTCTCCAGAATCTGCAACGCGTAGCCGCTTCAGTCTGGCAAAAAAAGCAAATAACTCACTTTATATACGGCACATTCTTGGGGGCTTGGCTGCCTCAACGCTGGGGGGGGGGGGGGGGGGGGGATGATCTGACATGGCACGGGGCGCGTGACCATAGCTCTCGCCGCCTACACTGATGACTGAGCGAAATATTTTTCATGCGGTAAAGGTCGCTATAATGTCGGCTTTAGATGGTTTTAAATAATATGCTTTATGTTAATACAATTAAAGTTTTATTGAGAACAGTCAGTAAGCATATAAAGGTAAGACTTAACATTGTACCGGTGCTCTCGGACTGAATGTGAGCACTTTGTTTGGCCGTAAAGGGAAAACCCCTAACCCACGTGGCGATGACTTCTTGTGGGGACGTTCCTCCAGCTAAGAAGGCCAAATTTGCGGAAGAGGAGGATGACCTAGTAGGGGACCAAGCTGATGAAGCGGAGGAGGAGGGTAGTTGGGAGTGTGCCAAAGAGGAAGAAGTTGGAATTACACAATATTTGAGTGACACTGTCGGATTCTTTGGTGTCTTGAAGAGGAGGTGAGAACTATGTTGGGGGTGGGGCTACTTGAACTCCTCCCCTCTCATGCATATGGGTATAGCTATTGTGTTTACTTCCTAGGATGGATCAGTTTTGATCTCATTGCTGTAGCCACTCTAAATTCTATAAAAAAAAAAAAAAAGGTTACCATTTAAAAAAAAGTTTTTTCGAATGGGCAGAATTGACATCTGATCAAATAGCAATGCTCACAGGGGCTAAGATGTTTAAAAATATTGTAACTTCTCGTAGTAATGCTGTAGATAATTCATGTTTCGGCTCCTTGTTGCTAAAAGAAGTAAAAATAATTTTATAATTAATATTTTACATAGAATAAAATAATGGAAATAGCCGGCCAGAGCTAGGGTGGTGTGTGTGACTCTGAAGGCTTGCATCATGTGGTGCTCTACTTGATTTATTCTTTCAGTCTATTTCTTCTCTAGATGGAGTTGTGTCTCACTGATTAGTGCGTCCCGTAGGGTTTTACACAAAGGTGTTTCTAGGGTAAGGAGACTTTTTAACGACTTTTTATCAACCAGTGCTGACTACACAGTCACCAGTGCTGACTACACAGTCACCAGTGCTGACTACACAGTCACCAGTGCTGACTACACAGTCACCAGTGCTGACTACACAGTCACCAGTTGCTGAACGACTTTTATACTTTTTATACTCCAGTTTATTATTTTTTTTAAATCGTTAGCAGTTAATCTGATTTTGCAGCTGCTACACACCAAGCAGGTGATGCTGTCCTGTACTTGTTTAACCACAATAACTGAAGTGCTCTAGAAGGGTTCTGCCCCTAACTGTAAAAAAGTCAGGCACAGGCAGTAAGAGGTTGCTACAAAAAAAAAAATTGCCAAAAAAGTCCTGGCAAAAAGTTGCACAAAAAAATGTATACTTACAGGGGCTTCTCCACTACAGCACAAGGACAAAGTACCTGCCGAAGGCACCACTCACTAATTTTAGAGCTAATCTGGAGGAAATATCAGGGCCTGGTTATAAAACTTTGTAGCACTTTTTTGGAGCTGTGGGGTAAGTTGGAGCTCCGCAATTTGGTGCACTACTATAGCCGAGCCGATACTCTACTGCAAGACAACGAGTTCTTATCCATTTCAATATTACTTTATGATTTATTCGAGACAACAAGAAGCTAAACTAAAACACCACAACTTCACAAAGTATACTTCTGCTACTACTGCGCGATTGTTTCTTCTCGCGTATTATTGAATGGTGGGGTATTGGCGGGGAATAAATTAATGTCTGGATCTACAGGCGGTGCGCATTGCTATGTGCGGCCACCCTTAAAAGTCTTCCGAACAGACTTTAGAAAGTCCTTAAAACGACTCAATGGGAACTTTTTTTTTACCTCTACTGTATTGTGATTTATAACTCCCCGTGTGTAGGTACTGTGATTTATGACTCCCCCGTGTGTAGGTATTGTGATTTATAACTCCCCCGTGTGTAGGTACTGTGATTTATAACTCCCCCGTGTGTAGGTACTGTGATTTATGACTCCCCCGTGTGTAGGTACTGTGATTTATGACTCCCCCGTGTGTAGGTACTGTGATTTATAACTCCCCCATGTGTAGGTACTGTGATTTTGTTGTCCATGAAGTCGCTTCCGATGGTCGTGTTGTCAAACTCACTAATTACTCACTTCCCATTGAAGTCAGCGAGGTGAATTGTGCTTGTACATGTGTGTGTGTGCGTGGTGAATTGTGCTTGTACATTTGTGTGTGCGAGGTGAATTGTGCTTGTACACGTGTGTGTATGTGGTGGTTGTACATGTGTGTGTGCGTGGTGGTTGTACATGTGTGTGTGTGCGTGGTGGTTGTACATGTGTGTGTGCGTGGTAGTTGTACATGTGTATGTGTGCGTGGTGATTGTACATGTATGTGTGTGCGTGGTGGTTGTACATGTGTGTGTGCGAGGTGTTTTAACAGTTTGTGATATAATTTGTATCAGAAGAATGAGATGGAGGAGTCTGAGTTGGAGACGTGGCTGGGGGTGGAGACTGTGGAGGCTATTAAGCATTTGGCAGAAAACCCATCCACAGATCAAACAGTTCAGTTTCAGGTGATCATCTGACACACAATGCAACTACTTGTCCTATATGTGTCCACACATGTGCGTGTCCACATGTACATGTCCACACATGTACGTGTCCACACCTATGTGTCCACACATGTACATGTCCACACATGTATGCACATGTCATGTACATGTCCACACATATGAGTCCACTCATGTACTTTTAGGCTCCATTGGACAAGGCTGAGCGCGGGAGGCTGCACAGGGGTTTGAGAGCACTTTACCCAATGCTGGAGTCAGAAACTGTGGATATGGAGAAGCAGGAGGAAGCAGGGAAGAATAAGGATCATAATGGCACGGGCCAGGATAATAGCACGGGCCATAAGGCTATTGTTTTGAAACGAAGTTCGGAGAGAAGTGAGTATACTAGTTAATGTGTGCTGTAGACTGCATTTCTGCATGTGCTTCTTGTTCAGAGAGTTTCCGTGGCAACTGGCCGCGAGACCGAGGGAGTTATTGCAAGTTTGTGCTCCACAAGGAAGATCGTAGCACAATGGACGCAGTAATGGTGTTGTCGCGACTACTCAAGGTCAAGTCCAACTGCTTCAACTATGCAGGTGTGAAGGACAAAAGAGCTATCACTTCCCAGCACGCCACAGCCTTCAAGATATCAGCAGACAGACTCAAGGCACTCAATGACAGGCTGTTAGGGATGACCCTCGGAAACTTCCAGTGAGTCATTGTGAGGATAGGAGTGAGTGGAGCTTGGGGTGTGTGTTATCCTCAGAATCTTCATAAAGCCTCCATGTACCCTGGGGCCATCGCTGATAAATACCACTAGCAAGCAATGCTAATTTACAGCTGAATAAATTCCCACGGCAGTTGCAGCCTCTTAGCCTCCCAGGCCTCAGCACCAGTTGATGGCAGTGATAGTAGTGACAGTGAACGAGGAGTGGGAGAGGATATCAGTGACTCTATCAAGCCAAATACTCACTGGGATATGACATAATCAGTTGCTCTGGGAACCACGGATAAAAACTACAACTCCTGACTTACTCGGAATTCAACTTTTTTACTTCCAGTTAACCAGTTTAGAAGTTCCTCAGCCCTATCTACACAGTTAGTAGAAGCTGTACTTTCACCTTAGCTTACTTCCAGCAGTGTAGTCCGCTTCTTTGCCACACAGCTGTGGGCGTTGCCAGAGTTACTAACAGCGCCCGTGGCTGCACACTGGTGTGTGTGTGGTGTGTGTGCGTGTGCACCAGTCATACCAACTCGTCTGTTTGATGTACTAGCACTATGTGGTGGTAGTGGATTATTATTGTGATTTTATTTCAGGTATGTCCCTGAGCCACTGAAGCTAGGGTCTCTGTCTGGGAATCATTTCTCTATTGTCTTGAGGTGAGGCATAGATGATGTGTTTCATCCATCCTCAGTGTCAAGATGGCTTGTTTAGGAATGTGTCATGTGAGGATCATGTGATCAGTGAGGGGATGACTTCTTTATCCAGTGGATTTGTAAATTATTTCGGAATGCAGAGATTTGGAACTGCTTCAGTCCCAACTTATCACATTGGTCGGTAAGGTGTAGTCAGTCTGTTTGACACTTCATGGCTTATCTGGTAAAGTATGAGTACTTGAGTTAGCTATGAGTGTATTGTACTTGTGCTCAGCTGGCCACGTGTGCTCAATGTGTGTTCACTTGCAGGTGCTTGCTCCATTCAGATTGGAGAGGGGCCATTGATCTAATTCTGTTACCACGGAAAGGAGGTGTGGCAGTAGCGCTAGTATGGCAGTGCTGGGCTGCAGCTAGAGATAATGATATTCATATGTGTTGGGGGCGTATTCCAGGGATAGTATAGTAATGGGTGTGGTTAACTGAGAATGGTGTTGTGTTTAAGATAAGAACATGAACAAGGCAGCGAAGGAGTACTACCAGTCGAGCGAGGGTGATGCAGCTGGCACTTTGGCGCGGCTGCCCAGGTCCTGCTACATTGAGAGATGTCTCCTTATGGGACTCAAGAAACGCAAGCCAGTCAAAGATTATTGTGGAGCGTTCAACTTCGTGAGTTTAGATCTGAATTGTTCATGAGGACGTTCAAGTTACATTTCATCTTTACAGATTCCGCGAAGCAATCGTATGATGTACCTGCACAGCTGGCAGAGCTGGTGTTGGAACAGGCTGGTGTCATGGCGACTGAAACATCTGGGAATGGCACCTGTTCCTGGGGACCTGGCTATAAAAGTGGGTAAAGGTCAGCAGAAGTCGTGTGGCATTTTCCACACCTTACCACATGAAGTATTTTGTTGTATAGAAGGCGTGGCTTACGTCACTGAGGATAATCAATCTGACTATCGGCTGGAAGACATTGTTGTCCCTTTACCAGGATATGACGTACAGCTTCCACGAAATCAAGGTATTGGTGTGGTCTGCAACAACACTGTGGGTGTGGTTATAGAGTGGGTGTGGTCATGTCATTGCTCTGTGTGTGTAGTAAGAGAAGAGTATGAACGTATCCTGAATGAAGAAGCTGTTGGACTCGAGCAACTTCAGACTAAGATCCAGTAAGAGACGCGTTCCATTCCACTTGACACTAATTAGCTCTCATGTGCATGTGGGTGTGTTCACTCACTAGAGCGTGTTTATAATGACTAGAGTTGTCATTTGAAATATTTTAACTCTCCACATGCTATACTGAATGTGTGGTGATGATTGTTGTAGGTAAAGGGTGTCACCATCATTTCTGTGTTTCAATGGCTGTGTTTCAATGGCTGGTATTTCTGTCTGCAGTGACTAGTGTTAGAGTGTGTACTAGATCTCATCACTAGTTATAAGTTTTGTTTGAGTGTGGATGGTAGTCATGTAATGTTCTTGTAGGAACTTGTCTCTCCCTGGCTCATATCGCCATGTGGTAGTGAAGCCTATGGACCTCCAGTGGTAAGGAAGATGATGGTATCTTTTATTATCATTACAATATTAGTTGCGCTGTACCTACTCTGCCGTGTGTTTGTGGAAGTGTGTTTGTGGAAGTGTGTTTGTGGAAGTGTGTTTGTGGAAGTGGTGAACTTTACCAGTTTATTTATTTATTGAAGCAATGTTTGTATTGATGTGTAGGAGTGTCCATCGCTATAGTGACTTCAAGGATCCTCTCATCCTGACTGATTTGGACTACCTAGCTGCTAAGAAACTACCAGAATCAGGTGAGCCAGTAGTGGAGGAGGAGCGGCATAGGATGGGGGAGTGGCATAGGATGGGGGAGTGGCTTAGAACAGACTAGCCATGCAATTACTTTGAATGAGTGTGTAGAGGACTAGAGAGAATGTAGCTAACCTCTAACTAAGACTGTTCACAGTTTCACAACACTCAGTGACTGAATGATACACATGAGTATATGATAAGGGATGATATAGAAAAGTGCGGGGAAAATGAGGTGAGAATTGAGAGAGTTCAGAGTTCACAACATCACTCCCCCTCCAGCGATTGGCTAGAGAGTGTAATCTGCAAGATGTGCTGGCCAGTGAACATGACGATGTGCAAGATGTGCTGGCCAGTGAACATGACGACCTGCAAGATGTGCTGGCCAGTGAACATGACGATGTGCGAGTTGTACGTTCCGGCTTCTGAGCATGGGGTGATGTGAGGACGAGGTATTGGTGGATGCGGTTGAAGATGTGGTTGAAGACGTGTCAGCGGATGTGGTTGGTGGAACAGCGATAGTGGGGGCATCTACTGAACTAGCCACATCAAGGTAAGCCAGTTTTTCAGCCTGTCAATGGATACCGTGTCTTTGTGACCTTTGGTGTCCAACGTGAAGAGACATAGCTGGCAGGGTCTGTGTTGCTAATGTCATGTGAGACAAAAAATTCACCCGGAAGGTGGAGACTCGTACCATAAACAAGTTCGGCAGCTGCACACTTCAGGTCTTCCTTGAGCAGCGAGGTGTGAATACCCAGTAGAACTGAGTGTGGCATGTCCACCCACTACTCAGGACGAGGCGAGGCCACGAGGGCAGACTTCAGTTGCCTGTGAAACTGCTCTACCAATCCATTGGCCATAGGATGGTAAGCCGTTGTCCTGGTGTGCTTTGTACCCAATAAGTTAGTGAGAGCCTTCCACAAATGGGACCTCCAAACCAAGAGATCCAAGTTTGGATGAAGGCCTTGGCAACTGTGTCAGCAGTACAATCTGGGATGGGGATAGCCTCAGGCCACCGTGTAAATAGGTCCACGCAGGTCAACAGGTAGGTATAACCATTGGATGGCGGTAAGGGTCCAACTAAATCTATATGTACATGATCAAATCTTGCATCAGGAGTAGCTAAGGTAGCAAGGGGTGTGGCGGTGTGTTTGTGAACCTTCGCACGCTGACAATGAAGACAAGAACGTGCCCATCTCCTCACGTCTGCATTGATGCTTGGCCAAACAAAATGGCTTGTCACAAGATGTTGTGTGGCACGAATTCCTGGATGCGACATGGAATGAAGAATGTCGAACACGTGTTGACGGTAACTCGGTGGGACGTACGGTCGCAGGCTGCCTGTGGATGTGTCACAGGTTGCCTGTGGATGTGTCGCAGGCTGTCTGTGGATGTGTCATAATACTGGTGGGCGCGTCAGGGGTTGGGTGGACAAGAAGAGATGCATCTGCTAGGGAACTTGTCACATTGTTGAAGGCGGCCATAGTGTCCTCGGTCCATTCGAGCTTGTCAGCACAGGGCGTCGAGTCTGATTGAGGAGGGAATGCAGCGGATGAAGGAGTGTTGCACCATTGGCATTGGGAATGAAACGGTGATAGAAATTCACCAATCCCAGAAATGTTCTCAATTTCCGATTTGTGTCCGGAAGAGGAAACTCTTGTACTACGCGAACTTTCTCCGGCACGGGACGAATACCAGTAGTGCTGTCAAGGTGATAACTGGATATCCAACTCTGGAACACCAAATACACTCTTTTGAACGTTAATGAGCAAGGCGTGGTCTTCTAATCTCTCCAACACCGATCGGAGGTGCTGTAGATGCTCATCTGACGAAGTACTGGCAATCAATTTGTTATCAATGTAGACATAAGCAAAGCCAAGCACACACAGTACCTCATCAATGAAACGCTGAAAGGTTTGTGCAGTGTTCCAAAGACGAAGGGCATTATAAGGAACTCGAAGAGACCGAAAGGTGTGGCCATAGCTGTCTTGGGAACATCCTCTGGGGCGACTGGTATCTGGTGATATGCACGTATGAGGTCTATATGTGAAAAAATTGTAGGTCCTTGTAGAGTAGCTGTAAAATCCTGTAGATGTGGTACAGGTATATACTTGTCTGGTACAGTAACCTATCCTGTAGATGTGGTACAGGTATATACTTGTCTGGTGCAGTAACCTATCCTGTAGATGTGGTACAGGTATATACTTGTCTGGTACAGTAACCTATCCTGTAGATGTGGTACAGGTATATACTTGTCTGGTGCAGTAACCTATCCTGTAGATGTGGTACAGGGTATATACTTGTCTGGTGCAGTAACCTATCCTGTAGATGTGGTACAGGGTATATACTTGTCTGGTGCAGTAACCTATCCTGTAGATGTGGTACAGGTATATACTTGTCTGGTGCAGTAACCTATCCTGTAGATGTGGTACAGGGTATATACTTGTCTGGTACAGTAACCTATCCTGTAGATGTGGTACAGGTATATACTTGTAACCTATCCTGTAGATGTGGTACAGGTATATACTTGTCTGGTACAGTAACCTATCCTGTAGATGTGGTACAGGTATATACTTGTCTGGTACAGTAACCTATCCTGTAGATGTGGTACAGGGTATATACTTGTCTGGTACAGTAACCTATCCTGTAGATGTGGTACAGGTATATACTTGTCTGGTACAGTAACCTATCCTGTAGATGTGGTACAGGTATATACTTGTCTGGTACAGTAACCTATCCTGTAGATGTGGTACAGGGTATATACTTGTCTGGTACAGTAACCTATCCTGTAGATGTGGTACAGGTATATACTTGTCTGGTGCAGTAACCTATCCTGTAGATGTGGTACAGGGTATATACTTGTCTGGTACAGTAACCTATCCTGTAGATGTGGTACAGGGTATATACTTGTCTGGTGCAGTAACCTATCCTGTAGATGTGGTACAGGTATATACTTGTCTGGTACAGTAACCTATCCTGTAGATGTGGTACAGGTATATACTTGTCTGGTGCAGTACTATCCTGTAGATGTGGTACAGGTATATACTTGTCTGGTACAGTAACCATATTCAGTGCACGGAAATCTCCACATGGTCTCCAATCCCCAGGAGTACGTTTAGGGACCATATGCAAAGGTGAAGACCAACTAGAAGAGGAGGGGCGTATTGCACCAAGTTCCAACATGTGGTCAAATTCCTGACGGGCGATGCGTAGGCGTTCAGGTGCAAGACGTCGGGTGTGGGAAGACACGGGTGGGCCAGTTGTCTTAATGGGATGGACAACGCTATGTTTGATAGGCCGCTCAGCAGCACATGCTTGTGTCACCCCTGGCAACTCTGACAACAATGAGAGGAAGGGATCACTTGGGTTCGGACGAGCACGCATGATGCCTGAAGATAGGCCAGAAGAGAGACCATTAACTCGTAGGTGTGTAGTGGAATCCAGCAGGGCATGATGACGTATATCCACAACAAGCCCAAAGTGATGGAGGAAGTCTGCACCTAAGATGGCCTGCTTCACATTGGCTATGATGGAAACCATCTGAATGTACGACGCAACCCAATGTTCAAGGTGCAGGAACGTACACCATATGTAGTGATCTGGGTGCCGTCCACTGCCTGCAACATGAATGTGCTGTGTGGACATGAACACTCTACATGCGTAGGAGGCACCACGCTGACTTCAGCACCAGTGTCAACAAGGAAACGATTATGGTTGTGTTTGTTATATATACACAGAATAGGCAACTAGGGTGGGTGTGGCCGGCAACACTTGTCGCCGCTAGCGACCGGCCTGTCCATTTCCCGACCAGGAACAAGGGGCCTTGCACTTCTGGGCTTGCTCACCATACTTGTGGTGATACCAACAGAGAGTATCTGGTGAGTCTCTGGTTGAGGGTGGGGTAGAAGAACAACGTGACGAGTGAGGAGTTGAACGGGACGAGGAACGAGAACGGGCAAGTTTGTTGATAAGTTTCTCCAGTCACAAAATCTTGGAACGCATTTGCTCCATTTCAGTGACCAAAGAAGTGGACGGAGGGACTACAGCAGGGGAAGCAGAGACGGTGGCAACAGAGGGAATGGCAACTTCCATGAGCTTGTCTGCCAACTCAGCCAGCTTGTCCAGGGTTGTGTCCTCAGGGGTTGGTGCCAGTACCATGCGAACGTTCTGAGGCAATCGTTGGAGAAACAGTTCATGAAGGAATGAGCTATCAAAGCACTAGGTCTGTCTCCAACCAACTGTTGCATGAGGCGGAGCAATTGTGTGGGCGTACGATCACATCATTCTTCAGCCGTGAAAAGTTGTTGTAGCTTATGTTGCTCGGAGAGAGCGGTCCGTTTGGTGAGTTGCTCCTTGAGCGCGGAACAGGGGTTGTCTCTAGGCAGCTTGATTAACAAATCTCTCACCTCCGCTGCAATCTCGGGGGACAAGGACGAGACGACGTAATCGAATCTGGAATGCTGGGAAGTGATTCTTCGGCAAGCAAACTGCGCTTCCACCTGGGTGAACCCGACCTCCGGGTCAGCTGGCCAAAAGGGCGGGAGTTTGAGATTGACTACCGCAGAAATGTCACCAGGAATGGGTGTGGCCACTGCAGGAGATGCGGAAGATGAAGAGTGCCAACTGGAAGTAGCAGGAACTGCCAATTCTCCTGGGCTGTCTTCACTAGACATAGAGACAAATGTAGCTAACCTCTGACTAAGACTGCTCACAGTTTCACAACACTCAGTTTTATTAGCAATTGACTGAATGATACACATGAGTAAATGGTAAGGGATGATATAGAAAAGTGCGGGAAAATGAGGTGAGAATTGAGAGTTCAGAGTTCACTACAAAAGTGTATCGACTCACAAATTGTCAGGGGGGCATTTATTAGGAGTTACCAGTTGCATGTGGTCTCCAGTTTATTCTGAGTTGGGGGAGGGGCAAAGGCTTTTCTTGGGGGAGCAAATGCCCCTCCCCCCCCCTCCCCTACACCCCTGGCTACAGTTGATGAGTGTGTGTTAGTGTGATTTGTATGTGCTATATTATGTGAGACCACTAGTAGTGTCTATTCTAGGGTGATGATTACTCAGGGGTGTGGTAATCAATAGAGTAACACCTCCATGTGAAGACTGGTATATATATATAACCAAGTAAATGCTGTGTGTGTGTGTTAGAGATTGGAAGTTACAAGGCACTAAAGATGGACTTCACTCTGCCTTCTTCCTGCTATGCTACCATGGCAATCAGAGAACTGACAAAGATGGATACTTCATCAGCCTACCAGGCCAAGTTAGGAGACTAGCAGACTTACTACCTGACACGCCCCCACAAGACTGCACCTGACACGCCCACTGCACAGTATTCCCCAGTACATACTAATAAGCCAATAAAATGAACTCATTGTACCAATAACATCATTTCAGTAGGAAATTTAAAAAGTGAACTGATAGAGATGTAAGATAGTTTGTGGCTGATAGCAATAGTTGTGGCCACAACAGAACATGCCAGCTAGCCACTGAGAGTGGCAGCTAGCAGGATGGAGTGAGCAAGATGAAGGAAGGACAGGAACAGTTGAGGAAGTGTGATAGAGACTGGAGAGTTGGGATGCCAGGTTAGTGGGTGTGTCCAATACTTCATGAGGCATCTCTACCCGGCAAGGTGGATGGAGATCTGTCGGCTCTGGTGAACTGTTGTCATGGAAACAAACATGTTTTATCATATCACTGAAGTCAACAGCCCTGCCAAGCTACACCTACCTCTCGGTATTTTTGAAGATAAAGCTTTAGTGGTTCCACGTAGTTGTCAAAGCCAAGTGTTGCCATGGCAAATAAAATATCATCTCCATTGATGGTCTTTCTCTTCTCTGCTATACACTTATCACTTGCCCTACACCAAAACACAGAGAAATACCTCAACAAAAGAACCAATTCCAGAAGACAGCACTAACACAAACAGCAACAGTATTAAGAGTGAATAATTGAATATTTGGGTACATGTTATAATATTCATATAATGGCAGTATACAGTCCCTTATAGTGAACATAGTACATACATGTAGTACTTTATAGTGAACATAGTACATACATGTACTTTATAGTAAACATAGTACATACATGTACTTTGATTCCCTACCTTTCAGGCTAACTCCTCGTTGTATAGAGTAGCTAAATAGAACGATTGAATGATCTTGTAAAAAGAGACTATCAAGTTTAATTCTGAACAAGTACATATAGAACTAGGCAACTTACTGATAGCAAGTGGATTGCAACAATACTCCAAGCTAAGAATTAGTGAATGGAAGTAAACAAGAAAAGGCCTACAGCTGTAAAACTGTACAGTTCGTATCCCATCACTACCATTCCTCCCTCCCTCCCTCTGCACTCACTCGCTGGTGATGAAGCTGACACACTCCGACACACACTCTTGCATGCACTCCTTGGCGTCCTTGGACACTTTGCCATTAGCAGGTATGGCGTGCCTCATGATGCGGGCCACATTGTGCAGAGGAACAAACCGATCTTGTTCTCTATACACAGTCTTGGGCTGGCTGCCCTTCTTCTTGGAGGATGCTGGGGGAGGTGAGGTGTTCTGGGGGAGAAGGAGGTCATCCATTGGATGGTACTGGAACCTTAGGGACTCGGCATCGCCACCAACTGACTCTAGATCCATGACATCTACCACAGGACACACCCACATGTCACAATCAGATATTTCCTCATTATTCCAATACTACTGATGCAGGTTGTGATGTGGATTTACAGAAGTGGTGTATACAGTTTGAGAGAGTTTGATATCTGTTACGTTAAGAGTGTTATCTCAATGTTAGCACATGAAGTGTAGGGCATGTACTGTGTGGATAGTCAGTCGCTAATACACACAACTAGTGAAATGCTTGGAATCTGCACAGTGTAAAAAGTTTCTACAAGTAATTTCATTAGTTCCATAGTACAGAAAGTATTTGAAATATTATGAAATGCATCATGATCTATCCAAGATCACTCCTAAACGGTCATGTCTGCACATGTGCAGAAAGCTATGTGACATGACCAATCAGAATGTTGATCTCTACTCACCTGGTTGTGCTTGATCCTGTAGCTGCCCTGACAATGTTTGTGCCAATGGTTGCCCAGGCAACGCCTCTTGGCTTCTCAGTTCATTAAACAGTGCTTGGTTTAGAGATATCTCTTTAACCACACCCTCTACTTCTGCAGTGTCGATGCTCGAACTACTCAAAATGGAGACTGTGTCTATGGAGGTGTGGCTGAATGTTTGGGACTCATGTGTGGTGTATCCATGGGGTGTGGTCCCACACAGATAGGCGTCGTCAGAACTGGGCTGTGATGTGGACATACTAGAAACAGAAATTGAAAATAAAATGAAAATGTACTTTATTGGTAGCCATATAAATAGGTCAGGAGTTAATATGTGCAAATATGATCATGTTTTAATACTTGGTGTAGCGTAACAATGGAATGGGCCAACAATGTCAAACACTGCATGCATGGAATAAATATCCCACGATTCTGCAGAAATACATGAGCTACTACTACACTCAGTATTGTGAAAACATATTTTGCTCTTGCTTACTATTCCTGTGGCATAGACTGCCTGTAATTTTAGGGAGAGGAATCATAACTAACCAGTGAGTGTGACGCCATTACCTAATCTCTATTACAATATTCATACTAGCAACTAGTTCTATTTCACCCAGAGGGCGTAGCTATCATTCTGTTTGAAGCATGGCATACCAGACCAAGAGCACATGAACCCTTATGTGACGACAACAATTACCTACTGCGAGAGGGAAAGTGAATGGACAACACAAGTATCTCTCGCCCCTTCACGCTAACAGCTAGCTAGAATGCCTCGTCCCAAAACCCAAACCTCCCCAGCCCCCCAAGTATGAAGTTCCATGTAGCAGTTTTATTCGTCGCGGCTAACTCACTTTTTCAGAAGTTTGCGAGCGACAGCAGGAGGCAATCTGGTTGGCTAGACGAGGACCAATCACAGCCACTTCTGCCCGACGGTGACGAATTAATCATTGGGAAGTAAGTGCGTGGGTTACGCGCGCATTTTCGCGGAATGTGTGCGAGAAAAGGGGTGGGGGCGGGGGTCCATTTTGAAGTCGCCACTCCTATATTGGTAGTGGTCATCATCGGGCGTATAAGCTGAAGGTTACTGAAGATGGCCTCTACTACTATTTCTTTTGTGTCTGATTTTACAGTGAGGAAATATATCACAGGAGAAGAGTACAAATTTACTGTATATAAAAGTTGATTATTTTTCCAAAATAATATTTTTGCACTCTTTTACAGATGGACGTAGCTCAAGTTACAACGAAAGAGTTGAAGGAGAAGTTGGAGCCCTTGACGGGCATTCCAGTTTGTGATCAAGAGTTGGCGTATGATGGGCGTATCATGAAAGGTATGGCAGATTATATTTGTGTTGAATTGCTGAATTAAACTTTATGACAATCAATTCTTGCTGGGGTGTTAGTTGGAGGAAGTACACTAGCCTTGCAATGGGCATGTCAATACAACTACAGCACCAGAGGTAGCCCTTGAATAGTCTCCTGTAGCCAGACCAGCATACAATACAACGACTTGTTCAGCTGCACCCCAAAATAGTGCTCAATTATCACATTCCAGCAAGCTTGCGGTATACTGTGCGACGTCAACATCACATCTGGGAGGGTGAGAACATTGTTCGACTTCATTAAGGGTGGCCGCACACCGCCTACGCAATTTATTGTTGATGGTTGCTATGCACGATTACTACTATTGTATACTTACAGGGGCTTCTCCACTACAACACAAGGACAAAGTACCTGCCGAAGGTGCCGCTCACTAATTTTAGAGCGAATCTGGAGGAAATATCGGGGCCTGGTTATAAAACTTTGTAGCACTTTTTTTGAGTAGTGCGGTAAGTTGGAGCTCTGCAATTTGGTGCACTATCCATCTGCCTGAGTTCAGGTATGTAGAACTTGGAATGGCTATAGGAGGAGAGGCAGTCTGGTGCACCTTGCCACGTGAGTTCAGACGACGTATGGAGAGTAGCTGTAAACTGCTATGAGACAACAAGAAGCTAAACTTAAACACCACAACTTCACAAAGTATACTTCTGCTACTACTGCGCGATTGTTTCTGCTCGCGTATTATCGAATGGTGGGATATTGGCGGGGAATAAATTAATGTCCGGATCTACAGGCGGTGCGCGCTGTTATGTGCGGCCACCCTTAAACTGGTCAAATTGTTATTCCAGGTGGTCTATAAGCACTTCTGGCAAGCAATAAATGTACGAACATGAATAGGAGACCTGCTACCCGGACATGGCCGTGACGTCATTGGCTACCGCAAGCGTTGGAATGTGATAATTGAACAAACCCTTTACTTCCCCGCGTAGCAGTTACGGTTGGTAAAGGGTCTGGCTACACGAGACTAGCCCTTGAAGTGGGAGGGTAATCCTTGAAATTTTTATGTTTCTCGGATGAGAATATTTAGAATGGTGACCCTGTAGCAATTGATGATCAGTTGCATTGGTGTGTGCTCTAGTTTATGAAAAGTATTTTGAGTTGTAATAACTTCATCAATAGTTTCCTCTTCAAAACGAAAGGTTCAAGAAAGACTCAAAAATTGGTAAATCTGAGAAACATGAATCAATTTGGTATGGCCTTGGTAGTGTAGACTCAGTCTATTTTGTAAATATTGAATTAAGCCATGCCTGTGGAAGTAATGGGTCTGAGCCATCCGATTTGAAGTTTGGAACTGGTATTCATTCATCAGCTAAATTTTTCAATTCATACCTAATTTAATTTACTATTGCATATGATCAGTATATTATCAGTATGTATGTATGTGTGTGTGTGTAAATCAGATAATTCCCACCTACTAGAGGGATCCCTCCATTGTGACCTATACAAGGTTGTTTTGTTCTCCAAGAAGGAGACATTTCCCAAGGACAGTGTGGAGGCTCCTCCTGAAGACTTCAACTGTGAGGATAACCCTCTATACAAGACCATGGTGGCAGCATACAGGGAACGCTACAAGCCAGAGGACTTGAGAAAGTTGACGTATCACATGATCCAGGTGAGCTAATCACATGATTCAGGATATCTAGCCACATGACCCAGGGTAGCTAATCATCACACGATCCAGGTGAGCTAATCACATGATCCAGGTGAACTAGTCACATGATCCAGGTGAACTGAATAGAGTTTCATAGTTTTTCCCTACCCCTGCATTGGAAATTCTAAAAGTTTGTATAATAACCACATAATTAACTGGACTGTTTTTTTTATTTTTTAAAATCAACATCACATTATGTGTGTGTGTGTGTGTGTGTAGTATGTCAGACAGGTGGGGGACAAAGTGAGTCTGCAGCATTTAGACATGGTAGCTGAGAAGAATTTAGAGAAATACGAGAAATTCTTGACAGATCGCCGCAGGCATTATTACGAAATACATGAGAAATGTTGGTACCTGGATCGAAGAATGATGCTGCGGGAGGAGCGGAGGAATGCAGAGCGTGCTCATCTGTCTACACTACAACAGAAGTTGAAGGATACACAGGAGAGACTGGCAGCTGTGACATCATCTGAAACCACTAATAAGTAGCTATGAAGCTAAAGGCCAAAAGAATTCTGAATTCTAGCTCATATTGCTTGGGTGTGTGTTTGCAGAGCTCTATCCTGTCACCCGTTACTTCATTCATTCTTTTGTGGCATCACTTATAAAATCATGAAACAATACAACAAAAATATGAACCCTTCCTCGAACTACTTAAGTAGATATATGGTAGTGGTCGTTTAAATGGGTGTGGTTTTGTATAAGGCTTCCCTTTGCATCTTCCGACTTCATACGGTGAGCCAGCCAGTGGATAGTACAGTATGGCGAGTCACGTTGATTCTCAGGTGAGGAGTACATCTCGTGCCCACGCTTATTTCACGAGTGCTTTTTCTGCGCCGTGTCTAGGCTAGGAAAGTGTACCAGTCTGTGAAAGATACACTCGTCTACAAGGACGAAGATGTGCTGGAGACGGGCATGCAGAAAGTGCAACCTCTGCAGTACCTTGGTGGGTGAGCTTACAGGACTTCACTGAATAGTAGCAGAAGAAGCCTTGAATAGTGTGTGTGTGTGTGTGTGTGTGTGTGTGGCCAGGAGTTGGTATTATGCTGGTGGGACATGCTTGCATGTATTGTAGTCAGAGAGTGTCAGTGCTTCAGAGCATGTATAAGGAGACAGTGTTCCTCGACCCAAAGTGTCTGGTGTCAGGAAGTGTACATACTGTACTGGCAGTGCTGCATTGAAGGAGTGGGACTGATAACTAAAGGATGGGATTGTGTGGTGGGTGGAGCTAACTCAGTGGATGCGGTCGGTCATGATGGATGCGGTCATGATGGGTGTGGCTGAAGCTGAATTAATCTGTGTGATGGTGGGTGGGGCTGGTGCAGTGAGTATGATTATGATTATGGTTCATGTTCTCAGTTAAATAAAATAATTTGTTGTATTAGATGAGGAGATCTATCGCCATAGAGACCAGATCAGAGACAGCATGTCAGAGGCTGACCAGCACCATGATGGTAAGTTTGGTAAGGTGTGGTTCACATGTTGGTACTTATCGCTTGCATCTGTCAATGAATGCCTACTGTCACACATCTATGGTTGCTACATGATGTGTGTAGTATTTTGTGAGCATACATGCTTATCATCTGTGTGTGTGTGTATGCATGTATATGTGTGTGTGTGTATGCATGTATATGTGTGTGTGTGTGTGTTTGTGTGTATATATGCATGTATATGTGTGTGTGTGTGTGTGTGTCAGGTGTTCCCGGTCAGGTGTTGTCTCAGGTGAACCAGGTGATAGAGACGGCCAAGAGAGGTGAGACAACCCTGTACAAGGCGTGTGCGTTGCTGGACTTCACCTCTGAAGCTTTCCAATACGCCAGACAAGCCTCTCAAGACACCTTTGACCTTTCTCGTGTTTGCCAGAAGAAGTTGGAGCAGTCTGACCATGTGTTTACAGAGATGATGGAAGCCAGACTCAATACTCTCATAGAGCAAGCAGAAGACTGCCAGGACAAGTGTGTGCATTGCCTAGGTGAGTCTGGAGCTAGGGGAAATACCAGGGGGTGGGGTTTTGTTCAGGAGGAGCAACTTTTGGAGTGAGACAGAGAATGCTTCTCATAGTGAACACTTATTGATTGCTGGTGGGGGCGTGGTGACATAGAGTGTTTGGAGGCGTGGTGACACAGTGTTTGGAGGCGTGGTGACACAGAGTGTTTGGAGGCGTGGTGACACAATGTTTGGAGGTGTGGTGACACAGAAAATGTTACTATGGGGACAGTTTGTTGACTATGTGGTTACCATAGTGACTGTTATGTCGTGGTTACAGAGAGTGCAGTGGATGAGGCAGACAAAGATTTGACTGCTCGTAAGAGGCGGAGCCAGGAAGAAGAAGAGCTGGAGAAGCGGACAGGCAACCTGGAGGAGTTGAAGTTGGAAGTGAGAGACTCCATTAGAGATGAGATGAGCGAACTCAAGATGATCAAGGAGAACTGTGTCACTGACCTCAGGAACATAGGTGGGTGTGGCAGGTTAGAAATGAGTGGGTGTGGCAGGTTGACTGAGTGGGTGTTGCAGGTTGACCGAGTGGGTGAGGTTGGTGTATAGAATGGACAGGCTAAATGATAATTAATTTATGTGAGTGAGCGTAAGATAAAAGAAGTCAGCTAATAGTTTAGGGTGTGGCACTGGCAGATGTAATTATGATTATGGGGCGTGGCAAAGGACTTGCGATTCTGAGTGGGACTAGGCAAATAGATCAAAAGGGTGTGGTCAAAACATGGGCATGATTCTCTATGGTAACATCTGATGTGTTACATGTGAATTTTCACAATTCCAAGGGGTATGGCAGATAGAAATTATCACATGGGTGTGGCAGCTTATCCTTTTTGAGGACATTGATTTAATAGTGAAGTGTGTGTTATGTGTTTGTGTGTGTGTGTGTGTGTGTGTGTGTTATTAGAGTCTGGAATGA
>WLWD01001700.1_pt1 | contig 44399 bp, 34 predicted proteins | sample 6712731 | NCBI WGS metagenome assembly WLWD01 (sample SAMN12718690, study PRJNA576275) | sponge metagenome | isolation source: marine sponge | host: Mycale hentscheli | place: New Zealand: South Island, Marlborough, Capsize Point | collected 2014-11-01 | reverse complement strand
ATATTACTGTGCACGCACATAGTACTATTACTGTGCACACACATAGTACTAACACTGTGCACGCACATAGTGCTAATACTGTGCATGCACGTAGTACTATTACTGTGCACGCACGTAGTACTAACACTGTGCACGCACATAGTGCTAGCACTGTGCATATACATAGTACTAACACTGCATGCACGTATTACTGTGCACGCACATAGTACTAACACTGTGCACGCACATAGTGCTAACACTGTGCATGCACGTAGTACTATTACTGTGCACGCACATAGTGCTAACACTGCACGTAGTACTATTACTGTACACACACATAGTGCTAACAATGCACGCACAGTGCTATTACGGTGCACACACATAGTGCTAACACCAAACACTGTGCACACACTAGTACTATTACGGTGCACGCACATAGTGCTAACACCATGCATGCACATAGTAATTACACTATACTAGAGTCATTCTTGTTAGTGTTATCAAGTACTAGAGTCATCCTTATTAGTGTTATCACGTACTAGATTTATTCGTATTAGTGTCAGCACATGCTAGTGTCTGTCAGTTGTAGTATGTTCGATTAAGTTAGTTATTGCTAGTTTGATTGTAGTAGCTGTTGTTGTAAGGATATTACGATACCCGATGAAATAATTTACTGATCAGGTGATCTTTGGAGGTACGGGCGAAGTCCTTGAGGCCAAATTATTTCTTCACTGGTGGGCGTGTCACATGATGTCACTTCCAGTTTCACTTCCTGTCGTTAAATTTTGTCCTTCGAGGCTATCTGAGTGGTTCTGAGGTGGGCTTGTGGTTTTTCATTAGTGTGTACACGTACTAGAGTCATTCTTTTTAGTGCCCGCATGTACTAGAGTTATTCTTTTTAGTGCTCGCATGTACTAGAGTCATTCTTATTAGTGCCCACATGCACTAGAGTCATTTTTATTGGTGTTTGCACTAATAGTTTTATTTATCTTGGTAATGTCTGTTTTTACTATTGTCCACTAGAGTATTTTTTTTGTGGTTTTAGCTGAGTTGGGATAATTATATTGCGTATTCAATGTAAATAGATAGATTTTGATAACACTGGACATAAGAACAAAGTAAAGGTGTGTATTACTTGTATAGATGATACATAATTTAAAAGAGATGACTGAAAATAAAAAAATAATAATTAATAATTGATGTCTGTACTTCTAATTCTTTTGGAAGGGCGGACGAAACTGGTGATGGTGAAGGAGTTGGTGACTGTGACTGGCTAAAAACTGGTCTAACTGCTCAGTTGAGGTAAGTCGTTTCGTCCTTGCTGGTGATGGCTTTCTTGACCTCTTCCTTTCCTTAACACAGATGATGCTGTTCCGTCGGCAGGCAACGGACACAGTATCGGAAGGGGAAAGAAAAGTGGGGTCGGAATGGGGTGGTGACAAGAAAACAGATGAGTGGTCAGGATGCAATGATGAAGGCTCGATGTCTGGTACAGAGCAGTCCAAAGAATCCAGAGGATCATAGAGGTCATCTTCGTCTTCAACTCTGCTGATGAGACATCCCTAGAAGCTTTATAAGAAGTTGTTTTGTTTGTTTTTTTTATCAAAAAAAATTTAAATTTAAATTTTTACCTTCATAATAGTTGGTAAAATGGCCATCAAATTCTTCATCACCTAAAAAAAAAGGGAAAAAAAGATGATGAACTGATGAGGGTTATAGTTAACTGTAATAAGTGACTTACAGTCAGAAAGCGGGTCCTCACTTCCTGGAGCCATGGCTTCAGCGTCAGCTCCACCCATCATGTCCAGACCATCACGGTGGCTGAGGTTTAATGCTCTAGCAAGATTCTTGGCTTCACTCATGATAGCCACTGTACTTACTACTAAACTGAGAGCTGTATTTTGACGGCGGCATTTACAGCGGATTGGGCCACTTGCCGCGCTGTGCCCGATTTTCCCGTAGAGGGTCACATATTTTGGATAGTTTGTTTAGTTGCATTTATGAGCGTGTTTAGAATTGAGTGTTTAGCTGAGTCTGGGTGTGTGTTTAGAATATGTGTTTACTAGCATTTATGAATGTGTTTGTATATTGCTTATTGATTTATGTTATATTTTTATGTGTCAATGCAGGTACATTTATCTTGAACATGATCGATCATAAATGGAGTGCATATCATGATATTTCATCTACTCATGTTGAAAGGACAGCTTTAAAACTGTTTAGCTACTTTATTCAATCTATTTTTATATATTCATTGTCAATCATTTTTATCTAACAATTTTGAGGTTATGTGAATGAGGTGTGGTCATTATTTATTAGCAGTGCCATTGAAACATGTTACTTAGTGTTGTAATAAGCTTGCAGAAGGTGTTAATACAACTCTGCTAAAGATGTTGTCCAAACACCTCTCAGAGTGTTATATTATAACCCTCGTGCAGTGTTCAGGAAACATGGGTGGGGCATAAATTCCTCCCTCTCCTGGGAACGCTCCTAGCAGTGTTACTGGAACACTTCATTTTTAACAGTGTGTAAGCTTATTATTCACGTAAGTCTTCATTTTTTCAGACGAATAGTGACCTTCTTTCTTTGATGCAATACAGCTACTGCTCTACTTCCATCCCTACCGGCTCTTCCTGTCTCTTGTACATATTCCTCTATACAACTAGGTAACCCCCAAGGAATAATGCGATCAATATCGGGACAGTCAATACCCATACCAAATGAAATAGTTGCTATAACTATCCTTAATATACTGTTCACTTTACAAAACAGATCTATAATTTCCTCTCTTTTTGCTGGCTTTGACACACGTGTATATATCTCTACCATGCGAAACTCTGATATATCAGGATATCCAGGAGGTTCTGTTAGTTTACTTTCAAGCGTCTCATGCAAACTAAAATACAAATTTGAGCAATCTTGGTACTTGCGGCAGAAAATGACAGTTTCTGGAAATTTTACTCGTTTTTCAATAAGTTCTTCTCCTAGTTTTGTGGCCAGTTCAATAACTTTTACTGGTTGAACAACCCTGTAGAATATGTTTGTTCTTTCAGGAGACTTCGGGTTCTGTAGTGCCAGTTTCTCTGAAATAGTTTCATATGTGTTTTGTGTTGATGTTGATGTCCTAACATGGGGAGGTATTACACTACGACGATTTCCAGTCTCAGCAAAAGAAATACGAAACTCATCACCCCAAGTTTGAATACAGTGAGCTTCATCAACTACTAGGGCCACAAGATTTTTTTATAAACTTGCTGAAGTAACATTCTACGGTATTTTCTGTTCTCAATTAAATTCTCTGTGCTGACATAAACAAGCTGAGATTCTCCATTAATTATTCTCTTCTGGGCTTCATCATCAGTCTGAACTTCTCCTACAAAATCTGTCTTAAGCCCTTTCGGTGAAAACTTTGCTGTCTGATCCATCATTATGGATGTAAGTGGGCTAATGCAAACCACTATGCTGGGAGAAGCTGCTAGTCCTGTAAAATACTTTAAATAACTCTGATGTTAACTTATTGCTAGCACTACTCACCCCTCAGTTTGTCAAAGACATAGGGTAGCATGGCATATATAATGGATTTGCCATAGCCAGTAGGCAAAGCAACAAAAGTATCTTGCTGCTTGGCAAAACTTTTTATAGCTTCCATCTGGAATTCTTTCAAAGACGCTAGTCCAAGCCGCTGCTTAGTGTAAAGAATGGCACCATCTCTTCAGTTTCGCCCGGTTAGAATGTTGCGCACACAATAATACAACGCAAAGGTTTGAGCTGTACTACGTCACAGGATATGCCCTCATTATAATGAGGGCAAGACCTTTGTAGCGATTGGTAAGAAGAGAGCAACGGAAAGGAGGAGGTCCACCCCTTTTAAGAAACTCACACGTATGCACATGCGCAATAGATTAATACTAGAACGCCCCTCCCTCGCATATATTTAGCCCTCTCCTGAGCTTTTTTTTTATGCATCACACGCGCACGTCTAACTCAACTCCCCCACCCACCCACCCCCCTCATCTCACACACCACCCCCCCCAAAAAAAAGGTAAGGTGGGGAGACTGAGGGTGATATGGGTGTGTGTGTGTCGTCCGCCCCCAGCCTTTAATGGAAGGTACGCAGAGTGAATTTGGCGTGTAGCCTACGAGCTTAGAAAGAACATGTGGCGACTGTCTTGGAGTGGAAGGAGCAGAATTGACAGCAGGTGAGTTAATTAGCGAGCGAGCGGGGCAGTATTAGTCTTGGGGGCCAGACCTTTTACCGAACGTAAAAAGAAGACAGGTCTAGTCAAGTGAGGGGGGGGGGGGAGCGCTGTACAAGGACCCACGAATTCTTGGGGAAAATGAGGTGTTAAGTATATCCTGTACCCACCTCAGGAGTGGTGCAACTAACTTGTACCATGGCTCTAGGCTATAGGTAACCCACAGAGACAGATTTTGATTGGCTGGTTTACTTATTCACCTCCTATAGGAGGTGGGTATGAAATATATTCACCATGAATTTAACCATCAGTGGATAGTTCGAACGTACCATGGTACAAGTTATTGGCGAGCAGTGAGACACTAACAAATTGAGAATCAGGGATATAAGTTTGTATAAATGTTTGGACGTACGTATGTCAATTTTGTACTTTGATCCTCGTATTTTTGTTAGCTCGGAAATCAACCCCGTCCCAAACTTCACCAAACAGAATCCTCTGGTTTATCGATCATTACCCATATCATCCTAGAAATTAAATTATTTACCGTTTTAAATTCTTTTGTGAGTGTAGTTAAGACTTACAAACCTACGTTTTTCTATTCGAATGAGTGGCATTAGAACCAGGAATCTATTAGCGACTGCATTGGAACCAGGAATCTATTAGCGACTGCATTGGAACCAGGAATCTATTAGCGACTGCATTGGAACCAGGAATCTATTAGCGACTGCATTGGAACCAGGAATCTATGAGCTACTGCATTGGAACCAGGAATCTATTAGCGATTGCATTGGAACCAGGAATCTATTAGCTACTGCATTGGAACCAGGAATCTTTTAGCAACTTACCTTCATCACTATTAGAATAGAAAATGAACTCCGCTAAGTTTGCAAGACCTAACTGCGGACATCTCTCCTATTCTTTTTCTGTAGCTCTTTGCCGTTTTTGTTTTGTTCTGGAATTATTTTCAAGTACCAGAATTTCTTGCGCCTTATCTAATGTTAATGTTCTGAAATATCCTCCTGAGGTGTACATGCATCGACCTCTTTGAACTTTGTCATATGCACATGTATATACCACTAGTAGTGTGCTTGAGCACAATTGGCGAGTGAGCCTGTGCATAAACGAAACACTTCTAAAGAATCGATCAGTCTATTTCTAAAATGGAGTAGTACGTAGCCATTGTGACCATACTTTATCTAACAAATACAGAAATATTTTCTTACCTCAATTTCCTCAGTACTGGTATTTTCTATAGTCTCTAATATCGCATTCTGACTATCTAAGTTACCAGTAGCTTTTGACAAAAAGTACTCACACCTAATATAAATGGTAGTTTTTGAAATTGCATTTGGTAAACGGTCTCAATACCATAGTTACCTTTCGCTGTTACATTTTATGACTTGAAAAGCAACAACAAGAAGTTCTAAAAAATTACTGCGCAGCTTTGAGTCTAACAGTGAGTTTTAGGCCTACGTGTGTCTTGCGTCATTCAGAAACATCCTAATACAAAGGAGTAAAAAATTAAATTTCCTTCGCGGGAGCAACTGCGATTCGGGGTTCTCACGGGGAGCTACCATCTACGCAAGATTCCCTTCTGAGTTGACGGAAGGGTGGTCCTTCAAGGTTTAGGCATCTGTCAGTGTAGCACACACAATCTTAGCGTTCGTTGGGTTGTGGCTGTTGCCAGCCACTAACTCGAATAGTAGCGAAACTACGGTAAGTTTACCTGCAAAAGAATTCAAATTGGTAAGCAATTCAATTTGTAGGTTGATACGGGTAATGATTGATAAACCGGAGGATTCCGTTTAGTGAAGTTTGGGGCGGGGTCGACAACCAAACTAACGCAAAAATGCCCAGGTCAAAGTACAAAAATGACATAGGTACATCCAAACATATATATTAACAAATATCACCCAATTTTCAATTGTGTTACCCCTGATAATGTCTCGTTCGCTTCGCTCACTCACCAATAATTTCTATTGAGACTCATTAGTGAGGGTCTCGCTTCGCTCACCCAATCACGTGGGGTTGTTATGTCCCCCCAGGTTATACAAATGTTCATTGCAAAAGAACCTTGTTACTATAGTATTCACACATGAGCAGTACATATTAAATGTATTATTCATTGGATACTGCAGAATATCACTCGTCTGGTTGGCGATATTTATACTGGTGCCTGCAACACAGCCAACAGAATTGTAATATATTCCTGAATAATATATATCCTGCATACATGTCCAGGACAGCCACAGATTTTCCCAGTCTTCAAAATAACTTGGGACTATTGAGGATGTCCCAAAGAATATATAATATACAAGTACCCTGCCACACAGTGGCGCTAGACATATTGCAAAGTAAGAATGCAGTAGCATAAGTTATTTATATTCATAGTTATCATTCTCTGCAGTTGGTGAAGGTTACATCAGTTTCCCTCTCCTGCTCTCTTTTTTCCTCAAATATTTCATTTCTTTATCTCCCACCTTTTTTTTTTCAGCTCTCTCTTCTCGAGTCATGGAGTCATTTCTCCTCTTTTATCTACCTCTCCTGCTTCTGAATCTTTCTGTCCTTCTATCATGATTGTGGACTTAGGCTTTGTGAAACTTTGCCGTCTTTTTCTACTTCCATCTATCCTAGTCTATTCTACCTGCTTTTAATTAATATTACAGTATTGTGTGTCTGCATGTTGTAGCTCATTAGCTAATTAATTATTCATTAATACATACATCATAGTCGGCCACAGGTATTATTATATATGTGTTTGTATGTGAGGTAATTAGTATGTGTGTTTGTGTGTGAGGTAATTGGCAAGCGAGCGAAGCGAGCGAGACACTCTCAGGGGTAACGCAATCGAGATTTCGCTATATTTATTTATTTATTTATTTATCTGTTTATGGGGCACGTGAGACCTCTGTTTTCGCCCGCGCTTCTAATTACGTAAGTTAGGTAAAGCGTTCACAGTTTCAGTATTTTTCAATTAACGAGCTCTGAGAATCCTTAGTGGCGGTGGTAAGTCAATGCGCTCTTTGTCATGGTTATAAGCCGTGCGCAACAGTATTTACTTGAAAATACATTGTCCACTAGACTACTGCGAAGGTAAGTCTGTGTAGGTGCTGTCCAGTTGTGTCAAAGCATTGTGTGTTACAAACCACTATTACTAAAGAATATCACAAAAGAAAACGTTTAAATAACGTGTATTGTTTTGTTGTTTTCCTTCCAAGCAGTTGCAGAGAGGTCTTACTATGGCACTGAAATCCCTTTACCCTGTATGCTAAATTAAAAAACTGGACCTTATTTTCAGTAGCTTCAGTGTTAGAAGTCAAAATCATTCATATAAAAATAGTATAGTCTTTAGGCTCGCTCGCCATTTGTGCTCAAGCACATCACTAGTTAGTATGTGTGTTTGTATGTGAGTTAGTTAGTATGTGTGTTTGTATGTGAGTTAGTTAGTATATATGTTTGTATGTGAGTTAGTTAGTATATGTGTTTGTATGTGAGGTAGTTAGTATGTGTGTTTGTATGTGAGGTACAGTAGAACCTCATAGTTCCAACATCAGACAACCCAATTAACCAGTTAACCGAACGGGGAAGAGACATCACGATGGGTACGGGGTCGTCATCACGGGGGTTTTGTTTTGTTTGTTGTTGTTTTTTTGTTGTTTTTTTTTTTTTTTTTTTTTTTTTTTTTTTTTTTTTTGTTCTTTTTTATTGGAACTGCAGCAAAATGGCAAAAGAGTTGCTATCAGAAGTAGTTTAATATGGAAGAATAATTGAACAAGGAATATTTTTAGCTGGAGTTGTTCAGGAGTTTGGCTTAGGAAAGTCCACAATTTCAGACTTCTAAAGAGACAGGAAGATTATAGAAAAGTTTTTAGCAGAATCAGCAGACCCTAGTGGCCTGAAGAAGAGGTGCATTGTCAGAAGAGACAATGATAAATATTTTATAATGCCGTGCATTCTGGTTTACTCAGAAAAAAACCCAACTCAACGGTACACCATTAAATGGTCCTTTAGTAATGGATAAATCTGAAATACTGTATTCATAGTATTTTAGTCGTTTAAATATTTTAGTACAAATTTAAATTATGTTATATTCAGAGTTACGTACATTTCAGAGTTACGTACACCTCATTTCCCAAGGGGTACGTAACTCTGAGGTTCTACTGTAGTTAGTATGTGTGTTTGTATGTGAGGTAGTTAGTATGTGTATATTTTCTCTTATTTGATGTTTGTCTGTTAATTGGTATATTGTATAGAAATATGAACAATGTCCTCATCACAACGACAACTCTTCTTCTCTGCTAGTAGACATTCTTCTGTATATCTATGGGGTGGACGCGTGAATTTAGGTGTGCCAGTGGATGACTTGGACTACTTGCATGAATTTAGCTCTGCCACAGCAACATGGATCCGACACCAGCTACAAGGTCGTCATCCTCCTGGACTTCGTTATGGAGGATGTGCTAGGATAGATGACTGTCTGTACTTCTATGGGGGTTTTGATAAGAGAGGACAGAGTACTGGATCATTGTATCAACTAAATCTAACTAATTGGACATGGCAGGAGATGTCTCCTCCAGGAGCTAGTGGTAGTCCAGGTGTGAAGTATGGCTGTTGCATGATAGACTATAAAAGCTCACTACTAGTACATGGAGGAAGGAATGGAGATGGTAGACCTAATAATAATCTTCACATATTTGACCTAGCAACTGGTAAGTTCAAACTATCATGCAATATGCTAATTAGTGATATATATGTTAATATTTAATTTACATTAGTCAAGTTTGTATTTATGGGATGGGGAGGTGAACCATTTCACTTCCCCTCCAAGAAGTACAGTGTGGTGAAATAATAGCTCTAAAGTTACACACAAAGTCTGTAATATTTGTCCTTCATGTGATACTAGCACACATTATATAGTGGAGGCACTTGATGATCCTTACCATACCATATGTTATGGTGTTAATTATTTTTAGTGTATCTTTTGTTTGTTTGTATTGTTATATATGTGTATTTAATATTACCGATGTGTTTATGTTTACATTTTTTAATTATGCTACTCTAATTTAATATTATTTTGATTAAACAATTTCAGTTGACTAAGTTACTAATGACTGTATGTATTGTTAGGGACTTGGTCTTGTCCTCCAGTCACTGGAGATGTACCTGATGATAATGCAGTCTTCACTAAAGTGAGTCCTCATCAAGTCATAAGATGTGGAGGAGATAGCAGTGATATACATATGTTGGACTTGTCCACAATGGTAAGTGTATGAAATATCAGACACAACATATGATAGTATTATTTATATTGTTTCGATTTAGCACTGGACCAGACTACGTTCAAATGGACCTCACTTGCATCTCTATCCTACTGCTACATGTATAGAGTATAATAGCAGCCACGCCCAACTTCTGATGGTTGGACCGAATAGAGTGTGTTTATTTGATGTGTCCACAAGAGAGTGGAAGGATATATCAGATACTGACTTGGTATGCAGTAGTTGTTATATTGTGTTAGTATTTATTAGATATGAAATACTGACTTGGTATGTAGTAGTTGTTATATTGTGTTAGATATGAAATACTGACTTGGTATGTAGTAGTTGTTATATTGTGTTTAGATATGAGATACTTACTTGATAAGTAGTAGTTGTTATATTGTACACAAGTTGACAAACAAATGATTTTTAATTAATTAATTAAATGCATAATTGGTCTGAAAGGCTTATATATTAGAGCTTAGTTACTGCAGGATACAAACTTAGTGTGTAATTTTAGAGCTATTATTTCACCACACTGATCTTCTTGGAGGGGAAGTTGGTCTGAAAAGTTGTGGGGGACCAACAGTGGTGGGGGCTTAGTCACTCCTTCTATAATAGTGGGAGGAGTAGGGGGTGGAGCTATGCTACTTTAGTCCTTACTTTATTTCATAAATATTCTGCCAGTAGTTATAATGAATGCATTTTATGTGTCATAGTTGCCAGGTTATGATTATATGAAGCAATCAGGTCATAGTGCAACTGTGTTGTCATCTACTCCTACTTCAGTGGAAATACTCGTGTTTGGAGGATGTACACATGATACATATCCATATGCCATATCAGCCACTACTCTACTCACACTCAGTGAGTTTGTTGTTGTGATTGTTGTTGTTGCTGTGGATGGTGTCTTTGCTGTGGATGGTGTATTTGCTGTGGATGCTGTCTTTGCTGTGGATGCTGTCTTTGCTGTGGATGGTGTCTTTGCTGTGGATATTGTCTTTGCTGTGGGTGGTATCTTTGCTGTGGATGCTGTCTTTGCTGTGGATGCTGTCTTTACTGTGGGTGGTATCTTTGCTGTGGATGGAGTCTTTGCTGTGGATGCTGTCTTTGCTGTGGATGCTGTCTTTGCTGTGGATGGTGTCTTTGCTGTGGATATTGTCTTTGCTGTGGATGGTGTCTTTGCTGTGGATGCTGTCTTTGCTGTGGATGGTGTCTTTGCTGTGGATATTGTCTTTGCTGTGGATGGTATCTTTGCTGTGGATGGAGTCTTTGCTGTGGATGGAGTCTTTGCTGTGGATGGCGTCTTTGCTGTGGATGGAGTCTTTGCTGTGGATATTGTCTTTGCTGTGGGTGGTATCTTTGCTGTGGATGGTGTCTTTGCTGTGGATGGAGTCTTTGCTGTGGATGGAGTCTTTGCTGTGGATGTTGTCTTTGCTGTGGATGCTGTCTTTGCTGTGGATGCTGTCTTTGCTGTGGATGGTGTCTTTGCTGTGGATGCTGTCTTTGCTGTGGATGGTGTCTTTGCTGTGGATGCTGTCTTTGCTGGGGATGCTGTCTTTGCTGTGGATGGTGTCTTTGCTGTGGATGGTGTCTTTGCTATGGATGGTGTCTTTGCTGTGGATGCTGTCTTTGCTGTGGATGCTGTCTTTGCTGTGGATGGTGTCTTTGCTGTGGATGGTGTCTTTGCTGTGGATGGTGTCTTTGCTGTGGATGCTGTCTTTGCTGTGGAGATGGTGTCTTTGCTGTGGATGCTGTCTTTGCTGTGGATGCTGTCTTTGCTGTGGATGGTGTCTTTGCTAGTATTCATTTATAAATATTTTTATAGTCATTGCTGTATTTTTTTTTTTTTTTGTAGCAAAAAAAACATCAAATAAATGGTGGAGGTTTGCTGATTTTATCACTGGAGATGAGTTGAGAAGTTCTTACAGATCTGAAGAAATTCCTGACGGAGTTCAACATGCAGAGGAAGTCAAAGTAGCTGCAGATAGAAATGAGGAGCAAATTAAAACTAATAATTTAACAGAAGAACCTGAGCCTATTTCTTCACAAACTTCTCCTTCACCAGCTCATCCTACTCCTACTCCAGCTTCCACATCTACTTCAGAAGGAGTCAAAGATGACATTCACAAAAGTCATTCAGATGGTAAGGGGATATTTAAATATGAATTTGATGAACCCTCTTAATTAAACTGACCCTCCAGTACTTCTATAGTATTATTGTTATATATTACATCTCCTTTACCAGCTCGTCCTTCTCCTACTCCAGCTTCCACATCTACTTCAGAAGGAGACAAAAATGGCATTCACAGAAAGCATTCAGATGGTAAGGGATATATATGTATTATTAATTTGATGAACCCTCTTAATTAAACTGACCCTCCGGAACTTCAATAATGTTTTTGTTATATATTACAGCATGTAGGTTTATGCTAGTCTCTCTAATACAAAAGTTTGACTAGAGTGGGTTAACTCCATTCAAAAAAATAGAATACTAGATATTCATTAGCCAGCGATTATTAAATCATCTCAGACAGAAAGAATAACTTATTGGCTACTATTTAGATATCATTATAGCTCAGGCAATTAAGCGTGCCATTCCACTAGAACTTGTGGTCATTTAATCATTCTGTATAATAGCATGGAACTGCCTGTAACCCAATCCCAAGTTACTTTCTATTCATGCCAGGCCAGCACTCTTGTTGTAATTTAGTGCCAAAAATCTACTAGTTACAGTGAAGCGTGAGGACAAGCGGGTCCCAGAACTAACTGTTGTATAATATTCCAGAACAGTTTCTTCAAATAATACTTGCAGTGTAAGGGATTGGCTTCTATTCAGACTCTACTGCATATAGACTTTGTCATCATCACTTCAGTTCTTTCTGTCCTGGTAGCTATTGCTAGTATCCTTCAGCCCTATTAGTTATTAGTCAAGTAGCTTAATGGAATGTGAAATTCTCTACCGTTGGTTAAACTTTCATAAGTTTCCCTCACCTGCTCTCGTTTTTCTGAAATATCTCGGTTTTTCTTATTTCCCACTTCCCTTTCTATAGCGCTTTCTTCTCGAGTCATGGAGTCCGTTTTCCTTTGTCTACCTGTCCTGCTTCTGAATCTCTCTGTCCTACTACCATGATTGTGAACTTAAGATTTGCGAAACTTTTTCCTTCTTTTTTGCGTTCCTTTTTTAAACTGACCCCCATCTTTACTCGTTGATTCCACCCACTTTTTAATTACAATTAATCGCTTGCATTTTTGCCTTCTCTTCCGTTCCATTTTAAACCTATGCCGCCTTACTTCACCTATTGCACCTGCTGATTAATTGCCTTTTACCTTCTCTTTCATACTTTCGCCTTCCTTTTTTAAACATATGCTACCTTTCCTCATCTATTACACCTGCTTTTTAGAATTAACCACTTTCTACTGAATGTGATGACACTTTACCCATCATGTACCAATTTGAAGCCCATGAATTATACACATCATCGATCGTCATTACTGACACACAAGCATATTATTATATAGATTAACTGTCTTTGCCCGAGGTCATCAATGTATTTGACGTCACGATAAAATTAAGTCCAGAAGCAATGGGTTAACGAAATGTGCAGGAATAACTGGACAAAAAGTATGAATTTTTTTTTGTGATTTGTTATATCTAACTAAAGATTTTTTGATAGATTCAAGTATTTCGCACCCATAATTTTTTTTTTATGTCAAAGCAATTATTTTTAAGGATGAAGTTCATAAAATTGAAATTTTCAGCTGGTACACATCAATATCAGAGTATAGTATCAGTACGAGGATATTAAGAGTGTCAACAAGTTTACTTCATGCAATTGTAGCTACAAAGATTTGTACAATCCCAGTTTGCTTTCTTGCTGCCACATCTGGCACCACAACCATTTGTGCTCTTGCAACCACACTTGATAAGCTCCATCAGGCATTGCTAGCTATGGTTAGTGTAGTCCAGACGCTGCATGCATGTGCTCTCATTAGGCATTGCTAGGTATGGGTAGTGTAGTCCAGACTGGTACCCATGTGCTGCATGCATGTGCTATCATCAGGCATTGCTAGCTATGGGTACTAGTGTAGTCCAGACAGGTACCCATGTGCTGCATGCATGTGCTCTCATTAAGCTTCCATCCTGGAGATTCTGGAGATGGCCTGTTCTGTTCACTTATTCACTAGTGCTCCCTATACTGTGGAGTTGATACTCAAATATTTATAGTTCTTCCCTGTACCAAAGGCCACCCAAATATTCACAGAAGTCAATAATGGAATTTGCCAACAAGGATGGCAAGAATATCTGTATCCGCAGTTTGGATCAAACATGGACTGCAGCCAACCATCAATGAATCTATCACATGAATCTTTGCCATCAGGATAATTGGCAGACACAATCTTCTGAGAGAGGAACTCAAACAATTTTTGTGTATTGATATCATTCCGTAAGAAATCTCATTCCTTTGCCTCACTTTTGTCTTGTGGATGCTTTGATGCTGTTGTCTGTAGGAGTCCCACACTAAGTCTACCCGGGTAGATTGTTGTAACTGCACAGTTATATGGGGATCAAAGATGATGCTAGCATACTCATCTAATGTAGATACTGTGTTGACAGGAAGTAGGTGTACCAGAGCAGCACTGGTACACTTCTTAGTCTTCATAGCTCGACGTCTGAAAAGAGAAAGATCATTTCTCTTCATTGGATCATGAATGGAACTAGTACCATCCAATATCACTGCTTTGTGGTACTTTGTGTACTGGTCTTTGCTCAGAGTTTCAACAGATCTCACTGTTTCACTGACAGACTCATCCATTACAGTTTGCAAGTTCAGGTCAACAGGTCTCAGGAGATGTTTCGAGAAATGGATTCCCTATATCATTAACACTTGTACAAGGGAGAGAAATTGCTGCTTGAAGAATTTTGAGCAGAATTTTTTTTCGATGATAATGCTTCTCAGCTATATCTGGGTTATACTGAGTCAAAATTCTTTCCTCGTCATGCCTGCTCAGGTCCAGCAATCATCCACTTTCTAAAGGCTGCGGGGTTTTCAGTCAGTCCTACAACACCACTGCAACTATTTACCATCATATTGTTTTGTTCATGGGCCTGATCTATAGTCATTGCTGAGCATTGTAGTCTTAGAAACAACCCAAGTGATCATGGTCTTGAAATTCCTTGACAATAGACTGTGGAAGGTTTTCTAAATCATAAATGTGGACTGGCAACCAATGAGCATAATGAGTATGGTCAAATGCATATTGACTTTAGAGACTCAACATAGAGAGGAAATTTTTTCCACTATTTGCCTGACAAAAATGAGCACCACCATGAGTTCCATTCAAAGTATGGTGCCCCTTGACGTATTGCAATTTGCAGTAGCACAAGTTATCTTGCTCGGTTATCATTCTCTATACCATTTGCATCTCCTTCTCCAGCTCATCTTTTAACAGCAACCTCATTCCATGCCCCAACCAAGGTTTCTACTTAACCTTTACTTCTTCTTGGTGTCCAGAGATTGAGCTGACATGATCTGAAATTTTGGGGACAACAATACTGTCTTTGTTGAGTGCAACTGCTGGTACAGCTGTGTACTCCTCAGGTAGCTGATGATTTTTGTTGAGTTAGTTGAGAGTAGTGTAGCGATATCTTGTGGACATCCTGTATTGGACTCAGTAGAGAATTAAAATAAGCTACTGCCTGTTCCATGGAAGGAGTCCTGTGCTGTAGTACTGGAAGGACTGTGATCCAGGTTATCTAGAGCATCAATAATAAAGAGTCCATGACAAAGTAAATAGGGCAACTAAGCCTATTTCTGTAGTGACATCACATATAGATGTTGCAAGTTGGTTCTCAAGCTGAAGGATTCTATTGTAGCTCACACTAAGACTATACTGATATAGTTGTGTTATTGATTTCTTAGATCTAGTTTGGGTATGTAGATTCATCCCGATGTACAAAGGCAAAGGTGACTCATGATCAAGAGAATGGCGTGAATGATTGGCTACAGTTGATCCTCTCTTTAATGTTGAATACAATGACTTGAGATATAGTTAAGCTCCTTTGAGAATCAGTCGAATCTTGATCAGTCAAATTTGTTCCTTTGAGCAGCATCGACACAAAGTATTTCAGGTTTGTTGGGACTGAATCTTGCTGGCAGCCATCTGGAACTGAACTATTGAACTGAAAGCCATGAAAACTGAAGATATCTTCCTTGATAATTTAGGCAGCTTAGTACAGTAGAATTACATCACTCTCATAGTTAGAGTTAAAAGCTTGCTTGAGCATTTGCTGCATTCCTTGTTCTAATGATAGCATTATTCACATCACTTTGCGCCTGAGCTTCAGGAAAGTGCTGTAAAACTTTTGTGAACATTATCTTATTCATTTATTTTTCAATTCCAAATCAATCAAAATATAGCCCGTCTGAAATATTTGAAATGAGCTAAAAATTTGGGCAGAAAATCACACCCGCCAAAATTCTAAGGCAATAATGTTGAGAAAACCCTTGCCCACCCCTGCAACACTAACCCCCTCCAACTTCGACATCAAGACTTCAAATTCACAAACTAATTCCTCAATACCTTGTCTATAAAGTGAACTATGGGATTTTTAAAATTTTATATTAATTTTTGTATAAAAAAAAAAAACTAGAACAAAGAAACGACTGAACCAAAATATTTATTTAAAAAGTGAATAGTTCACTTTCAAGATGTATGCAGGCAAGGGACTTAGTCAAGTCAGATTTATGGTGGAGCGGGCCTCTGTGGCTGCGTGGTTCCCCAGCTCTGTGGCCTAACAAGCCCCTCCTCAAACACATAGAGCTTCCGAATGTCGTAGTTCCTAGCCTGGCTGTCCTAGTCTCTGTAGACGAAAAATTTGAACAACTTCTACGATTTGCCAGATACCTTTGGAAGCGGTTTTCATCCTTCTTTCACCTGTGCAGGGTTGTAGCGTGGATAGTTCGTTTTTGTCACAATAGCAATGCCAAGTCCTATGATAAGAAGAAAAACTGCTGACATCGTCACCACCTCCGAAGTTGCTGGATGTTCAGGACGCACTCCTGCGCACTGAACAAGACTGAACCAAAAACACTGCTAATTGATCTCCCTCAGTGAACCAAAAACACTGCTAATTGATCTCCCTCAGTGAACCAAAAACACTGCTAATTGATCACTCTCACACAATTTTAATGATATTCGTCATGATAAACCCAAAGTGTATCACCCTTAGGCATATCCTATAAGTTATTGTCAAAGTATTTGTGTTTTGAAGTCAGATGACCTTTGCCAGTCCGAAGTTTAGGATTAGTCCCAGCTTTTTCACAGCCCCGTTGCAAGCGCCACAGGTGCCAGCGATAGGGCAACAGTGATCTGGTGGCGACTCTGGTTGTCTGTCTGTCCTGGACCTTTGAAGCTGACAGGGCTGACGTTGTCGGTAGAAATTACGAGCCCTGACACTGAATCCAAAAAGATGCTCTTCCGGCTATCCCAGCGTGAGAAGTTGGCAGATGTTTTGGAAGCTATCCACAATAACAAGGCCCTTCCCAGAGGTCATGTACTTCACAAGCTCCTCATCACAACAAACAACGATGGACTTCTTGTTGTTAGCATCAGAGTGAGAGACCCATCGTCACCCCACAAGCCCAAGCTACTCGTCTTACTCTCGAAAAAGTCCAATCTTACCAAGCTACTTGTACAGACACTCCACATTACTTATAGCCATGCTGGAGTTTCTGCATTGGTGGTGATCATAGCTAATACTTGCTACATCCCTGGCCTGCGTAACATAGTAAAGCAAGTCAGCAAGTCCTGTTCCCACTTCCAGCTAGCCTACGGCAAGCCTCTGTCATGTCGGATAGTCTTCCAGCTTTCCGCACGACTACTGCCCCGCCTTTCTTCTATACAGGCATCGACTTCGCTGGCCCCTTTTATGTAAGCGAGGGAAGACTAGGAGACCAGAAGTGCTGAAGATTTACGCCAGCATCTTCGTTTGTATAACAACGAAATCTGTGCACTTGAACCGCTGTACCGACAGGTCCACCAAGGAATTCATGGCGACACTCTCTCGCTTTACCAACCGACCTGGTATTCCGCACGTAGTTTACAGCGACAATGGGACAAACTTCGTGGGTGCCAGACAAGAGATCCAGGTGTTGCAGTTGCTTATGGAGTCCAACTCTACCAAATCAGCCATCTCCCACTTCGCAACTCGGGAAAACATCCAGTGACATCACATTCCTCCCAGAGCTCCACACTTTGATGGGCTCTGGGAAGCTGCTGTTAGATCTATGAAGACTCTTCTTCAAAAGATCATGGCTCCTCACCAACTACGATACGACAAGCTCTACAATTCCTCAATACCTTGTCTATAAAGTGAGCTATGGGATATTTTAAATTTTATATTAATTTTTGTAAAAAAATGGCAATTTTTAATGAAAATTTTTAAAAAAAACATGAACGACTGAACCAAAATATTTATTTAAAAAGTGAATAGTTCACTTTCAGGAGTATAAAAAGAACTTTCAGATGATATAAACATTGCTGTAAAAATATAGGGAACAAGATAATTTTTAGAAAATTAACAGTTTTACTATTGAGATAATTGCGGTAAGCCACAACACAAGTTATTCCAGCTGATAATGCCTGAAACAGAAGCAAATGAAGCAGAAGTTGCATTGTAAATACAGGTCCCTACACAAGAGCTGAAATATACAGATACTAGCAAGTACCCTGCCACATAGTGGCACTTGACGTATTGCAAGTTGCAGTAGCACAAGTTGTCTTGCTCAGTTATCATTCTCTACCATTGGTTAAGGTTACATAAGTTCCCTCTCCTGCTCTCTTTGTTCTAGAACTATCTGAGCTTGTTATACCCCACCTTTTCTTTCTTCAGCTCCTCTTCTATGGAGTCCTCTTTTCCTTTGTCTATCTCTCCTGCTTCTGAAGTTCTTTTTGGAAACTAACCCCTGCTTTTATTCCTCGATTCCACCCGCTTTTTAGTTACAATAAATCGCTCGCCTGTTTGCCTTCTCTACCCTTCCATTTTAAACCTACCGCCGCCTTACCTCGCCGATTCCACATGCTTTATAGTCATGATTAATCGCCATTCACATTCTCTTCTGTACTTTCACCTTCCTTTTTGAAACCCACACCTCCTTCCGTAGTCAATTGCACCCACTTTTTAGAATTAACCACTTTCTACTGAATGTGACACCACTTTCTACTGAATGTGACGACACTTTACCCACCATGAGATGGCGACACTTTACCAAAGCATACAGTAGTGGTAAAAAATAAGTTCCCAAAATGGAGCGGCTATTCAACGGAGTTATCAAAGAAAGTCGGCAAGCAGTTAGATAGCGTTAAGTCGCCGTAGTTACTCCGTATTACGATGACGCCACCGCTAATCCGTAAAGTAAACACGCAATTTTTGCGGAAAGATCCTTGCAGCTAATGCGCGCATTAATTACTAGCTAATTATATACGCGCCTCAGCAAGACATTTTCCCAGCGTGCCCGCTACAGTTGCTGCTTTGAACTGCTCCGTTCTTTTACTCGTGTTCTCCGCCACTCGTCGTTTCTTGACTGTTCGCTAGTCGTCGCCGGTTCTCCCACTGAATGCTCGCTAGCTGATGCCGATACTCCCGTAGAATACTCGCTAGCCGGCGTCGTTTCTCCTGACTGCTCGCTAGCCTACTCCGATTTTCCGACGGAATACTTGCTAACCGTGGTCGTTTCTTCTTCTGACTGCTCGCGCTAGCCTAAAATATAGAAACGGCTACAATAAGTGTCAAACCACGGGTGACTGGGCGGGGCGTACGGAGTGGGAGGGGCGAGTTATTGTTTACGCGCATAACAACCAGGAGAAAGTGAGTTTTTTTTATGCCGTACTTCCGCTGTCACTCTGCCAATTGGCGACTTTAGAACGTATACCGAGCGATTTTTAAATTACCTAGGAACGACTTTTCAACGTATTTACAGCTCCGCTTTGGGAACTTTTTTTTTTGACCCCTACTGTACAAGCTCATGAATAATTCATGAATACACACACCGTCGGTCGTCGTCGTCGTTACTGACACACAAGCATATTATTATATAGAATATGAATGTAGAAGCTACTGTACATTGTATTAAGCTCATATTTCGAGCACCTTGTGCCTCATTATTACCTCATATAAGCACCCTGACTTATCCTTGACACTTAGTTTGCTCTTTTTTTCAACACATTTAAAACTAAGTTTTCATCTTCTAAGAGCAACTCTGGTACATAAGCTATACCTTCAATAGCTTTCCTTTGTGAAACTGTGTGTTGGAACCATTGGCAACTGTAGTTACACAAGAAACCAGCTCCTGCCTAACACTGTTGTTTTCTGAAGCTGTCAGGGAATGCCCAGGTTAGAGATGAAGCAACTCTAAAAACACATTTTAACTTCCCAATAAAGTAAATCATATTTAGTTTCCTATTCTGGCAGATTCTGAAGTACTGTTTGGAAGTTCAAGAGAGGATTCACTACCTCTATGATACAATACAGTCGTAGAGTGCCCCATAAAACCCTAATGAGCCGCCATTAATTTAGCTTGCTAACTGAAGGTGGGGTAAGACTAAGATTAGATTCTTCCTGGGCAATGTGAGGGATGGCGTAAAAAATTATAAATGAATGAAGAAATGTCCAACTGGCTTGAAACTTTGGACACAGCTTCAGAAAGCTTCAAACTACAGAATAAATATATAAATAAAATAAACAGTCAAAAATTAAAAATAATCAATTTTTATGGTATATGCTACCCTTAGAAAAGCTCCTGTCCTAGAATCAAGAGTGTGAAAAGCCTTGGTGTTCGGATCGAGTCCAAGACTGACGATGAAGATTCTATTTCAATAGCAACATCGCTCATGTGTGCATGTCACTGGCCGCGTGATTCTTGTAGCTGTAAGCTCTAAATGTCTTGAACCATTAATAAAGTCGGGATTGAAGTTTTTCATGCAGCAAAGCTTGTGTTTAATCTTTATACACACTAAACACTTCAACAATTCTACTAAATTTCTATGGCAGGGAGCTTTAATCCCTAGCGGCAGCCTAGCATTTAGAACAGTTCCAGCTTCAGTTCAGAAACAGAAAGATCAACCACTCCAACAAAAGGAAGAGCACTGACAATGGCTATGGTGAAGAGCTGGATAGATTAACTCTTCATTGTCAGTAATCTCCAAAATCATAGTATGATAGATGAACAAACAGACAGGATGACTGCTATGCTCTCTCATACATGTGCGCTGAGGGTTAATAATATATAATTATTTTTGGCTATAGTAGATAACATGAAAATGAATTAATAGCACTTTTGCAGCGAGAATTTCACTTAACTTCGCCTTGTCTTGCACCACTTGTGCTGTTACTCCAAGTTTAACAGTTTTTCATGCTATTTTATCTCCAAATATGCTCTCTTTTTTTAGAATTAAGTATGTCTTATAATTAAATATTGTAAATGCATTCAGATTGAGATCTAGATATTTGTTTCATGTTTGAGTATTAGGTAAAGTGATTCCTGAGAAGCACAAGTTCACTGATGAGGTGACATCAGCAATATTCAATAAACAAAGCATCAGAAAAAAGATAGCCAAAATTCTACTGAAAGGACTCCCTGGATCTGGCAAGACATCGTTGTTGGATCGTCTCCTGAACAAGCCACTTCGTGTGTACTATTCCTCTACTGGCATGTGTGAGAAAATAGTCGTAGTTCAAATAGGCCCCTCCTCTACACATACGTCAGCTTACACCTGTGAAGACAACACATGGAAAGTCATTGACTTTGAGGAGTCTGTGGTTTCTCAGTTAGACAGTTGCAAGGCGTTCATTCCACAGAGAAGCAGCGGTAGTCCACAACTACTTCTTCAACATCACAGAGCAAGTGCATCCAAGCTAGACCAGCCCGTATCTGACATCGAGCATCATGTGAAAGAAGTCCTTGAAAGACACCAGATCAAGAATATTGTAGATTTGAAAAACAAAAATTCTCTTTACATCAGAGATACAGGCGGACAGGTGGAATTTCAAGAGAGCCTTTCTCTTCTGATTTTTGGTACTTCTATTTTTATCTTTGTCATGAGAACTGACATTGACATTCATACGAAGAACATCATTCAGTACAGATCAGCCAATGGAGAAATTATCAACCAGTATCAATCCTCTATTTCTACAATGGATGCTCTAATTCAATTCCTTACCAGTGTTTCTGCCATACAGACTACTGAAGACAGTGTTTTCCAGGTAGATGGTGCCTCTGTGTGTCACAAGCCTATGGTTTTTGTAGTAGGTACACACATCGATAAGCTCGGTTCTGAAGCTAGTGATATTCTTGACAAAATAAACAAAATGTTGCATGGCATGATTCATCAAATGAAGTTTTCTCACTTAATTTGCCCAGCTGATAGTCTCTTGAAGAAAGTGATGTATGAGGTAGACAATACCAGTGAAGAAGACGAAAAGTTTCACTGTCTTCGCTCTGATATCAACCAATACATTAGAAGCAAAAGTGATTTTGAAGTCGAGTATCCGGTGAGCTACCTTTTGTTTTGCCTAGAACTTCAGAACATCAGCGAAACTGTTATTTCTATCAGTCGCTGCAAAACGTTAGCAGCAAAATTTTACATTGATGAAACAGAAATAAAGTCTTTATTAGATTTTTTACATTTCAGAGTAGGAATTATTCAGTACTACAATGTTGAAGGTATCTCAGATGTGGTTATCAAAGAGCCCCAAGTTCTCTTTAACAAAGTCACTGAACTGATAGTAAATACTTTTTTGTGCAGAATACCTCTACCTATGAGTCAACGAGAGAGTTTTTGCCAGAGAGGTATTTTAGAATTCTCAGCATTTGAAAGCCTCATTGAAGACAATGACCAAATGACATCGCAGCAGTTTCTCAAGTTTCTCCTTCACCTTCGTGTAGCTGTTTCCTTTACAGACAACCGTGGAGTGCTCAAATATTTCATTCCTTCAGTTCTGAATCATGTCGAAGAGTCTCCATCAGATACAATCAACACTGTTATTGCTCCCCTTGCTATCACTTTCGAACTTGGTCACTGTCCTAAAGGTCTATTTGGTATGCTCATTTCGTACTTATTGAATCCTGAAGGAGATCAAATTCTAACATTTGATTTGCTAGAAGATCAAATATATCAAGATCAAGTATCTTTACGGGTAAATTCTTCAGAAGATGTGGACCAAATTTGCCTCAGAAGTCATCTCTCTCATCTTGAAGTCAGTGTTATCCTAGAGAATTATCCTCCCTCAACTAGTTCCACAGTGATGTATATCCCCAGGGTATCCACACCGAATGAAGTGTGCTGTGGCATTCGATTAACTCTGAATAACTGTCTTCAACTGTCTCTCAAAATGCTCAACTATGACTTCACCAAAATAACACCTATTTTTGGTCTCAAATGTCCTCAGGAAAATTGTAAGAAATTTCATGAAGTTGAGTTGAGGAAGCAATTGTTGTATATGCGCTGCAGTGGTCATAATGGCAGAATAAAACCTCCAGAAAGTGGAATATTTTGGTTTAAAGAAGGTAATAGGTGATATATGTATGTATTATAATATGTCATTGATTATGTATTTGTATGTTACAGAAAGTTCCACCTCATTAATGCCCTTGCTGCCTAGTGCTGATATTTCTTCAACATCACGTAAGTTATTGGAATCATTTTGTTGAATTGGATGTCTTCATAATGTGTCATATGAGCTAGAATGATAGAGTTCTTATAAACAACACATACACAAGTGAAAATAATTTCATCTGAAATTTCTCATTCAAAGAAGTAGCTGGAACATTCATGTAATGGACACTATACCATAGATGAATATTACCATATTCTAATTAAAGCCAAAGGCTCAGGAACTCTGGGTAACCTGTGAGTTTGGAAGTAATAGTATTCATAAATCCTTGAAAAACCACTTGGCTTCCCCTTGCATCACATCACTCATGCTACCCTCAAACAGCATGAATAACTGTGCTATTGCACTTATTTCTGAATCTTGACCAGCAAGATATATTGTTCCTATAAATTTTCCTCCTTGAATATCCCTAAAAGGTGAAGTTCTTAAACTGAAAGTGGTTCCATAATTTATTATAATATATATATATATATATATATATATATATTATATTTTACTGTAGGTGACCAGTCTTCTAGAGGGTCCAGCTCTAATACAAGTGACAAGATAGCTACAGGTCAGAGTTTCAATACTAGAAGCATCGAATCCTCTACAAATAATACTTCCATGACTTCTCAGACACCAAGTAATAATAATAAAAGAGTAGAAGTGATAAGAAATGTTTGATTGCATTATTACTTGATAAATGTTCATTTCAGGTCCTCCGTTTATATTGAAAAACTTTATCTTGTTGACGTGGACTGATGAAAATGGCCAGACTGAGACTCTGAGACTGAGGGATGAATTGAGTTCCAAGTGGCAAGATGTCGGACTATTGTTGGATCTCAGTGCATCTCAATTGGATGGTATTTTGGCTCATCGTCTCGGAGATGTCAGGCAGTGTTGCCGAGATGTTCTCCAAGAGTGGATCAGTTGTGGTTCATCTGATTACTCACCAACATGGGAGGGTCTGTTGAAACTACTGAGAAGAGGCCTCAGCCTTAATTCATGTGCAGATTCTTTAGAAAGAGCATTAAAATCCATTTCATCTTGATACACAATAGTAGCACAAACGGCTATACCTTGGTGTAAAAAGTCACAATTCATGAATATCATTATACAATTACTATGACAAATGGTAGCATATAGATATCAATGGTAGCACTAGTAGCATAGGTAGCACTGGTAGTTATGGTAGAACTGGTGGTATGGGTAGTACTGGTATCATTGGTAACATAGGTAGCACTGGTAACATTGGTACCATATGTAGCACTATAGTAGCATAGGTAACACTGGTCGCACTGGTAGCATAGATAACACTGGTAGCATAAGTAGCAATAGTAGTATCTGGTAGCACTAGTAGCATAGATAGCACTGGTATCACTGATAGCATAGGTAGCACTAGTCACAAAGGTAGCAATGGTAGCATAGATAGCACTGGTAACATAGGCAACACTGGTAGATTAGGTAACATTAGTATCACTGGTAGCATAAATAGTACTGGTAACACTGGTAGTATAGGCAACACTGGTAGCACTTGTAACATTGGTAGCATAGGTAATACTGGTGACACTTGTAGCACTATTAGCATGGGTAACACATGTAGCATAGGTAACACAGTAAACCAGGCATGTGACTACAAACACAAAAGGCTTGATGAGACATCCTATGGGACTTTTGTATTGTCCCATGGGATGATCGACGGTGTTATTGGATAACACTCACTGTTGACTAATAGTTTGATGTAATTTACATGCCTTTTCCACTACACATATCACTCATTTCATAACACCAAAACTTTGTTACTATAACCATCATCAGCGAAGCTTTATACAAATAGTTAGGGATATATATATATAATATGTACGTATTTAGTTACTGACTTATTCCATGCTAGATATCTCTACAATGTTATTTTTATAGGTTAAAGCGCCCACGGCACAAGTAGTTCTTAAAAATTTATAAAAAATCGATCGTTCCACTTTGCCGTGATGTAAACATACTAAACGACGCTAAAAAGGCGTCCCTTTACCATGGTATTTATTTTTTAATAGCAGTTCTTAGGTTGCTAAGGACCACACCCCCAAGAAGTCTTACCGTTCACTTGGAAAGTATGGCTTCTAGGCTTACTGCTAACGAAGTTGTTCAGCTTCTGGAAGACGACGATTTTGGCTTAGAGGAAGAGGATGACAGCAATTTTGAGGGAGATGAAGTTGAAAGCTACCTTCCTCAAGCATTGTCTGGTCTTGCTATCACAGAACCGCTTGCCCAGTCGAGTCAGGAGGATGAAGAAGGGATGGAGTTGGAAGATGTAGCAGAAGTGGAAGACTCAGAAATGTCAGAGCAAGAAGACAGAGCTAGGGTTAGCTCTAGCATAGCTTATGAGTCAGGTAAGCCATAAAGCTGAGTTCTAAAACTTGTGCATAACAAAAAAATAATACTCACTAATAGGATTGGAGAGTGCAAGTCAAGCCAGCCCTACCTCCATGGAGCTTGCTCCTGATGACTTGTCTACTTCACCTGAAAGTAGTGAGGATGAGAGTGATAAAAGTGTTAGAGAGTCTTTGGGAGGAGTAGAGGAAGTAGGAGGGGTAGGAGAGGGCATGGAAGTATTAGAGGGCGTGGCAGGGGTGTGAGAGGACGGAATATTTGAAGACGAAGCAGGGGTGTGAGAGGACATGGAAGTATTAGAGGGTGTTGTGTTCGACGCAGAGGAAACGGAAGGAGAAATAAACAACCTCATGAATTATTGGATGGTCCATGGAAAAGGAAGAAAGCAATGCTTTGACATTTCCTTTCACTGGAAATGACCCTGGTCCCAGTGTTCCCGTGGACAATTCTGTATCAGTGTTTGACTTATTTGGTAGGTTTTTTACGGACGAAGTGTGGGACCTGATCACAGTTGAGATTAATCGATACGCATCTCAACAACAGCAGCGAAGTCTTCAAGTTTCTCCAAAGGCTTTGGCATGATGTTTCTGTTCCTGAAATGAAGAGCTTTATTGGAATTTTGATTCTAGTGGGCATTTGTCGATTGCCTCATCTGAGATTGTACTGGACAACTAAATACCCATATATATCTCCTGAGATCAATAAAATAATGTCACTTACGAGGTTTGAAAAGATATATAGATTTCTGCATCTCTGAAACTCTGATAGAGAAATTGCAGCTGGTAATCCTGGGCATGATTATATATTCAAAGTCCAGAGCCTTTTAGACTTGTCGGCTCCTAGTTTTCTCTCTGAGTAAAATGCACATGACGAGCTATAAGTAGATGAAGCTATGGTTCCCTTCAAGGGAAGGCTGGGTATAAAGCAATATGAAAGATAGGCCTACTAAATGGGGGATCAAGGTGTTTGTTTTGGCAGATGCTAGGAAAGGATATACTATTCGCCTTCAGGTGTACAGTGGAAAAAATTCTACTCGTTCAAATGCAGAAGCCGGCTTATCCTCTAGAGTAGTTTTAGGATTGTTAGATGGTCTAGAGAGTACTTCACCAAAAATTTACATGGACAATTATTATACCTCACCAGAGTTATTCTTGGCTTTATACAATAAAAATGTGAATGCTTGCAGTACGGCTAGATCGAGTCAAAAATATTATCCAGGTGATTTAGTAGTGGCCAAGACTTTTGAGACTGGATTCTATGACTATCGCTCATGTGGTCCTATCTTAGCTTGTGTCTGGAAAGATAAATGAATTATTCATTTTTTATCTACCATGCATGTAGCTGAAGCTAGTTCTCCAATCACAGTTGAAAGATGTGACAAAGATGGAACCAAAAGAAATGTTCAATGCCCACCACTACTTCCTGACTATCTCAAATTTATGAAAGGAATTGATCGTGGAGATCAACTGATGGGATATTATAACGTCGGAAGAAGATCTAGAAAGTGGTGGAAACGTATTTTTTCGTATCTCTTGGAGGTATCACTACTGAATGCCTATGTACTGCAAAAGTTCAGTAGTAATGAAATACCAGAAAAAGACTTCTTGGTTTTTCACTTAGCTTTAGCTGTGGAGCTTGTTAGCAACTACAGAAGGAGATCTTTGGGAGGACGACCTCGCTCTATGGAACTTGCTCAATGTCTCAGATTAGACAGTACCAAGGACCATTTACCAGAATGTGTTTCTTTCAAAAGGGATTGCTATGTTTGTTCGAAAGTAAGAGAAAAGAAAAAAACTTACAAGACAGCAGTACAGGCATGAGAGTAGTGTCAAATGTGCGACGTGTGATGTTCATTTATGTCTTACAAAGACAGAAACTGTTAAAAATGTATCACACTAAAGCAGATTACTGCTAACTTCATTTTATAGAATCTTTATCAGTATTCTCTTTGCTATTTACCATTTACCACATATTTATTAAAAATTGAAATGATTATATTATTATCAAAATTACAAAATGTATGTCCAAAGTAGTTATTGTGAATAATAAAGAGTTTCTCAATATAATTAGTAACAAAAACATTTGAAATGTTCAATAATTTGATATAAACGATACCTTGTGATGTTAACCACAAACACTTGGTTGCTAGGCAACAAAAACCATGCCAAAATATTTAGTAGCTATTTCAAGATAGTGTCTACAGCAGCTTATTCTAAAGTTATAAGCTAAGTATCAGCTATATGATACTTGACTTGGATATAAGCTAGCTTATTCTATATTAGTTGTTATAATCCATGAATTTAATCTAGCTTATACTGACAAGATAAGTATAAACTGGAAATATAACTAATCTTAAAACTTTGTCTTGACATTAGATAGCAGTATACACAATCTCTTATAATTGTGAGAAGAAGTCAATGACATATCAAACAAGTCAAAATCAAGTCATTGATAAGTGAAATGCATGACTATCTCACTATAGAGAACTACGATCAAACCATTTAATCTCTAGCCAAAGCTATTGAAGCCACCAAATTAATATGATCCATGTAAGCTGAGATGATATTTGTATTATCATAGTGTTTTCGTGTTTTTGTAGTTTATACGACCTGCACATATTTGTTAGCTAACTAGAAAATTAACCATGGACCAAAGCTCAAGTGTAAACAGGAAGAAATTATATGATTACTGTGAGGGAACTGGGTCAGTCAGGATTAACTGAATGCCACAGGATCGAAGCTATTCAGGGTTAACTGAATACTTGAGAGTAGGCTGCCACCAGAGTTATATAACTAGAGGTAAGGATGAGGGAATGCAATAGAAGATGGGAAGAAGATATTTGAATAAATGGACTCAAATGTAATGAACACAAAGTTTGAGTCTAATTAGAAATAGGATAAGAGTGGTTAAACAAAATAAACATGGGAAAATACGCAGAGAAACAAAACCATAATGTAAAATATAAACAGGTAAACCTAATTAGAAAAAATAGTAATATAACACAGTGTAATAGTTCAATGCAGTTCTGATAATTATAGTGACTGTTTCACTACATCTTCCCCCCCCCCCCCCCCCCCTTTAAAAAAAATTCAGGGGTCCCAGCCTTGGTGTGAAAGAGCGTCTGGAACGTGTGATTGTCCTGACCAGGGCGGTAGACAATATTGAAGTCATAGTCTTGAAGTTGAATCCTCCAACGCCAGAGACGATTGTTGAGAATAACCGAGTCAAACAAGTTCACAAGTATCATCTTGTTAGGAATAGTTAAATATTTTGTTGGCAGATATTCGAAATGATAGAATGAAATGACTCTGTCATAGTCGTTGACCACACAATAATGTCAGGTTGGGTAATAATAGTCAGAGCATGATTCAATAAACTAGCACATCAAACAGCAAAGAAGGGGACCAACTTTCTATAGTAGCCACTGAGTCCAATAAAACTTCGTAACTGCTTCTTTGGGCAAGTTCGAACATACAATTGAAAGAAGTGAATTCTTGCTTTTGGAATCAATAATTATCCTCCTTCTCCAACAACATAGCCAAGAAATTCAAATGACTTGCAGCCCCACAAGCACTTACGAGATTTTCACCGTGAGACCATATTCTTTGAAGTCTAGACATAACTTGAAATAAGTGGTGCAGATGATCAGGCCAAGAGTTAGAAAACAAACGACATCATCAATATAATATGGGCTAGAGAATAATTTAAGGTCTTTAAGACAACGTTGCATCATAATTTGAAAAGTTGAAGGAGCATTACGCAGCCCAAATGGCATGCGAAGGTATCTGAATTTCCCAAACTTGCAGCTGAATGTTGTTTTGTCTTTGGAGCCTATTGCCGTGGGCACCTGGTGGAATCCCCTTGCGAGATCCATGTTGGACAAAAAGTTGGCTTGACCTAAGCTAGATATCACTTCTTCAGTTGAGAGCATGTAGAATGGATTATAGATTGTGACACTATTCAATTTACGATAATCTACCACTATTCTAATACTACCTTTTTTTTCTGACTGGGATTTGGGGTGATGACCACGAACTGTGCACTTTCTTCTATAATGCCATCAGCTAGCAAGTAGTCCAGCTCTTATTTAAACTGAGCTTCAACATTAGCAGGAATTGTATAACTGTGGGTGACCAAATGGGTAACTCTGTGGTAGTTTGAATACTATGGGTTGCCAAATTAGTATGACCTGGTTTGTCAGATAGACACTCTAAAAATTGTGCTAACAACTTATCTAAATCAGCCTTCATTTCATCTGAGAGATCTATACCCTTAAAATGGTCAGGCATCACGAAGTCACCATCCTCAGGGCCAGGATCATCCATTACTGTCAACACTTTGTGACAAGATGACACATTGGGACAGTGAGGGGCTTTAACTGGTTAACATGAGCAACCTTGTAGTGTGTTTTGGTATTGTCTTTCCATGATATTTTATAGTTGACATCACCAATGCGAGATACTACTTTGTATGGACCTTCCCAGCTGTTGTAGCATAGCTCCATACCATACCCACAACTCTAATACAAATCATTTCCAAGTACCTTAGATGATTTATCTACAAGGCATAACAGAATGAAGATGTGGCATAATTACTATGTTAATGATTCAGTCATTCTCGGCTGAAATAATTGTAATAATAGCAAATTTTCTCGTTCTTACAACCAATAATATTGTTAATTAAAACTTAACCCTGATATTTCGACTTCTTGCCGAATATAGTAGGATATAGTAGACAGTAAGCGTACCCTCCAGAAATCTTGCTGTTTACATTGTGTTAGTATATCACCACAGAGAGTTTGAAGATGTAGAAGATGCCGAGGAATACATCAGAAACCTTGTCAAACAAATGGCACCAGACGCCTCTGGAACCACTTCCACATCACCAGCCAACAGCTCAGCCAAGAGCAAGCCGAATAAATTGCCGCCAGTTATCAAGTGCCCTCTGTGCACAGACAAGCACAACTTAGTTCGGTGTCAACCCTTCGCCCACTATGACGTAGACAAAAGAAACAAGTTTGTTTGGGAGAAGCGATAGTGTACTAACTGTCTAGGAGAAGGACATGACTACACGCACTGTCCCTCCAAGCACACCTGCCGAACATGCCACAATAAACACCACACGATGCTGCATCGAGAAAGTCCACCAGAGAAGCCACGAATGCAGTTCTTTGTGTCAAAGTTCAACCACATGATGTGGATTCAGACAAAGCTGACAGTGACGTGACATTCATGGAGACAGCTATGGTGGTAGCCATGTCAGGCAGCGTCACACCAGAGCCAGAGTATTGAGATCAGACGTTAAATCACTCTGACAAATGTGTTGCCTTGTCACCTCTGAGAAATAATGTCACTGTTCCTAGAATTTGAACGTAAGTGCACAATGCAAGTACATAGAGCTTTAATTTACATGCATTTGTTCCTTACATCTTGCTGCATCGTATCGTTGCAAGAGCTAACAGCAAACTCTAAGACTATACTACTGCTATCATGGGGGGTATGACTATTATGGTCAAGTTTATTGTACAATCCTTATCAAGCTACACAACACAAACACATTTTTTTTGTCTCTGTAAAGCACTTTACATTAAAAAAATTACAGAAAATACATTGCAGTTTCTAATTTTTTTGTGAAGTTTTTAAATGACTGTCAAAAAAAATTAGACACACTCATACTGTTTTAACTGACTCATGTCTTAACAGATACAATGGTTCAACGTGATCTGCCCAAGTTGCGAGGGTTTGTGAATTGCAGTACAAACCAATTCTTATTAGTTTATAGCTATTTTATAGCCCAAGGACATAGACACCAAGGCAGGTTTCTGTTCTTAGTTTGTTTTTGTTTTGTTTTTCTGATGGAAATGAGCCGGAAAAGCAGGACTTCAGATGATTATACTAATATGACACAGAGTAAAATGAGAAAATGTATTTTTCCTTTAATTTAACGTGTCCTGTGTAATTTATAATATAGTTTGAATTTTGTTAATAAAAGAATGTGGTAATTTGGTAAAGAGAAATAAACCCTCCTTTCAAAATTCCATAGACGTAATATATTTCCCCTTATTTTTAGTGACCTTTCTGTAGTGAATCTGTTGTGCACAGAGCTAGCTGGAAAAAGAGATTATTCTGAGCAACATATTTGATTAACATCTAACTTGTTGTTTGTTGATCTTTGTATCTGTGTGGGTGAATACTTTAGTGGGACCAAGAGGGAGTTCAAATTTATGAAATGTTTAGTTTGAAAAAACTCATTACATATTTATGCATTTCTCACATTGTAATTTGTGTACTTACCTGTCTTTGTTTCCTTTTTTGTCTGACCATGAGAGCATAGCCATGTCTACTGAATGACCTTGCAAATCTTATAGGTTTTCACCCTAGATGACTGCGACCCACCTTACTCAGCCTTCGTTAATGCTCTAACAGATTGATAAACTGTGGCCTTTCGTATAATTATAATGGTATGACTACTCTGTATTCCTGCACTAGTTATTTGTGAGTGTGAGATCTTTTTTTAAATTTTCATTTAAAGAAGTTTATTGCAAGGTCTTTTCAGTTACATTCTTTTAAGAAGATGGACAAGTGACAGATGCACGCACAAACGATCAAGTGTGTTTTAATAGGATTGGCATGCCCAAATTGCTTGGATTAGTGAAGTTTAGATTAACAAACTTTTTAAAAGACTATCTGTTTTATTTCAATTTTTTTTAATAGTTCTATTCAGAAAACATATTTATGAACACACAAGAGTTCTGTGTCTTGAGTCTGCTTTGGCAACTGCCCTATTTACATTTAGCAGTTTGTTTTTGTTTTTGTTTTTTGCCAGGTTTACTATCTGTCACATTTTAATGATCTGATTCTTTTAAAACGGGTTTGACACCCTTCGAAATGGTTTGAATAGTTTGACCAGCCTGTTCTAAAATAGTCTGGCCAGTGGTCTGACCTGTTTTTTTAAATGGTCTGGCCTGTTTTAAAACAGTCGGAGGTTTAAAAATGGTCTGGCCCATTTTAAAACGGTCTGGCCCGGTTTAAAACAGTCCAAGTTTGTAATTGGTCTGTAACATATATATGTTAATGAAATTTCTAGCTAATTAAATAGTATACGGCAGTTTCCCTCATATATTATGTGACAGTATATGCATCTGAAGTGACTTCTTATTAATTATAGAATGTATGACAGTTTCCCCTCATAATTTGTGATGGTGGACCCATCTGAAGTGACTCCTTATCAATTAAAGAGTGTACGACAGTTTCCCTTCGTATAATTTGTGATAGTGGATGCATCTGAAGTGACTCCTTATCAATTAAAGAGTGTACGACAGTTTCCCTCGTATAATTTGTGATGGTGGATGCATCTGAAGTGACTCCTTATCAATTAAAGAGTGTACGACAGTTTCCCCTCGTATAATTTGTGATGGTGGATCGCATCAGAAGCGGCCCAAAATCATATGACTCCAAACTAAGCAGTTGCTTCACAATGGCACTATTCTTAGCAATTTTTCTTCCTTAAAATTTACGTCTTGGGAGGGGATGAGGGGAGGGGAAAGGGGGAGAGGAGGGGGGGGGGGGGGGGGGGGAGGGGCGGAGAGAAAAACTTCTAACATTCACTAATAATGTATTCTGGCTTAAACGTGGAGTTTGAAGTTATAATTAAATGTTGTTCTCTTATGGCCTTGTTTACAACATTCTGGGTAAAAAAGGTGAATCCCCGATGTGCCCTTAGACCAAGCTCCTTCTTCATTCAAACTTAAAAAGTAGTCGCACAAAGAAAAGCCTTCCAGAATAGCTCACTATTCATCAATTATGTTTAATATGAGTGTCAACACACAAACAGGTGTTATATAATCATTTTTGCTTGTGATATAGCAGAGTAATAAACTCTAGCTCCTATCAATGCTGTGTGTGTATACCAAATTACTTCTTCATTGAAGGTGATCCCTCAGTACTAGCAGCTATTTTTTAATTAGCTGGAATTCATAATAATAATGATAATAATAGTTATAATAATAGTAATAAAAATAACAAAGATAATAATGAAGATAATAATAATATTATAATAATAATAATGATAATAATAATAATAATAATATAATAATAATAATAATAATTATAATAATAATGATAATAATTATAATAATAATAATAATAAATAATAATAATAGCCACAATAACAATAACAATATAGTTATAGTAGTAATTATAGTTTTATTACTAATAGTGTAATTGTTGTGTTATCATTGTTATTATTATGGCGATGGCAACAAGAATGATTATAATTTAATGTAATAAAGTAATGGAATACTATTACAATGCTTAAACAATGCTATGTTGACATTAATTCTTTAAGATAATCCTGTTGAGGTTGTGTACTGTCAACTATTTTAAATATGGTTATATAATTTCACCAAAGCTTATTAAAGTGTAGTTATGGAAGCAACAAAATAATTCCCATTTATTAGTGCTGTCTGAGCTATTTTTTTCTTACCTTTTAACAGATGTTTGTCTTCCACTCATTGCCACCAAGTAAGAAGCAGGGTTATCAATAAGTTGGACGTGGAGAGACTAGTTTACACGAAGTCCGGGCATGCGCGCTCGCTGTGCGCGAGTTTTTCGCAAATTTAGTCAGGTCCATGGGTCAGGTCCGGTTTTAGTCAGACTTCTCCACTTTTCGAGTATTTTGTGTGCGGTGGTGTGAGTTGTAGGAGGCTGATGATATCGATAAAGGTCAGGCTCGACGGAGCCCCCCAAGAACAAGAGAGATGTCATTGAGATGAAGTAATTTACCGCTATTTGTATAATGTTTGAGTTTAACTTTGGGTAGCTGTAAATTTTTGATGACCAGTTTTGAAAGAAAGTATTGATTGAAATTTGTCAATAGTAAGTTTAGGTATTAGTATCTAGAAGCAGTAAAGAGAAGCCTCAGCATCATAGATGCAGCCCCCAGAAAATATGCTGAATAAATCTGCTGGGAAGTTGGTTCTAATCTGTAAGATAGCTTGGCAGTCATTATGTAGTGGTAGGCAGTAGCTAGCTACTTTGTCTAAATTGCGAATGCAAATTTTATCTGGAACTTGCATGTAGTGATCAGGCAACTGACAACTGAAAGTCCTCACTGTTTCGAGGCTGCCCAATGTTACTTCAATGGTCACTTTTTAGTTATTATAATGTAGCTGATTTAAGCAAATTGTTTCGGAATGGGGAGGAACTTTCACTTGGGGTGGGAAATTCCAGGTTTCCCTCCCTTCTCTATAAAACCCTAACCTTAGTCAAGGTTAAATATTGGGTATTTATAGATTCACTGCTGACAAACAGAGATAGAGCTGCAGACACAGATTGTATTGCATGACATAACATTGGGCAATGCGAGTACTGAGACATTGATAAGGAGTCACTATTGTGTTAAAAGTACTCGGTCACATTTTGGCACACATTCATATTTACTCAAGTCAGGAGTGTTTGATGACCTTATGCATGCAAGCACATGTTTGGGCTATATTTTGAATCAGGAGTCTAACACATCTTGAGGTTACTTTCATTAACTTTTTTCCCCATCTCTATTTTCAGGCTGTTGGGAGTTCCACCGTGCTATCTGCAGCATTGATGGAGCTATGAGGACACTGGAACTTATGAATATAGAAACCGAATAGGTCTGGCTTTATTCCTCTACAGTGCACCTCCACTGGACAGCTGACACTGTGGAATAGCTTTAGGAGAGCCCCCAAATGATTCTAGTAACAGCAGATACATGCTGCACTTCTATATTAACGGTGAGATTCCATTTTTCTAGTTAGTAGAGTATCCCCACACACTTTGTGCTTGGATTTTGTAGCTGATATTTGAATTGTAAGAGAATGCACAAAGTTAGCATGATGATCACTTTTAATATTAGAGTGGAGAGGCCGCTAATATACATTAGTGACCATTGGTTGGAAAACTGTGCATCATGTGGCACAAAAAATTGAAAGCTCATTTAGTATCAGATTTATAACATGTCTATTGATGAGACACCCTATACCAATTTATTGAAATGTCACCTCTTTTAGCATTGGTGACCTTTACCAAATACCATTATGACAAGACTCCTTGTGTTATATGTGGGATTAGCCTAGTAACTACGATACACCTTTAATAGTGCCTATCACAGGACTGTCAACTCTCTCACTCCAACAATAACTGTTTAAATACGTTTTGCTTGTCAGATACCTAACGTGTGATTGCTGACTAAATGTGAGTCCTGGTGAATGGGCCTGTTATTGGTATTAGGAACTCTTTACCAAGTTCTAGACTTGGTTACCGTATTTGACATACTTTACGGTTGACCAATGCTTGTGACACAACCTCAATCTTTTCCAAGGCTCTATTTAGATTAGGAATTCTTTACCAAATATTAAATTTACAATGTGGTGACAAGGTACCCTTTACCATGAAATTGGTTGATGTAGGATTGGGAACCCTTTCTGTATTAAATTAGAATGATGTGGGGTGGGGGGCAAAATTACGGCTATCCAATTTAGCGTAAACTCTATAATTATGGAGCTAGATTAACAGCAGTAATTTGTTGTAAGCTATAGTTTGATGGATTGAATGAAACAAGCAGCTTGATAGACCGTGTAGGCAGTAATTGGCAGCCTATACTATCATATAGCACTTGCTTGATAAGTATACAGTTCTGTTTCTGATCCCACTCAAAATCCCTATAAAATGATTTCAGTGAACCTTTACTTATTAAAGTTTTTTTATTCCACTTGGTGAAGTCTGTGTTATATACACTTTATAACATAGACGTTCTTATAAAGGTTTATATTATAGGCACTTATAGGTAAACAATTTCTGATCCGGCAAGACCTTGGAAAGATCTGTATCATAGACATTTCATATAGGTAAAGTGTCATAGGCACTTCATAAAGGTCTGTTTCATGGGCACTTTATATTGGCACAGGCACTTCATATAGGTCTATCATGGGCACTTTATATTTGTAAAGGGTCACAGGCACTTCATAAAGGTCTGTATCATGGGCACTTTATATTGGTAAAGGATCCTTTCTTAATCTATATTTGAAGATTACTTGATCCTCATAAGCTTGATATATGATTAATAGATCCTTATATTATTGGAGAGAATGCAAACACTTTGTGTGTGAGTGTATGGTGGGGAGGAGAGAGAAATATTTTAGTGTATTCTTAGCTATTACATGAAGTGTGCAGTAAGACTGGTAGGGAACTGAACAGTCAGTTTGTACACAAATGGACTTAGTAGAATGTTTCCAATCATATAGTATTGATATGATCCTAATAGGAGTGTGAGTGAACTTGACCTGAGTGTCAAATGCTATTATGTCCATGTAATTATAATAAACAAAGTTGGGTCCTTGCTGTCTTCTAAACATTACTATTGTTGTTGTCGTCATTTTTATATAAGTGCAATAAAAAATTTTATTGGAATTTTATTTAAATTTACTTGTGAAAATAGTATGACATGCTGAGATTTGGGAAAAGGTATGGAATGTCCGAAGCAGTGTTGGGTCAAGCCCAGTTGAGCTTAAACCTTTTTGAGCTTAAGCCCATGTTTGCCAATGGCTTGAAGAGGCTTGAAGCCCATTTCATAAAAATGGTCAAGAGCTTGAGATTGGACTCAAGCTCTATCACAAAATATTGGGCTTGAGCTTAAGCTCAATTGATTGATAGTTGTTTGCTGAATGGAAGCAAAGAATCAATATTAGTAGACAATAACACTTTCCCATTTTACCTAATAGGCTATTAGCCACAGCCAATATTAGTGACTTTTATTAATAACCTTTTTGTTTATTGAATTATGTAATTTTCAATGTTCTTTCACAATAAAATGATTAATAAAGTCATTTCCTTTTTGTTTATTGAATTAGCATAAGTCCTCGAATATTGACCGACATATATTATCGCCTCCCTCGTATTGCATTATCGTCCTGCCACCATTGAGTGAAGTTAGCTAAAACACGCGCGTGCCACAAAAAGGCACCATTAATTCTATTTAATCTCATTGTCTGATCTAAGTAAGAAGCTGCATTAGTTGATGTTGTCTGGTGGAAGTTAGTTGCTGTTCTGTAGCAGTCAGCGTCTCTGCAAAACTCCTGGAATTGTGTGCTGCATAAGTATTGGATATTCTTTTAACGGTATGTGTAAGTTAGCGTAGGGATGGCAAATTAGAGGTAGGAAGTAGCTAGCCACAAATTGACCAGGTTCTTAATTCACTTAGCCCCACATGCTATTGAGTATTCACGTGATATTGTCCATGTGGACATGCTTTAGTAGTCGTCTAGTTTATTTTGAGTGGTTCAAAAGAGTCTCGTCCAGATAATCGTGAAGCTAGCAAGATATATTTAGATAATGATGTATGGGGTCGTTCACATAGAAGGTATTTCTCAGTTCGTGCTCCTCACCAGTTGAAATTTTTAACTGAGCCTAAGGATTGTGATTATTGCAGAATAGTGAGAAATATCAGAGTTAAAACAAAATATACGTGTATAAAACCTGTTACCTCCCTTTTGCTTTACTAAAGATAGAAACTATTTCAAAGACTGGCATTCACATACGTGTGATCACTACCGTGGTTATTCGTAGGTATGTACCTGGCTAGTTATGTTGTGATCACTACCAACGTACTCGGTGTGTATAATATACCTGGCTAGTTATGTTGTGATGTAACTGTAGTTACTACACCATACAAAAAGTGCTTCACTTAATGGGCGTTCGTTGACACATATCAAAATTTACTATAGTTCAGACAATTTTAATGAATCAAAAAGCTCTGTCTGGGGTCCACAGAGGTGGTAGATGAAGTGTATTTCTAACCTGCAACCCAGTCACTCGTAGCCAGACTTTTACCAATCGCTAAAGCGGGAAAGGAGTGGACCTATAGGGCAAGCTGTGCTTGTACAACGTACTCGGTGTGTATAATATAAGTGTGATATTTTAGCGACCCCTTGCTCTAACTTCCCGAATGAAATTCAGTTATTCATGTACAATGGACAAAACTGGTGTTCCCATTTTGTCCTTTATTCGGAAGTTCAACTGTAACCCTTTTTACATAGATTTTACTGTCTAAAGTGGTTTGTTAAAAATATATAACATAGTATTACATAGTAGGCAATGTGTCTATATACACATTGTGTTATTTAATGTCCATGTCAGCATATTCACTAATAATATAATTTTAAATGCTCAGGTAACAATAAGTGCTCACACAAACAAAATATTGAAGTTAGCTACTTTTACTTGATTCATCTTTAGATTTCTATTATTAACCAAATAAAAAGAAAAGAATTATACATAATTTAATATTATTTCTGCATAATCCTTTAGTTATCTTATTGACAATATATTTCAACAGTTATAAAAATTGAGAAGAAAAATATGATCTGAATTGATGGCAAACATAATTGATCATATGCCCACCTGCACAATTTTAAGACAGCTATAAAATATACTTCCATTGATGATGCAAAATGAAATGTGATGAAATTACTGTACATGAATAGTACTACATGTTGAAGGTAAGGCGTGATAGCTGTAGCTAGCATTATTTGTGAGATATATAGTATAATTAGGGCATGTTGCTAGCTAGAGTGTAGTCAAGTGTCCAATGATGATTTTCCTAGAAATGCAGGGTTATTAAAAAAAATCTGTAGAAAAATAATTCAGGAATGGTAATGTAAATTGGAGCCTCTACACCAACTTGTTGAGTTTCTCTATTACTTTAAATGAAATTAATGTTTGATAAATGAAGTTAATGAGCATGTGCTGAGTTATGGGGAGAGGATGTAAATGCACCCGCTGCGTTGGATCCCACATCACCAGCGGCTGTGATAATAAGATGGGATGGCACTGAGTCAGTCATTGCTTCACTTGAAGCTACTACTACACTGTTAAAAATGGGAGTGTATGGGAATCCCATTTTGAGGTGTCCAGGTAACACTGGCTGTACTACTCCTCATGGGGTGTTTTTTTTCACCTAGAGGAAGTGTTCAGTTACACCCCTGTACACCCATCATCATACCAAATGAAGTGTTGTGATACACCCATGTTCAAGGACCAAGTGTTCTACTACACCCCTATCAGAGCTCATAATGCACCAAATATGGTGTTATTGATACTCTACCAATGGGGTGTTGTGATACTCCCTTAAACTAGCTACTACAACATACTCCAAAATGGCATTCACAATACTCACTTTATAGCCATATATTTAGTATATAAAATTTACTCCAGTAATCAGCAAATGCAATAAATATTGGTCCGTGATGTGACATTTGTATCTGTGTGATAGGTGAAGAATTAACTGTTCATGAATGAATGAAGATGCTCAGGAATTCTTCATACAACCAGGATGATTAGAACTGTTCATCACTCATGTCAGCAGTGATCTACAAACAGCAACAATAAACAACAACAAAACATAATGGTAATTGACTTTGGACCAGTGTTGGGTTAAGCCCTGTAATTAAGAACTTAAGTCCAAGCTCAAGTCTTTATAGATTTTTAGAGCTTAAGCTCAAGCCCATCAATTTCAAATCAGACGTAAGTCCAAGCTCAAGTCTTTATTTAAAGGCTTAAGTGCAAGCTCAAGCTCTATTCAGAAGTTGAAATTCTTTATTATTGAAAGAACATTGAAAATTACATAATTCAATAAACATAAAGGAAATGACTTTATTAATCATTTTATTGTGAAAGAACATTGAAAATTACATAGCATAAGACCTCATTTATCGGACCCAGTTTGCCCCACGAACCATAACTCATTAGCTGAACGATTAAAAAATTTATTGCTTCGACTAATCATGAGGTTATTATTTCATATTCTATGGCCTTTCAATACTCATATTTTTAAAACACAATTTGCAGGTCGCTGTGCAGAGGCAGTGCAGAAGCAGTCAGGCCTCGATTATCGCCCAGGACCACCAAATATCGGCCCGTCGTAGTGTCCAACGCGTCGGTTAGGCCGGCGAACAAACATTCAACTCCAACTCACTCCCATCGCAAAACTACACTATTTAAATATCACCATTGAATTTTCACACACGACTTTCCTTTACCAAATTTATTCCATAGAATTCTTATGTCACATTTTTATATATGTTCGTACTTAATTTCCTATAGGAATAGCTATAGTCCTTGCAAATTAGCGTACAAAGTATAAAGGTAGTGGCAACTTCAACTAAATTTCCCATTTACTATTCAATTGTTTCTGATTGAAGGTGGGGGGGGGGGGGGGGGGGGGTGTGCACAGGTAATGAATTTAGGGGGGACGATAGAAATATTGTTTATTGGAAGTTGGTTTACTGTAACAGGGGCACAGCACACCCCCACCCCCCCCCCCCCCCCCCCCCCCCCCCCCCCCCTTTCTCAATCTGAAAAAAAAACAAAAAAAAAACAAACAACCCTTGACCAGCATTACCATAATGTGCTACTGCCATTGGAGTTTACTTCATTTTCATTGGAATGCCAACAAGAAAAAAAATCATGACTTACAAAAAAAAATGAAAAGATCAAATGCTACGAATCAAAGTTCAGAGTTCAACATATGGGACAAAGTTTATCTTCACCGTTGGGGTTTGCGGTACAACACAGTCTTCATGAATCCACCTTGAACAGATCCACTGAAGCCATTCTCTGCCCGTTCCTTCGTCCTCTTCAAAAGAACTGAAGCAGACACAACATAAATCTGTGAATATGCTACTGTCCATTGTAACTTTTGATCTCTTGTGCAGAGTACGTCTACTTGTAATCTTGCTCCCACCTTCAACTAAATTCAAATGTCCTTCATTTGTTGAAGTTTCAGTGACCTCTCAAGAGCGTTTCTTGCCTGTCACAGCTTTGTGTTGTAAACATTTCTTAGCTTTCTCCTCCTCTGCCTGCTTACGCTTCTTTTCTTTCTCCTCCTCTGCCTGCTTTCACTTCTTTTCCTTCTCCTCAGTTCGTCGAATTCTTTCCTCAGCCTTTCTTCTTTGTTCTACTTTTTTTCCCTTTTTTCCTTTCTCTTTCCTGTTTTCGCTTTTCCTTCTCAGCTTCACACTTCTTTTTCTCTTCCTTCACTTTATAAAGTCATCGCTAGTGAGAACACATGCTGAACCCGTCTTTGATGATATCGTAGTAACATCCCTTACCACAGGTAAATTCAATAGATTGGTGAATGGTGAACGTAGTAAATTTGAGGAAGCAACAGGAGGTGTAACTTTGGTGAGTGATACAGTACTCGAATTTGCAACTGAAAGAGACCATGGAACCGGCATGGTAACCGCAACTCCAGTACATGTGGTGACTGTACCAGGAATCAATAATCCACGTTGTGCAGGGACTCTGACTGGAGGTGATCCAGTGGGTGTGGTACCTAGAAAGTTAAACAATACAGGTATGTAACATCACAAATACAAATTAGGCATGTAAAGTGAAATCCCCCCCCCCCAAAAAAAAATAATAATAATAAATAAATAAATTATTACTACCACAAATACTGAAGGATATTTTAGTAGAATGGCAGGAGTCCAACTGAAATGGAGGCGTAACTTGAAAAGTTTGAACCCTGAAATATCAGTTACTAAGACAAATGAGTGAATTTTGTTTCCTGTTGTTTTTTTTGTTTATAGTCAGTCCATAGATTTGAAGTTCTATTGTTCATTAGACAGCATTTAGTTTGGGGACAGTTGGGACAAACTTTTTTCTATATGAAACCATTTACAGGAAAATAGGGCACAACGCAGTCTCCATAAAAAATAAACTGTTTGTTAACTAACACATTTTATCAGCATCGAGTTTGATTGCCTTAGCCGTTCACAATATATGACCTAATCAAATTCCCCTTGGTAGGCTTATTGGATTCAATTGACTATTATTCCCCAACATTCAAGTGTGCTGCATTGAGCTCAATTTTGTCGTAGACAGTCTCACATGATAACATAGGTAACATTGTATGCAAATGAAAAATCATAGCTCTGCCTAAGTTACTATAGCTACTTATATCTTTCTCTCGAATTATCTGGGATTAACAAAAAATGCGATCTGCCAAAAAATCATTTAAAAATTACATGTACAGACTTCATGCTACCAAAAAAAAAAAGTTTTCTGAACAAAATTTTGGGTCTTCAGAAAAAAATTTATGGAGAGTTCTTATCACTTAATGAAAAAATATGTTACTGCAAAACACCATTAATTCTTACCTGAAACCTGAGTAGTGGATCCAGACGCCATACGGACTGTGATGTGAGAAAGGGATCCAAGGGGCTTGGTACCTGCTACACGACATCTGCTGTGATGAGCAAACTTGATCCCAGGGGTGTGGTACCTGCTACAACATCTGTTGTGATGTACGAACTAGATCCCAAGGGTGTGGTACATGCTACGACATCTGTTGTGACGTGCGAACTTGATCCTAGGGGTGTGGTACCTGCTAAGACATCTGTTGTGACTTGCGAACTTGATCCCAGGGGTGTGGTACCTGCTAAGACATCTGTTGTGACGTGCGAACTTGATCCTAGGGGTGTGGTACCTGCTAAGACATCTGTTGTGACTTGCGAACTTGATCCCAGGGGTGTGGTACCTGCTAAGACATCTGTTGTGACGTGCGAACTTGATCCCAGGGGTGTGGTACCTGCTAAGACATCTGCTGTGACTAGTGTTGTTTTAGTAAACTAAACTAAAACCAAAACCCCTTAGTTTTGGGGTATTTTACTTTTGGTAAGAATGACTAAAACTAAACTGTAGAGAACATGAAAAAACTAAAACTAAATATTTTAGAAGACAGTAAATTCAATAATAACTAAAACTACCAGTAGAGTAGAGTGGACGACAAAAACTAAAACTAAGTAATTTTTATTGTAAACAATTCACCTTGAATTATGTCATGGCTCAAAATGGGAACTGTGTCCATCAAGCAATAGGAGAAGTGGGCGTCCAGACGATGCATTGGGTAGAAAATGATCACTGAGCCAGAACTTGAACAATTCTTGATCTATCCAGCCATTGTCACTAACAGCAAAACGCGAACTATTCACACTATTCAGAGTCCATAATAAATTTATTTCTTTTCCAGAAAAAATAATGAAGGGTGGTATGACTTGTCCTGTAGCGCTACCACATCCAATCACTGTTACTTGTGACTTCTGGCCTGATGTACTATTGCGAACCTTTTTCTGTCCCTTTTTTGCTACTATTCTAGGTGGAGGAGGACAAAGAGGCATACCTGTTTCATCCATGTTTGTCAAAACCATGGTCATCCAGTGTTTTCTTCAGCAATTCGAAGTAGTTTTTCATGTTTTCTTCATTCATGGTGCCACCAGCCCTTTCTGACTGAAAGTGCTTTTAGAGACCCTTTTTGCCGAAGGTATATCCCAACTAAGCAAAGGACATCTCTACGAGTCCTTCCATACCCAATGTTAGCAGCACTTATAAGATAATCTGCAAGACCTTGCTCTTCATCTTTTGTCAAGTATGGCTTTGGACCGGGGTTGACGCCATGTGTCACTCTTCCACTAAGTCTGTCCTTAACAGTACTACGAGGAACCTGGTAGTTATCAGCTGCTTGATTCATTGAAAGCCCATCATTTATAACAGCCTGAATAGCTCCCATCTGATGATCATCTGACCATTTTTTTCTTTTGCTGTTTCGGTTGACCTGTGTGGACGGGCTTGACCTAGATTGAAGTTGTCGTTGCCTGAATCCTTTGTATTTCTTATTGGCCATTCTAAAAATAAAAAAAATAAAAAAAATCAATCAACTTAGACACAAGCATAGTAAGAGGAAATTTCTAAACATCACAGTTTCACAGAGAGGGTCAGTCTCTTGAATCTCTATCCCCCAGCTAAGTTTACCCTCTCAGATTTTTTTTCATTAATTTGATTAAAAATTTCCCCCAATGCTCGCACCTGAAGTTAATCATTTAGTGCATAGGAC